>ENA-UOWG01000641-UOWG01000641.1-activated-sludge-metagenome-genome-assembly--contig:-NODE-641-length-43717-cov-6.003687_pt1 | contig 43717 bp, 35 predicted proteins | sample MGYA00238147_ERZ761563 | MGnify/ENA primary metagenome ERZ761563 (study PRJEB28884, sample SAMN05720216) | anaerobic digester metagenome | isolation source: active sludge of municipal...
CGCAATACGTGCCTACGATCCAGAACTTGTGCAGGTTATACGCCCGAAAGCGCCGGTTTCCTGGCGGGAAAGGGCTTCATGTTCATCTCCCACCGCGGTTTGGCACAACCCTGCGGTTACCTGGAGGCGGTTTCCGGCAACGTCCTCAAGGACGGCGTCAAAAAAGTCTGGCAGGACTCGGAGGTCTTCCGGCGGCTCCGCGATCTTTCGTCGTATAAAGGTAAATGCGGCGGATGTCAATTCCTGCGCATCTGCGGCGGGTGCCGCGCCCGTGCCTACGAGGCGACGGGGGACTATCTTGAAGAAGAACCCCTGTGTTCATACGTGGAAGAACATGATGAATGACCAAATCACAATAACCGGATAAACTGGACAAACCCGATAAATCAAATAAACCGGACCGCCGCGATACCGGAAGATACCGCTGTTTCGCTGGTCATGGTTATTTTGTTTTCATTGCATCATCCAGCCAGTCGAGGATGCGTGCGTTGGAGATGATTGAGGCGCCTATCTGGCAGTGTTCCTCCGCCCCTTCTTCCCGGGTGAAGAGCATATAGTCCTTGGGGCTTTTGAGAGCTTCGTATAGTATTTTTGACTGGCCGGGAACATCCTTGTCGTCCTCGGAATCGACGACAAGCATTCTGCAGGAGATACGATCTGCGACTCCCTTCAGGGTATACGCCCTGGTCATTCTAAACCACTCCGACGGCGTTTTTGCCTGGAAGGTGAACATGCCGTTGCCGATGGCCCATCTTGCCGAAGGGTCTTTTTTCATCATTGCGTATGTCTCCTTATCGAAGGCTTCGGAGCTTTCTTTCGAGTCGATCATCGACTCAAGCTCGGGAGTGAGACGAGCGGTCCTGTGGAAATCATAGACCCCGCCGTTGACGATGCAAGTTTTTATCCTTTTTTCAAAGGCCATGGCCCTTGGTACGAGGTAGCCGCCGAAGCTTATGCCCATGATGGCGACGCGTTCCGGATCCACCTCTTTTTGACTGAAGGCGAAATCGACAACGGGTGTAATCACGGTTTCCCAGTTGGGCCGAAAGGGTATCTTCTGCTCACGGATGACGCGTCCCTGCCCCGGCCCTTCGAAAATGAGGCAGTTGTATCCCCTCTCAAGGGCGAAGACGGCCACAGAGTAATAAAGTTCTTCGGCGGTGCCGTCGAAGCCGGTCTGGATGATCAGAAGAGGCCTTTTCACCTTTTTCGAATCAATGAGACAATAATAACCCGGGAGTGTCGTGCCTTCGAAGGGGATTTCCACGGGGATTATGGGAAAGCGGGACAACTTCACCGCTTTGAGAAAACTCTCGCGGCTTTCGCGCCACGCAGCAAGGATGCGGGGGTCATCGGGGTTCTTATGGAGGAAGAACTCGGCCGTCCTGTAATAATTTGCAGCCTTGAGGTATTCCCGGAATGCGCTTATGTTTTTGCCGCGCGCTGCAAAATTTTCTGCCGCCTTGCTTCGTTGCTGCGCCGTGGCAAGCCACTCGCGATGCCAGCTCTCATCGTCGCCTTCCTTGATACGGTAAGCGGTCTTGAGGCATTCCCCGATATCGGCAGCCCCGCCTGAGGTCGCGGAGATTGTCCTGAGGGTCTGGAAAGAATACTGGGTATCTTTGAAGATCAGGTCCATTGCCTCCCCTCCGGCACAAAAGACAGTGAGAGAAAATACGCATATTCCAAAGAACACTTTAAGAAACATCCCCGGCGTCATGGCATACTCCTTGTGTAGTGTGGTCGTTTGTTCTAATTATGCATGATGAAGACCTGATGCACAAGGGTTTCCCGCTCACGAAAACAGTTTCAACCGTTTGAGGAGGCCGTAAAGTGTAAGGCGTCAGACGTAAGGTGTTGAAAAACGAGGAATGACATCTCTTCATGCTAAACGGTTTCACGGTTCTTTTACGCTTTACGGTTTCATTCACGCTTCACGGTCTTTAACGGCTGGAACGGCTGAAACTGTTTTTCCTATCACCCATGGCCTATCACCCATGGCCTGTTACCCATCACCCGTTTTTTACATTGACATCTCCCTCTATCGTGCCCATATTCGAGAACGGCGCTGCAGCGACCGGAAAGGGAGGGAATGATGAACAGGCTTGCCAGCGAAAGATCGGCTTATCTCAGGCATGCGGCGCGCCAGAAGATCGACTGGTATCCTTGGTCGGAAGAGGCTTTTCAAAAGGCCGGCAGGGAAGATAAACCTGTCTTTTTGAGTTCCGGTGCCATTTGGTGCCACTGGTGCCACGTCATGGCGAAGGAGAGCTTCGAGGATGATGAAGCGGCGGCGATACTCAATGAACGTTACGTTGCAATAAAGCTCGACCGTGACGAGAGGCCCGACATAGACCGCCGCTATCAGCAGGCCGTGGCGGCGATGGGTCAGGGCGGAGGTTGGCCGTTGAGTGTATTTCTGACCCCTGACAAGAAGCCGTTTTTCGGCGGAACCTATTTCCCGCCGGTCGAACACCACGGCATACCGGGTTTTAAGACGCTCCTTCTGGCAATCAGTCAATATTACCGTGAAAAGAAACAGGAGATAGAGGAGAGCGGCGGAAGGTTCCTTGATGCTGTCAGGATCGACAGAGGCTCGCCCGGAAATATTTCAGACGCCCTCATTGACGCAGCGGCTAAAAAAATGCTCTCTGTCGTGGACAAGCTTCACGGCGGTTTCGGCGGCGCGCCAAAATTCCCGATGTCAGGCGCTGTCGAGTTTCTCCTGGGGAGGCTCTTCTTCACCGGAGAAGAAAGCCTCGCCTTTCTGTTGAAGAAGACCCTGACGGCCATGGCGGCAGGCGGGTTCTACGATCAGATCGGTGGTGGTTTCCACCGTTATTCAACGGACAGTGCATGGGGTGTTCCTCATTTCGAGAAAATGACAGATGACAATGCCTGGCTGCTGCGTAATTATTGCGACGCATACAACGCATTCGGCGAACCCTTTTTCAAGGAAGTCGCGCACGGCATCATCGAATTTGTCAACAGGGATCTTTCTCGTCCCGACGGTGGTTTCTATGCCAGTATGGACGCCGACGTGACACCCGACGACGAAGGCGGTTATTTCACCTGGACGCAGGAAGAATTCCGGAGCGTATTGAGCGATGAGGAGTTTCAGGTGTTGTCTGTCCATCTTTTCAACCCCGGCAATACTGTCCACCATGACCCGGGCAAGGTTGTTCTGTCGGCCCTTGAAACGGCGGGGGACGTTGCCGCAAAGAACGGCATGCAAGCCGGCGACGTGAAGCGAATCATCGCCAGCGGAAAAAAGAAGCTCCTCTCCGCACGGGAAAAAAGGCAAAAACCTTATATCGATACATCCATCTACACGTCTCTCAACGGCATGATGATATCGGCCTATTGCAGGGCCTATCGTACACTGGGCGAGAGAGCGCTGCTTGATCGGGCCGAGAGTGCCATGCTTGAGGTCCTCGGGTTAAACGAGCACGGCGGCGAGCTGTATCATTGTGAAGGGGTTAAGGCCTTTCTTGATGACCATGTCTTCCTTGCCGACGCGCTCCTTTCCCTCTACGAAGCGACGGGCAGAGGGGATTATCTCGATAAGGCGAAAACTTACATGGACCGGTGCATAGATCGTTTTTGGGACACTTCAGACGGCGGCTTCTTCGATACACAGGGGGAGGTCGTCGGTTTACGGCTCAAGGGCATAGAGGACGTCCCCCGGCCTTCCGCCAACTCTCTCGCCATCCTTGTGCTCCTGAAGCTTGGTCTTGTATCGGACGATGAGAGGTATCAAGGATATGCGAAGGGTTCCCTCGAGGCGTTCGTTAAAGAGGCCGTACTCATGGGTATCCATGGAGGCTATTATTTTTGTGCCCTCGATGCCTTGTACCGGATGGTAAAGTTTGATGTCCGGGCGGCCGCGGGGTCACAACTGGCCGAAGCGGTCCTGGGTTCATATCACCCGTATTCGTTCGTTGTATATGGAGAGAGCCGGGAGAACCGTATCATCCCATGCATCGGGACAACATGTTATGAGCCAGTAGACACGCCAGATAAACTCAGAGGGTTTCTGAAAGGAGCAAGACAGGGGGAACAGGGATGATACATTGCTCAAAATGCGGCAGGGACCTCGGGATCCCGGGTGAGGACCGGTGCGTGGCATCCATTTCGGGCGGCATAATGGGCGACGAATACGTCGAGTCGTATTTTTTCTGCGATGCCTGCAATGTCTATACGGTGGAGATCTATCATGACCGGTTTCTGGGAGAGGGGGAGGTCCGTGCCAGGGGACCGCTGGAGAAGCGTGAAGGCGAAGCGAAAATTGCCTTGATAAGGAACTGCGAGACTCCCTGGGATAAGAAATGCCGCTGCCCGGCGCATATGGAGTATTTTAACGGACAGCTGGACTGAAAAAGCAGTTCCAGCTGTTTGAACAGTTTGAGCCGTTTCAGCCGCTTCATAAACTCTCAAACTTTCAAACTCTTAAACTGTTTTTCCCCGTCACCCGCCATCTATTGACTTTCACCAGTTACAATTATAGTATTTCGGGACTATGAGTATTGCGAAACATCTGAAAAAGAAGTTCGTCACAGGCCTCTTCGTGCTTATTCCGCTCATTGTCACTGTCTACATCATTTACCTCGTCATTTCTTTTATCGAGAACTTCATTGGTCCCGTTCTGAGGAACATCTTCTTTCAGGTCTTCCGGCGAGAGGTTTACATAACAGGAACGGCCTTCATAATCTTTGTTGTCATGACGTACATCACAGGTCTTTTTGTTTCCAATTACTTCGGCAAGACACTCTTTTCCCGGGGGGAAAGGCTGCTGCAGAGAATACCCATCGTGAAGAGCATCTATAGTTCCGTGAAGGACATGACAGAGGCTTTTTCGTCGGACAAGCTCAAGTCCTTCAAGGAAGTTGTCCTTGTGGGGTCTCCCTTGAACGGCCTTCTTGTTATCGGGCTTGTCACCAACCGCCTGAAGATGAATGAAAAGCCCTATTGCGCTGTTTTTATTCCAACGACACCAAACCCGACATCGGGATACCTTGTGCTTGTCAGGGAGAGTGAACTGGTCTTTCTTGACATGCCCACAGATGACGCCCTGAAGTATATTATCTCCCTGGGTACTTCCAGGGCAGGATTCACATGGAACGAGAAAAGATCATAGCCGGATTGACGGGAGCGAGGAATGTCATCCTCAAATCCCTGGCTTTCGTTGCCGCTGCCGGCATAGTCAGCTTCGTTTATTCAAAGGACATGCTCCATTTCCTGATCAGAGCGACAGGCATCAAGGTCTATTACCTCACCATTCAGGAGGTTTTTCTCACCACGGTCCAGCTTTCCATATTTGCCGGCATCTTCTTCGCGTTTCCCGTCATCGCTTTTCTTATCTGGCATGAGATGAGGAACATCTACAAGATGCGCAAGATCCATGTTTTCCTCCTCATCGCCTCCGCAGTGCTTCTTTTTTACGGCGGCAGCCTGTTCTGTTATAAGATCGTCCTTCCGTCGGGTGTTAAATTTTTGGTGGCAGGTTATGAAAGCACCGTTCTGAAGGCAATGATATCCGTCGAACGATATCTCGTCTTCACGACGGCAATGATCTTTGCTTTCGGGATCACCTTCGAGGTGCCCCTGATCCTTCTTGCGCTTGGAAGGCTTGGCATCGTCAAGGCGCGAATGCTCGTGCGAACAAGGCGATATGCCATACTCGGCATCGTTGTCGCTTCCGCCCTTATTACGCCCACTCCCGATGTTTATAATCTTGCGCTCCTTGCGGTGCCGATGTATGTCTTTTACGAGATCGGTATTTTACTGGTGAAAATATCAGAGAAGAAAAAGGTGATGGGTGATGGGTGATAGGTGATGAGAAAGAGAGGGAAATGAATCCGTTTTTCCATCACCCACCACCTATCACCTCGAACCTGCTTTAAATGTTTTATTGACCATTCCGCAATAATCTATATAGAATGGTTAGCGAAAAGGAGGGTTTCGGAGATTTTGACGGGCATCTGTCAGGGACATTGATGGCTGCCCCTTTAACGATATGGAAGCCTACATAGCCAAATACGGTTACATAGGGGTATTCATCGGTACCTTTCTCGAAGGAGAGACCACGGTTCTTCTGGGTGGCATTTTTTCGAGGCTCGGCTATATGAATATCTTCATGGTCATGTTTTACGCCTTTGCCGGCACTCTTGCCGGAGACTGCACATTTTTTTCCATTGGAAGAATTTTCGGGAAAAATATTATTGACCGCTTCGAATTCATAAGGAACAAGGTCCCGTTGGCCAACAAGGTCATCAAGCACTACGGTAATTTCATCATATTCATCATACGTTTTCTTGTCGGCATCAGGGCGGTTGTCCTTATCCTTCTCGGGTGCACAAACATGAGGCTTGGCCGGTTCCTTCTTTTCAGTGTTCTCAATTCGGTCTGCTGGAGCATCCTTGTGGGGCTCGTGGGGTATCTCTTCGGCAAGGTGGTCTTTGTTTTTGTCGATGATATCAAGAAGTATGAAACGATCATCGTGCCGGTGGTCCTTGGTCTTGTCATAATCTTCATTCTCGTATACAGGTATTTTGTAAATAAAAAAGAGAGGGAAACCTATGGAGATTAACGAAAAGATGATGCGTGACCTGCGCAGGAAACTCGAGATCGAAATGAATAAAAAGGAGATCGAGATAGTAGATCACTGGAAAAAGGAACTCGAATTGATCTATAAAAAAAAATACGACAGCCTTGCCGCGCTGCAGGTTGATATGAAGGGCATGATGGAGCGCATGGGAAACAGGGTCTCCATATTGATAAAGATGGTCAGGGAGGAATCGTGACAGCCAGAGGTCTTTTGTCCGGTCTTTTCAGATACCGCCCTTGCGTCGTGATTTGTACGGTGTTTTGTTTCTTTTTTATTGCCGGTTTCATTTATTCCCCTCTTCTTTTCGCGCAGAACGCATCTAAAAAGGCCGTTCCCATCGAAAAGCGACTCGGCGACCTCGAAAAGGACGTGATGAGGCTCCAGAGGCAGACCAATCTCTACAATCTGGACGCGTTGCCGGACAATCTGGTACTTTGCGGCAAGAAAGTGCCTATCTACCAGGATGACGTTCGGGAGCGTTTTGAGCGGGAATTCTTCCAGCTGCTGGAGAAGAAGGGACTGCTCACGATCATCGTGAAGCGCTATTTAAAATTTTTGCCGATGGTCAGCGAAGAGGCCCAGCGCATGGGTGTGCCGCAGGACCTCATCTTTATTGCAATAACAGAAAGTTATCTCAATCCCAGGTCTCTTTCGAGAGCGAACGCGGCAGGTTTGTGGCAGTTCATAAAAGAGACGGGAAAGCGTGAAGGGCTTTACGTCAACGACAACATCGATGACCGTTATAACGTAAAAAGATCGACCCGGTCCGCGCTGACGCACCTAAAAAGGCTCCACGGGGATTTCAACGACTGGTTCCTTGCCATGGCTGCATATAACGCGGGGCCCGGGCGTGTCCGGGAAGTTATTGAGAACCAGGGTACAAGAGATTTCTTCGACATGTATCTGCCGGAAGAAACGGAGCGGTATGTTTTCAGGGTCCTTGCCATCAAGGAGATCGTTTCCAACCGGGAGCGGTACGGAATAAGAATCGATGACAAGGAACTCTACCGGCCCCTCGTGCTTTCCGAGGTGACCATCGAGGCAGGTCGTGAATTCCATTCCAACATTCTATCGAAGGCAATGGATGTATCATACAGGACATTCAGAATGAACAACCTCCATATAAGGAGATACAGACTGCCGAAGGGCACATATCGCATCAACGTCCCTTCAGAGAAAAAAGATTCTTTTTTAAAAAAACTGAAATCGTACGATCACATCACTGTCCCGTAAAAATTAAAGATTCATAAATGAGTAATATTTTTAGGTTTAGTGAATTATTTATCAAGCTGTTAACGGAATCAGGCCATAGCTCCTGATAAATGTGAAAAAATAATTTTATAATTGACAAACCTATTCTAATAAGTATAAATAAATTTAACATTTTGAACAAGCTGATGTGTTGTTGCCGTACCGCAAACTTTGATGTTTTGTAACATTCCTTGTGAAGGATTTTACAATGTTTGAGTATGTAGCCATCTTTGTAATGATGTGTCTTGCAGCGATCATTGCGATTGTGATCATCGGTGCTTCACATTTTCTCGGTCACAGGACAAAAAGCAGGACAAAACTCGCCCCCTATGAGTGCGGCATGACGACAATCGGGCCCACGCGCCGGATGATGACCATACGGTACTATATCGTGGCAATGCTTTTTCTGGTATTTGACATTGAGATCATTTTTCTCTATCCCTGGGCTGTCATTACGAGAAAACTCGGATTGTTCGGTTTTATAGAGATGTTGATCTTTGTGCTCATTCTTTTCATAGGATATGTCTACATCTGGAAAAAAGGTGCTCTGGAATGGGAATAGAAAAGAACGTACTGGTGACATCTCTTGACTGGGTCATCAACTGGTCCAGGAAGAACTCTCTCTTCCCTGTAACATTCGGTCTTGCCTGCTGTGCCCTGGAGATGATGGTGGCAAGTTCGGCAGAATACGATATCGCACGTTTTGGTGCCGAGGTCTTCCGTCCGTCGCCAAGGCAGTCGGATCTCATGATAGTGGCCGGGACGCTGACGAAAAAGATGGCCCCAATAGTCAGAAGGATTTACGAACAGATGCCCAACCCCAAATGGGTCATAGCATACGGCGCCTGTGCTTCATCGGGCGGTATTTTCAGGTCCTACAGCGTCGTGCAGGGTGTCGATCAGATAATTCCGGTAGATGTCTACATCCCCGGATGCCCTCCAAGGCCGGAGGCTCTGCTGAAGGGCATCATCGAGCTTCAGAAGAAGATACAGAAAGAGTCCATTAAAGACAGACCTTTGATATCATTACCCGGGAAGAGCGCATGAGCGATAACAGCAAGCTCCTCGAAAAAATCAAACAGGAAGCGCCGGGTAAGGTGCAGGTGATTCCCGTACCTGTCGGGGAACCCTTTGCAATGGTGGAGAAGGACGACATCAGGGAGGTCCTTGATTACATCAAAACAGCAAGGGGTCTTGTTTTCGACATGCTTGTCGAGCTATTCGCCGTGGACTACATGGGAGAAGAGCCCCGGTTCGAAGTTGTGTATATACTGCGCTCGACGAAGCACAACGGAAGGGTGATCATAAAAACGAAGGTTGGCGAAGAGGGTCTCCATACGGTAAGCGATTTGTGGCCCGCAGCTGACTTTCTTGAAAGGGAGATCTACGACATGTTCGGTCTGCCTTTTGCGAACCATCCCGATTTGCGCAGGATATATACCGACGATGATTTTGTCGGCCACCCGCTGCGAAAGGACTTTCCACTGGAGGGAGAGGATTTTGATAAACCCTTCGTGGTGAACCTGGAAAAAGAGAAGGCTATAGATGGCTGAAACCAAGTACATGACGATCAACATGGGGCCGCAGCATCCCGCGACACACGGGGTGCTCAGGGTTGTCCTCGAACTTGACGGTGAGACGATCGTTAAAAGCACGCCCCACATCGGATACCTCCACCGCGGCATAGAAAAGATCATGGAGAACAGGACCTACCAGCAGGCGCAGCCGCTCACGGACAGGCTGGACTATACCAGCGGCATGTCCAACAACCTTGCATATTGCCTGGCGGTGGAAAAGCTTCTCGGCATCGAGATACCAAAGCGGGCCCAGTATATCCGGGTCATGCTGAGCGAACTCCAGAGGATCGCCGCGCATCTCCTGTGGGTTTCGACCCACGCTCTTGACATGGGCGCCATGACGGTCCTTTTCTACGGGTTCAGGGAAAGAGAGAGCTGCCTCAAGGTGCTGGAAACGGTGTCGGGTGCCAGGCTGATGCCCGATTACATACGCTTCGGAGGACTCAGGGAGGAGCTTCCCGACGGGTTTATCGGTATGGCCAGGGAATTAATCGACGACTTGCCGCGCAGAATAGACGAATATGAAACGCTCCTCACCGAAAACGTGATATGGAAGCGCCGGTTAAAAGGCGTATGTCCCTTGAGTGCCGAAGATGCCATAGGCTACGGGGTGACTGGCCCCATGCTCCGGGCGTCGGGCGTCAATTATGATGTCCGCAAGGCATATCCCTATTCGAGCTACGAGGAGTTTGATTTTGAAATACCCCTTGGCACGGAAGGCGATATATACGACCGTTACATTGTACGCCTCAAGGAGATGCGGCAGTCTGTCAGGATCGTCAGACAGTCCATCGAGAGACTCCCCGATGGGCCGATAAAGGCTGACGCGCCTGAATATGTGCCGCCCGAGAAGGACGAAGTGGCCCGCGATATGGCTGCCCTTATCCGTCACTTCAAGATCATGGCAGGCGGCATCAGGCCGCCCAGGGGTGAGGCCTATGCCTCCATTGAATCCTCCAAGGGCGAACTGGGGTTCTTTATTGTCAGTGATGGTACGGAGAAACCATACCGGGTCAAGATCCGTCCGCCCTCACTGCTCAATCTTGGCTCCATATCGAAGATGATACAGGGCTCGCTGGTGGCAGATGTGGTGGCAGCGATAGGAAGCGCCGACATAGTTCTCGGCGAAATAGATAAATAAGGTTAATTATGGCAGACGTGATCTTCAGTTCGTGGCAGGGTGAGATAATAGACAACAGGGGCAAGGCCCGCGAGTCTTTCGGCATCCCCAGGGTAAAGTTCCCCGGTGAGTTCGAGAAGGGTCTTCCTGTCAGGGCCTTCATGGGATGGGATGGCATTATCCTCTGCGATGAGAGCGTGGATATCGTCGATATGTCCCTCAAGTATGCAGAGGCCGTCCAGAAAGAATCCTGCGGACGATGCGTGCCCTGCAGGATAGGAAGCAAGGTGATATCGGGAATATTGAAGGGTATCGCTGAAGGTCGAGGTAAAAAGGAAGATCTGGCAAAGATCTCCAGCATTGCGGACACGATAAAGGACGGTTCAAAGTGTCAGATCGGACAGACGGGGTTTGTGCCCCTGCTCCAGGCCCTTTCATTCTTTGGCCCTGAATTTGAGCGTTCGATCTCGGAGGGAAGCAAGGCGAGGTCGGGTGAATACCGGGTCTCGGTTACAGCCCCATGCATGAGCGTGTGTCCCACTCAGCTCGATATCCCGAAATACGTGGAAGCCATAAGCGAAGGAAGGTTTTCCGAGTCCCTCGCGGCGATACGGGAGAACACCTGCCTTGCCGGAACCCTGGGAAGGGTATGTGTCAGGCCCTGCGAATCGAACTGTAGACGGGCGAACATCGATGAGGCCGTATCCATTAAAAGTCTCAAGAGGTTTGCCGCCGACTACGAATTGGATAAAAACGTAAAACGCAGCATTGAACCCAGGATAGATCAGAAGAAAAAGGTCGCCGTTATCGGCGCCGGTCCGGCCGGACTTTCCTGCGCATATTACCTTGCCCAGATGGGCTACCCGGTAACGGTATTCGAGAAGCTGGGCGAACCGGGCGGCATGGCAGCTGTCGGTATCCCCGATTATCGTCTGCCGAGGGTCATTCTCGGCGGCGAGGGCGCCTTCGTTGAATCATTCGGTGTTACAATGCGGTACGGGGTTGAGCTGGGCAAGGATATAACACTCGACCAGGTCCGCAAGGATTTCGATGCTGTATTTATCGGTGTGGGTGCCCACACATCATCGCCGATGGGGGTTGATGGCGAGAACGCGGGATATCGCGGATTTATCCCCGGCGTGAAGTATCTCCTCGACGTCAATAACGGCAAAGATCCATACCCTGACGGAAAAAAGGTCGTAGTCGTCGGCGGCGGCAATGTGGCCATGGACTGCGTGAGGTCTTCTTTCCGCATTGGCAAACCCGATGTCCATCTGGTCTACAGAAGGACGAAGAAAGAGATGCCCGCCGACCCCGTGGAGATCCATGAGGCAGAGGAAGAAGGCGTTGAATTCCACTATCTGTGCAACCCGTCACGCATCCTTGAAAAAGACGGCAAAGTCGTCGGGGTCGAATGTATCCGGATGGAGCTCGGCGAACCGGATGCGAGCGGCCGCAGAAGACCGGTCCCCGTTCCGGGCTCTGAATTTGTGATCGACACCGATATCCTGATACCGGCGATCGGTCAGGCCATAGACTGGTCATTCCTCGAAAAGAAGGAAGAATTCACTATAACTAAATGGAACACCTTTCAGGTTGACCAGGAGACATTCGAGACCAACATCCCGGGCATATTCTCGGCGGGTGACTGCGAAACGGGTCCCGATGTCCTTGTCCGGGCATGCGGGAACGGAAAGCGCGCCGCGTGGAAGATCGACGAATACCTGAAGGGAGAGAAGCCGAAGGCCCGCATGAGCGAGAAGTTCGTAAAATTCTTCGGTGAAGTCAAGGTCTACGATAAGAACGAAAACATAGGTTTTCTGGGTGACAGGGCAAGACTTCAGCTGCGGCCGATGGCCCCTGAGGTCAGGAAATGGACCTTCGACGAAGTGGAAGAAGGTTTTCGGACCGATGAGGCGATCAAAGAAGCGTCACGGTGTCTTCGCTGTTATAGAATAGGTATGATTGCGGTTGGCTGAAAAGGGAACAGGGATGATAACATTTACCATAGACGGCAAAGAGATAAAGACCGAAGAAGGCAGGACCATACTTGAGGCTGCACGCGAAAACAACATTTATATCCCCACATTGTGCTACCACGAGAACCTTCTTCCAATAGGTTCGTGCAGGCTTTGCATCGTCGAGATCGACGGATACGAGAAACCTATGGCATCATGCACTACGGCCGCCGTGGAAGGAATATCCGTTGTTACCAATTCTGAAAAGCTTTTCAGAATGAGGCAGGAGTACCTTAAGTTCCTCCTCATCAATCACCCCCTTGAATGCCCCATCTGTGATTCAGCCGGTGAATGCCGTCTGCAGGACCTTGTTTTCGAGCACAAGATAGAGAGCGTCGATCTTTCGGCCGAGAGGGAGCCAAAAAAAGCGAAACCCTACGCCACGGCGCTGATCAGGTATTCGGAAGACAGATGCGTACTGTGCCTGCGGTGTGTCCATGCCTGCGGAGAGGTATCGGGAAGGGCCGTCCTTGCACTGGAAGGCACCGGTATCGAGGCGAAAATGGCCCCCGTCAATGCCAATGATTGCATCTCTTGCGGTGAATGCCTCTCCGTATGTCCCGTCGGGGCCCTCACCGAGCAGTCGAGTCCCCTGAAAAGCAGGAAATGGCAGACCAAGCGGCAGGCGACCGCGTGCCCCCACTGCGGTTTCGGATGCTCCCTTGTGCTTGATATCTATGAAGGCGGGACCATTACGAAGGTCATAGGCGACGCGTCGCTGTCTCCCAACAAAGGTTCTCTCTGTGTTATGGGCCGCTTCGGATATGACTTCTCAAATCACGATGGCCGCATTAAGGTGCCGTCGATAAAGGAAAAGGGAAATTCCAGGGAATGTTCGATGGGCGAGGCGGTGGAAGCCGTGGCTTCGGCATTCGAGAAGCTTGACAAGGAGGGGAAGGGCATAGGTTTTGTGGTTTCCCCGAGAGCGACAAACGAGGAAGCTTACATGATCTCGCAGATCGCCGGCCGTTTTTCAAAAGGAACGACCGGGACTGCCGGATGTTACCATACAGGAAAGGTGCTCGATGCCTTCGGCAGGATGGGCCTCTCCTATCCTTACAACTATGATGATCTGAAGAAGTGCGACCTTATTGTCGTGGCGGGAGCGGATCTGCTTGCTAACAATCACCTCTTCGCGGACAAAGTCAGGGAAGCCGTGAAACTGAGCGGTGCCAGGGTTGCTGTCGTGGACCCTTCACCCACGGCCTTGACGAGGGCGGCCGATGTATGGCTGAAGGTCATACCGGGAGCAGATGCATCACTGCTGAACGGTATCGCCTCCCAGTTGATCGTCGACGGCAAACATGATCCGGACGCGCAGATCCTGCAAGGTTTTGCAGATTACGCATCCGGGCTTGGCGCATCAGGGAAACAGCAGGCAATAGAGCGCGGCGGTGTGGACGAAAAGAGCTTCGACAGATTCTACCGGCTGTTCGGCGGGGCTTCCGCTGTTGCCGTCATATTCGGCTCCGGTATCAGCAGCAAAAATGAAAGCATGGAGGCCCTCCTCAACCTGTGTCTTGTCAAGGGCATCCAGAAGAATGGGTTTATTATGCCCACCGCACTTCAGTCCAATGGTGTCGGTACCGTGTCGGTTCTGTCTGACCCCATTGCCCCTCATGAGATACTCGGTGATGCGGCCGCGGCAGGCCTTTTTATCTACGAAGACGACCCCATGCATTATCTTGGCGGGAAATTTGTCGATGAAGCACTGAAAAAAAAGGAATTCATCGCCCTGTGTGACGTGTTTCCCACATTTATCTCTGAATACGCCGATGTAACCGTTCCGGCTGGGACATTTGCAGGGAAAGAAGGGAGCTCGGTCGCCGGTGATGGTTTTGTTCGCAAGGTTTCCAGGGCACGGCAGGGCGATTCGCACGGATTTGAATTCTTAAGGCTGCTCCTTGAAAGGCTTGGCGGGGGATTGTACAGGGACGAGGCAGAGGCAACGCCGGTCCTGTTCTCGAAAGAGGTCCTCGAAGCGGATGAACAGGGGCGGGGAAGGCTTTCCCAGGCGCAAGCCGGTGCAAGATTCGCAAAACCAGCAGGCACCGCCGACGGCAATCCTGCAAGACCGTTCACCCTTGTTTTCAGGAACGTTTTTATCAACCACCACCTGTCCGGCAAGGCCGTTTATTCCAAGGTGGCTTATCTCAATAACCCGGCCATAGCCGGGGGCAAGTTGTTCATTTCTTCTGAGGACGCTGCGGCCATGGGAATTTCGGAAGGCGGCAAGGTCATTATTGAGTCTGAACGCGGCTCTCTCGAACAGCCGGTCTTGATAAAAGACGGCCTCAGACAGGGCGTGCTTGAATACAGAATGTCAGGCAACAGGAAGGATATGCTCGATCTAGTCGGAGTATCTGAAAAACATATTGCTGTAACGGTAAAAAAAGGTTAAGCGATGGAATTGGTCTATTCATTGGTTGAGATCATAGTCAAGAACATAGTAGTGGTCCTTGTTCTCATGGGGTTCGTGGCGTATACCACACTGCTCGAAAGAAAGCTCCTTGGCCGTTTGCAGGTCAGATTCGGCCCGAACAGGGTAGGGCCCTTCGGTCTGTTGCAGCCTCTGGCTGATGGCGTCAAGTCCTTTTTCAAAGAGGATATCATACCGGAGGAAGCCGACAAGACGCTATATGTGATAGCGCCCGGGATATGCCTCTTCACGGCACTTTCCATGTTTGCCGTTGTTCCCTTCGGAGGCACCATCACCCTTCTCGGAAGAGAGATCAAACTGGTCATTGCCGATATCGATACAGGGCTGCTCTATCTCCTTGCCCTGGCGACACTGGGTGAATATGGTGTTGTTCTCGGTGGATGGGCGTCCGGGAACAAATACGGCGTGCTCGGAGCACTGCGTGCAGCGGCGCAGATGATAAGCTACGAAGTGGCCCTGGGCCTTGCAGTGATCGGGACCATCATCCTTGCGGGCTCTCTCAATCTTGGAGACATAGTTGCAGCCCAGCAATCGGGGATGTGGTTCATCGTAAAATATCCCTTCGGCTTCATCTTCTACCTTGTAGCCGGCCTGGCGGAGATCAACAGGACCCCCTTTGACATGCCAGAGTCGGAAAGCGAGCTGGCATGCGGCTTCAATATAGAATACAGCAGCATGAAGTTTGCCACTTTCATGATCGCCGAGTATGCACACATGTTCACCGTCGCCGCGATAGTTACAACACTGTTTCTTGGCGGCTGGTCGGGTCCATGGCTTCCCGGACCGGTATGGTTCCTTATAAAGGTCTTCGCGGTCATCTTCTTCTTCATCTGGGAGAGGGGAACATACCCGCGGTTGAGATATGACCATATCATGCAATTCGGCTGGAAGGTGCTTCTGCCCCTTACCCTTCTTAATGTAGTCGTTACCGCCGCCCTCGTGGCAATGGGGGTGATATAATGAGCAATCCGATCCTGCCCCTTCTCAAAGGACTCCGTCTTACGTTCTCGAGGATCTTCACCCGGCCGATCACCTATCAATACCCGGAAAAGAAGCACGAGGTTCCCGAAAGGTGGAGGGGCGTACATTATTTCAGGAAAAATGAGGCAGGAGAAACGGCCTGCGTGGCATGCGGCCTTTGTGTCGCCGCCTGTCCGAACCAGTGCATCACCCTTGAGATCGGTGAAAAATTTGACGGGAAGCGCTATCCCATCAAGTACGAGATAGACCCCTGGCGGTGCATATTCTGCGGGTTCTGCCAGGACGCATGTCCGGTGAACGCCATTAATCTCGGAAAGGACTATGAACAGGCGCATTACCGGAAAGAAGATTTTGTTCTTGATACGAAGAAGCTACTGGCCATGTACGAGGAAAAACAATGATCGGCATTGAAGTTGGATTCAAATGGATTGTATTTATCGCGATGGCCCTTCTCGCGACGGGATCCGCGCTTATGATGGTGACCAGGCGGAACCCCATTCACAGCGCACTCTGGCTGATCGTGACATTTTTCTCCGTAGCGGTCATATATGTGCTCCTCAATGCCACGTTCATCGCGGTTGCCCAGGTGATGGTATACGCCGGTGCGATCATGATGCTCGTGCTTTTTGTCATCATGCTGATCCATCTCGAATGGGGAGCGCAGTCGACGTCGAAGAAGTCCTTTGCCAAGCTCATTGGCGCGCTTATAACGATCATGCTTTTCCTGCAGGTTCTGGGAGGGATATTTACATACGCGAACGTCGGCAGGAAAGGAGCATACACCCCCGAGGTTCTCGCAGGCGCAAGCAATGTTCAGGCAGCGGGAAACCTGTTGTATGGGAAATATGTTTTTGCTTTTGAAATTGCATCGGTCCTCCTTCTTGTGGGCATTGTCGGCGCTGTCCTGCTTGCAAGGAAAAGAAAGGATTAGGAGAGGAAAATGTTGCCCGATATACCGCAAAACCTTTATTACCTCCTGGGGGCGGTCCTGTTCACCATCGGTGCCGTAGGCGTGATAACACGGCGCAATGCCATCATTATATTCATGTGTATTGAGCTTATGCTGAACGCGGTCAACCTGACCTTTATCGCCTCGGGGAAATTCCTGAACTCACTGGACGGAACGATCTTCGTCATTTTTATAATGGCTGTCGCTGCGGCAGAGGCGGCGGTTGGGCTTGCGATATTCGTGCTCATATTCAGATCGAAGGGAACGATAAACGTTGATGACATTAACTTGCTTAAAGGCTAAAGAGGTTTCAGATGGCTGATCTTATATGGCTCATTCCGGCGTTTCCGGCAATCGGTTTTCTCATTAACAGCCTTCTCGGGATACGGTTCCCGAAAGCGCTCACCGCCTGGGTTGCCTGCCTCTCCGTGATAGCCTCCTTCGCGGTATCGGCGGCCATTTTCGTGAAATTCCTGGGCATGCCAGCCGAGGGAAGGCTCCTCGAAAAGACCGTCTTCGACTGGATAGTTTCAGGCGATTTTAACACGAGCATCGGCTTCAGGATAGACGCCCTTTCGATCATCATGTGCCTTATTGTTTCGGGTGTGGGGTCCCTGATCCACATATATTCCGTCGGCTATATGCACGGCGACCCTGGTTTCAGACGTTTCTTCTGCTACCTCAACCTGTTTGTTTTCATGATGCTGACCCTGGTAACGGCTGACAACGTGCTCCTTATGTTCGTCGGCTGGGAAGGCGTCGGTCTTTGCTCATACCTTTTGATCGGTTTCTGGTATGAAAAGGACTCCGCCTCAGATGCCGGCAAGAAGGCTTTTATCGTGAACAGGATCGGAGACTTCGGGTTTCTGCTCGGCGTATTTACGCTGGTCGGATTTCTTGGAACACAGGGTATCTGGACATTGAAATTTTCCGAGCTGCAGGCCAATGTTCACCTGATAGGGCCCAGCCTTGCAACGGTCATTACGCTTCTGTTTTTCGTAGGTGCAACGGGCAAATCTGCGCAGATACCGCTCTATGTCTGGCTACCCGACGCAATGGAAGGCCCCACGCCGGTCAGCTCACTGATCCATGCGGCAACAATGGTCACCGCAGGTGTCTACATGATAGCCCGGTTGAATTTCCTGTATGTCCTGGCACCGACGACGCTGCTCATTGTTACTGTTGTCGGGCTTCTTACCGCCTTTTTCGCTGCAACGATCGGTTGTGCCCAGTATGACATCAAACGCGTTCTCGCGTATTCGACGGTGAGCCAGCTCGGCTACATGTTCGTCGGCGTTGGTGCGGGCGCGTACGCGGCTGGTATCTTCCACCTCATGACCCATGCCTTCTTTAAAGGCCTCCTCTTCCTCGCGGCAGGCAGTGTTATGCATGCCATGAGTGGTGAGCTGGATATGAGGAAAATGGGCGGTCTCCGCAAGAAAATACCCATAACCTACTGGACTACGTTTATCGCGTGCCTCGCGATCGCGGGCGTTCCGGGCCTCTCGGGTTTCTTCAGCAAGGATGAGATACTGTGGATGGCGTTCAGCAGGCATCACAGCTTCTGGTTCTGGTTTATAGGCGCGGCGACTGCTGGCATGACCGCGTTCTACATGTTCAGGATGTTCTTCAACACCTTCCACGGCGAGTGCCGCGCATCGGAAGAGGTGAAGCATCATATCCACGAGTCGCCGAAGGTAATGACAATACCCCTTATGATCCTTGCCGTGCTCAGCATAATAGGCGGTTATGTAGGGGTTCCCCATCTGCTCGGCGGTTCCAACCACATAGAAAAATGGCTCGAACCCGTGTTCGGTCACCATGCACCTGCTACTGCGCATGCGGGCGGTTTCAGTTTTGTGAATACGGCCTTTGCCTCTTCAGGCGAGGCGGCCGGCATTGAGGCCGGAATGGAGATGAAGCTGATGATAGGCGCTATAATCATCGGCCTTCTCGGGATATTTATCGCCTGGCTCTTCTACGTGAAGAACCCGAACCTGCCGAAGAAATTCGTCGAGAAATTCCACGGTTTGTTCACGTTGGTCCATAACAAGTATTTTATCGATGAGCTGTACGGGGCTGTATTTGTGAAAAATCTTTTCCGCCTTGGTGCGCTCTGTAAGGAATTCTTTGACGAAACGATCATCGACGGGATCATAAACGGTGTCGCTGCGGCTATGGGCGGTATCGGCAGTCTTATGCGGCGCGTACAGAGCGGTTTTGTTCAGGGCTACGCGTTTGCTATAATACTCGGAGCGATCATCGTTATCGGATATCTTGTATCAAGAATGATTTTGTGAAGGTGTGTGCATGACAGTGATGTCGATCCCAATACTCAGTTTTCTTATATATTTTCCCCTTCTGGGCGCAATTCTCCTGCTCTTTGTGAACCGCAAGAACAGCCAGTTCATAAAAGTGTTCACGCTCGTTTTTTCCCTTGTGGAGTTGGCCGTTTCCATACCCTTGTTCTTCAAGTTCGATGAAACGGCAAAGACAATGCAATTCGTGGAAAAGGCTCAGTGGTTCCCGGAGTGGGGTATCAGCTATTTCATAGGCATTGACGGAATCAGCCTGCTTCTGGTTCTTCTTACAACGTTCCTCACGGTCATTTGTGTTCTGTGCTCCTGGAAAGCGATAGAGGACAGGATAAAGGAATACTATATAACGTTCCTCATCCTCGAAACCGCGATGATCGGAACACTCTGCGCGCTTGACCTCGTGCTCTTTTACATATTCTGGGAGCTGATGCTCATCCCCATGTACCTGCTCATAGGAATCTGGGGAGGGCCGAGAAGGATCTATGCGGCGATCAAATTTTTCCTGTTTACCATGGCAGGAAGCGTCCTGATGTTTATCGCCATCCTTGCCCTGTACTTTTATTACTACAAGACAACGGGCGTATATACCTTCAATGTGCTCGAGCTTTATCAGGCAAGCATACCCGTGGTGAAGCAATACTGGTTCTTCGGGGCTTTTGCTCTTTCTTTCGCGATAAAGGTTCCCATGTTCCCGGTCCATACATGGTTACCGGATGCACATACGGAAGCGCCGACGGCAGGCAGTGTCATCCTTGCAGGAGTGCTCCTCAAAATGGGAACGTACGGCTTTCTGCGGTTTGCAGTGCCTCTTTTCCCTGCCGCCGCATTTGACGCGATCCCGCTCATGTCCATACTCGCGGTCATAGGTATAATCTATGGTGCCATAGTAAGTATGATGCAGCCTGACCTGAAGAGGCTCATAGCGTTTTCAAGCGTCAGTCACCTGGGTTATGTCATGCTTGGACTGTTCGCCTTCAATATTCAGGGTGTTCAGGGAGGCATTTACCAGATGCTCAACCACGGCATCAGCACCGGCGGTCTTTTCCTCATTGTCGGAATGATATATGAGAGAAGGCATACGCGGATGATCGCTGATTTCGGCGGACTGGCAAAGGTGATGCCTGTATTTGCCACATTTTTTATGATAATCACCCTCTCGTCCATAGCCTTGCCGGGAACAAACGGTTTTGTCGGGGAGTTCCTCATACTGCTTGGAGCATTCAAGAGCAACGCGGTCTATGGCGTGCTGGCCACAACGGGTGTCATACTTGGCGCGGTGTACATGCTCTGGATGTTCCAGAGGGTCATGTTCGGCGTTATAACAAAGGAAGAGAACAGAAACTTAAAAGACCTCGGAAAAAGAGAAATATTGATACTCTCATCCATGGTCTTTTTTATAATCCTTATGGGTGTTTACCCTAAGATGTTTTTCAAGAAAATGGATGTCTCCGTTGCGGAATACCTTTCCTTTGTCAAGGCAAAGAACGCGCAGTATAGAACGCTGCCGCAGGGCGCAACAGAGGCCGCGAAGGTCAACGACCTGTCGAATACAAAATAGAGGTGCCGGTTAATGGATGTCGCAATACCCGCTTCATCAGACTTCAATTGGATACTGCCTGAGATCATGCTCACGGCGTGGGCGCTTTTATTTTTGTTAATCGGCGGCCTTACAAGGAGAGCTTCCACTTCAAAGGCATGCGGTATAATGTGTTTCATAGGGACACTTATTACCATCTTTTATACACTAAGGCTCTGGGGGGCGAATCTCGACATCTTCAACGGCCTCTACACAATCGATGATTACGGGACCTTTTTCAAACTGATATTTCTCATCGTCCTTGCATTGGTGACCCTCGTGTCGTTGCGTTATGCAGATCGTGAGGAAATAGGCTCGGGAGAATACTATGCGCTGCTGATGTTCGGGGTGCTTGGAATGATGGTCATGACTTCGTCGCATCATTTCATAAGTATATTTATAGGGCTTGAAGTCATGTCCCTTTCAATATACGTTCTGTGCGGGCTTTTAAAAGGCAACATAAGGTCCGTCGAGGCATCACTGAAGTATTTTCTCCTCGGTGCCTTTGCGACGGCGTTTCTCCTTTACGGCATGGCAATGATATACGGGTCCACGGGGATCATCGATGTCGTTGAATTGAAAAAATTCATCCTTGCGAAACAGCCCTTCTCCGCAACAATGTTTGTTATAGGTATTGGCTTCCTTATTGTCGGGTTCGGTTTCAAGATAGCATCGGTACCGTTCCATATGTGGACACCTGACGTTTATCAGGGAGCACCTACATCGATCACCGCATATATGGCAACAGGGGTCAAGGCGGCAGCATTCGGTGCGCTTATAAGAGTTTTTTACACAGCCCTCATTCCTTTTTTACCGGGCTGGTCAGAAATAGTGTGGTTCATTGCCGTGATAACCATGTGTGTAGGGAACATAACGGCGCTGGCACAGCGTGATATCAAGAGAATGCTCGCCTATTCAAGTATAGCCCATGCAGGGTACATACTCATTGCTTTTACTACAGGAGACAGGGAGCTTGCGTCAAGCATGCTCTATTATCTTATGGTCTATTCCTTTATGAACATAGGCGCCTTCACCGTCGTGATCATGCTCGGCAGGAAAGGAGAAGACAACTCCGACCTCGACAGCTATGCCGGGCTTGGTGCAAGACATCCTTTCATAGCGCTCTGCATGAGTATATTCCTTCTTTCCCTTGCCGGAATACCGCCGCTTGCGGGCTTTATAGGCAAATTCTATGTACTGAGCGCTGCCGTGAAAGCGCAATATTACTGGCTTGCCGTAATAGGCGTGCTGAACAGTGTCGTAGCCGCTTTTTATTACCTGCGGGTGATGATGTACATGTACTTCAAAGAATCTGCAGGTGATCAAGGAACAATCGACAAAGCCCCCCAGTATGGCCTTGTAATGCTGGTTTGCGTGTGGGCTCTTCTCCATATGGGTATTTTCCCCAAGACCTTTCTTTTGATAGCTCAGAAGGCCATCAGTATCTTTGGATAATATCGGGTGTCATTATAATTAGTTGACATCCGGTCTGCCACGGTATGAAGGTCTGCACAAAGCTTTAAAGAGAACAGACAATAAGCCAAAAAAATAATAAAGTGAAAACAAAAAAATACCCGGTTATAGATAGAACAGGGAAAAGGAAGGATAATAACATCTGAGGGTATCCAGGGCAGGAGACAAAGAAGGGAACTGGTCCTGAACCTGCTTTGATATTTTGTACGAATGTTGTAAAGTATCGGCAGGATAAAAAGGTATCTGTCCAGGGAGGGATGATGAGATTTTTTCGAACAATGGCTCTCTTTGTTCTTGCGCTGCTGATTTCAATGCCGGGCATATGCGCAGACTCGAAGTGCGCCGGATTTGTGGCACAAAGACAATTTCAAAAGGCGATCGATGAGTGTACGGGGGAGATCGGATCAGGAAAATTCTCCGGAAAAGAACTGGGTGTGATCTATGGCTACCGGGCTTTTGCATATAAGGGCCTCGGGAATGCGGAGAAGTCAATAGAGGACTTTAACCGGGCCATCTCCCTCTATCCCGACGGGGATCTTATGTATGTCGGGCGGGGACAGGTTTATGAGGCCAGGAGGGAATTTGCCAAAGCCGTTGAGGATTTTTCGAAGGCCATAGAGATAGATCCAAAAAGCGTGCCTGCATATATGCATCGCGGCATCGTCCACTACTATGAAAAGAGATACGACATGGCGCTCAAAGATCTTGGCAAAGCTGTCGAACTTGATCCGAAGAATGCCAGGGCCCTGAGCTTCCGGGGCAATACTTATGCGGCGACAGGTTTGCAGCAGAAGGCGCTTGAAGATTATGGCAAGGCTCTTGAGCTCAAACCGAAGGAGTTTCTGAGCCTTCTCGGCAGGGGGCTTATCCTTAAAAAGCTGAAGCATTACGAAGAGGCGCTTGTGGATTACGACTTGCTGATAGAGATCGCGCCTGGCTTCTGGCAGGCCTACCTTGACAGGGCCGATATCAATGCTTCATTGAAAAAATACGACAAGGCGATACAGGACCTGGATAAGGCCATAGAGATTAATCCCGGGCAGGCACTTTCCTACTATAAACGGGGCCTGATTTATGTTTTCGATCACAAACCGGATAAGGCACTGAAGGATTTTAACAGGGCTATCGAGATCAATCCTGATAACGCGGGATTGTATGTTACAAGAGGAGCATTATATAAAGAGGCCGCATTGTACGGGAACGCCGCCTATGACATAAAAAAGGCGCTGGAACTGAAACCGAATGATCTTTCCGCCATAATGCTTCTTGCCAGGATCGAAGCCCTGAGAAAGAACGCCCCCGAAGCATGCAAATGGTTGAAAACAGCTTATGAAAAAGGGGGCCTCCGCGATACTAATATTATCATAAGAGAAAAGGATTTTGACAATATACGCGGCAGTGCGTGCTACAGGGAATTTATGGCTGAATAAGACGGCTTGAACGGCTTGAGTGTTAACAGCAAAAAAAATTTATGAAGAATAGACGTTTTTTACATTCAAGCGGTTAAAACTGGTTTTTCAGGGTTTGGGAACGAAAACCCGGTGGGCGGGAACGTATTTGTCACCCACCTGCTGTCCTGGTACGATAATCCATTCGCCAGGGGCCTCTGCCTTACCGTATTTGGCGATGAAATCGGGGTCCGGTGAGGCATAGGGTTGTCTTTGATCGATAGCGCCGTAAGATGTCTGCTGAGGAACGCCCTGTTGCCTTGAGTTCTGAACAATCGCCCCAATGACCACGGCGCCGACGAGTATGGAACCCGCTACCACGGCCGCCGGTACCCAGTAGTCGCTTGATCTGTAATAGCCTCCGCAGCCGCCATAGCACCCCCCATAGTAACGGCGTGAATGTCCCAGTGAAGGCATCGCCATGGACAGGCAGATAAGCAGCATAACGGTTATGGTAATCTTGTTTTTCATCTGTTTACATTATATCACTTCTTGTTCGGGCTGTCGCAACTTTTTTATTGAAGGCAGGGGTCAACCAAAAATGTTCAGGATATCGTCATGCCTTATCACCTGTTTTCATCTCGTGAGCATTTCTTCCAGTATCGCAACCGAGCTTCTGACATATTCAGGGCAAAGGGTGTGAAAAAGACCTTTCTCCTGCGCAAAAACGAGGCCTTCAGGTGTTGAGACGTCGCAACCAAGCAGATCGCGGCATACTATGGAGCCGTTTTGTTTCGAGAATTCCAGTATAAAATCTTTTATGAGACCGTAGGATCTATCTTTAGCCTGCCTGTTTTCTCCCGATGTATATCCGTATTTAAGCCCGAGCACCATCAAGGCGCCCGTCACGGCCCCGCAGGTAAGGGCCATTCTCCCCATTCCCGCCCCGAACCCGCTGCCGATCATGAGGGCTTTTTCTTTGTCCAATCCTAACTCATCAGCGAACGACGCTAAAACTGCCTGCGCACAGTTAAGGCCGCCGTTGAACATGGAAAGGGCTTCTTCTTTTTTGCACATTGTTCTCTCCTTTTATGCCAGGGTCATGCAGCAGGATAACTTAATTGCCGCGGGAGGCATCGTCCTGCCCTCCCCTGTCCGCCGCTTTTTTCCATAACCGGTAGAGAAAGCATGCCGCCACCAGGACAAGGAGCATGACAACGGACATGAGAACGAACCTTTCTGTCCGTTCTTTTTTGACGCTGTCCGTTGAGGGTTTGTAATCACTGTTCGAGATGACAGGTCCAATGGTCAGCATTTGAGCGTCATGGCTTTCCCGGTTGTCTGCCCTGACGACGGCAGCGATGTCATAGGCGGCTGGCGGGGCGGATGGATCTCCCGCATATAGCCAGTAATGCCGGCCATCATCGAGGGCAATGAAGAAGAGCTGTTTGCGCACCCATCTGAGGGTTGTCTTTACCAGTTGCAAGGGGGGATTTGCCTGGTCTTCTATGACGACCATGTAATAACGGAGGTCGGACCTTCGCGGGATGTCGACATGGTTCTTGACCTCTTTCTTTTCAGCGATGGAAAGATTGTGAATGGTGGTCCCGCCAAGCTTCACCATGCCGTCCTTTGCGTTTGTCTTTGATCCGTAGATTGCCACATTGCGGAGGTAATAGGGGTTGTCTATCTCGAAGATGACCGTTTCCACGGGCAGTATGGTATCGATGAGGACTTCTGTGGTCTTGCGTCTTTTGTCATGTGTTATGACCGGGGAAATGGCGGCCTCGTCATATGCCGTTGTTTCCCCGGTTTCCTTTTGAAGTGAAACGGCAAAACCGCTTATGCCGATCTTCCTGTCCGCGGGCCGGGCAGTGGAAAAATCAAGCCCTTCATAGCGGAGCCTGAGTTTTTGCCCTGTCGGCTGTTTCATCGCGTCTTTCATTACAAACCGGAGGAAGCGGTACCCGTTCTCTTTCAATGCGATCGTGGTGTGCCTCAATCCGACCTGCGATGAAAAATCGTATATACTGCCCTGGCCGAGCTGTTGCCATTTTATCCGGTCGTTGCTGCCGTCGATGGCGACGTGTTTGTGGAAATCGTGGTCAGTTGTCGTCACGTCCATCCTGTTGACGTTTCCCGTCTTCTCAGAGTTCCTTCTGAGTGTTATTATCGACTGACCGTTCTTTTCGTCCAGGGAAAGGACTTCGAGTGTATGATTTTCCGGCGGGCCCTGTGTTGTCCTTTCTTCGAGGATCACGAAGGGGATCTCCCGTCCGGCCGAATCGAAGATCCGCGCGCTGCTGCAGCCTCCTCCGCATTTTTCGAGGACCTCGGCGCCGATGGCGGCACGGTACAGCTTGTTTTTCGTTGTTTTGCCTTCTATCCCGGCCTTGTATGGGAAATTGACCGTCCCTGTGTCCGCCCCGTACATGCAGGGCGCCGTCAGGGTGACGGCAGCGAAAGAAAACAGGGCCGCCAGGTGAATCTTATGTCCCATCGCTTTTCGCTCCTTCGTCCTTTTGCGTCTCCAGCAGCCGCTGCTTTGCCTTGTTGTAAAGGTATGAGACAAGGATCAGGATGAGCCCCAGCACAATGAATGAAAGAATGCGGTAGGGTGTGCTGATCCTGCTGATATCGAAGAAAAAGACCTTGAGGACGGTTACGAAAAAGAGCCCCAGGGCAACTTTTCTCATCCTGTCGTTGTTCCTGCTAAAGCCCAGGACCATGATGGACATTGAAAAAAGTGTCCAGACCACGGAAATGGCGGCGAAGCGGGCCTGTCCTAAATAATCGTGGAAATAGGCAGATGTTTCAAGGGTCACGACGATGAAAAGCAGTCCGCCGAAAAGTGCGGCAAATACCGGCGCAAGCGACCTTCCCCGGTCATTCAGGAAGGGCAGTCCACCCATTGCCTTGTTGCCGGTGACCCGCACGAATTGATAGAGCGAGGCGATGAGGATCGTCCCGGTGAGCCATCTCTCCATTATGAGGTACCCGAAAGACCTCCGTATATAGAGCATGGACGGATGGAGGTTGTATCTGAAGACGTGTCCCATGTCGTATGTGATAAATTTGAAGAGTGCCAACGCGAGAAGCCCGCAGGACACCAGAAAAAAGCTGCCCTTTGACAGCTTCTTCGCCCCCAGGAGCAGGGTCACGGCCTGCAGCGTCCAGAACACCGTGATCCAGTGTTTCGAGAAGAGAAGCGGGACGGTCAGGATGAGGAAAAAGGACGATTTCAGAAGCATCACCACAAAGGCCTCGCGCTGGTCTTCCCCCTGACGGTATATCTGATAGGCGAAGATCATGAACAGGAATGCATAGGCGAGGGTTATGATGCTCACCCACTGCGCCGAATAGCGGCCCTGTATCATGAAATAGTTATAGGAAAAGGCGATGATCGAATTGGGGATGAGTATGTAAAACCCCTTGAGGTCGTGTTTTTCCCGGTTCATAAAGTGGTATGCAAAAGGAATGATGCTGTAAAGAAGGTAAAAGACGTTGAGGAAAGCAAGGGCCGCCCAGAATTTGTGGCCGCCGTGACCGTAATGATCGGCATACCACGCAGAGTACAGTATCCATGTGACCGCAAAACCGATGTATTGCAGGAGCACCCAGCGTTTTTTGAGGGAGATGGCAAGAATTCCCAGATTGAGCAGGGTCATGTAGGAAAAGAGCACCATGTAGTTGTCCTGGCCGGTCGAGAGCAACACCGGTGTCATGAAACCTCCGATGAGGCCAAGTATGGCCAGTGCCTGGGTTTCGTAGACAATGGCCGTGGCGCAGGCGAGCACCGTTATGAGGACCATTACGAAGAATGACAAATTTTGCGGTAAAAGCTGGTATATCTGAAATGCCGCGTAGGTGGCGAAATAGAGGACCGCGATCCCGCCGCCGAAAAGCGAAAGTCCGAAAGCGGGGAACTTTCTCTGCTTTATTACGTGTCCAGCCAGAAGGAAGGCCATTCCCCAGAGATAAGCAAGCGCGACCCTTCCCGCCGGTCCTACCCATCCCTGCTCGAAGGAATATTTAAGAAAGAATGCCACGCCGAATACCATGGTGACAATGCCGACAAAAAGAAGCGCCTTCTGGCCTATCTTGAATTCGGGGTCAAAGAGCTGTTTTTTAAGCCTGTCCGTTAAATCTTCCGTTTTACCGGCCGGTGCTTTTTGAGCGAAAACTCCGGGTGCACCAGGTATTTTTCGCGGCGCGGCGCTTACTCTGACAGGTTCGGCTTCCACGGCGGACCGCTGTGCCTCGCCCTGTCTTGCTTCGGGCTGGCCCGATCCTGCAAGGTCGGCTTCGATGGACTGTTCAAGGCTCAGGATCGTGCCGGCGAGGTCCTTGAGCTGCCGGTTAAGGGTGCTGCTTGTCATCATCAGCTGTTCCCATTCGTGGCGAAGAGAAAAGTAGTATGCGAGCCTTTTTTGCAGGTCCTCACCGAAGGATGAGCCGCATGCGGGGCAGCGGGCCGCCGCTTCGGCAATGAGGGTATTGCAGGCTGGACATTTCAAGGGTTTTTCCTCCCGGTAGTGGTCAACAGGGTGTTTTCGTAACGGTTCCGGTACGAAAACGGTTTTCGCCATATTTATGATGAATGCCGCATGATTGTGCTTTTCTCGGTCGAATCCCCCCGCGTTTACGGAATGTTAGCAGAAGACAACCTTCCTTGTCAACACCGTCCGGGGATACGTCAGCCCTTGTTTTTACAGGCCTTGCGGGTTATACTTAAGGCTCATTGCGACCGGTTCGGAGGACCTCCCGTTATGGAAAAGTTTTTTTACCCCGGCAGTATTGCGGTCTTCGGTGTTTCAGACACGCCGTCAAATCTTGCCCGCATTATCGTTGAGAACCTTGTACGGTTTGGCTTCAGGGGGGATATTCATCCCGTAGGTGTTTCTGGCGGTGTTGTGGCAGGCAGAAGGGTTTTGAGGAACATTGAAGAAGTGCGCGATGTTCCGGAGCTTGCCGTTATGCTCATTCCTGCCCGGTATGTCCCCGGGACCCTTGAAGCTTGCGGCAGAAAGGGCATACGCCGCGTTATCCTCGAATCCGGAGGTTTCGGCGAACTGTCAGACGACCGTGCATCCCTGGAAAATGAGGTGTGTTCCATAGCCGGGCGCTACGGGATGAAGCTCATAGGCCCCAACTGCTTCGGCGTGGTCAATGTCGAGGCAGGCGTTGTCCTTCCCTTTTTCATCATCAACCAGGCATATGTTAAACAGGGAAGCGCATCGCTCATCTCCCAGAGCGGAGGGGTCTTTTACGACACCTGCATGTTCTGCAGCGTGGAGAACGTAGGTCTGAGGAAGCTTGTCAGCATCGGCAACAAGCTCATGACGGATGAAAATGACATTCTTGAATATGTTTTGCTGGATCCGGGTACCGTCGTAGCCGGACTTTACCTGGAGAGCTTCTCGGACGGCAGGAGGTTTATGGGCCTTGCCGCGTCAACGGAAAAACCCGTTGTCGTACTAAAGGCCAACAGGAGCGAAGCAAGCGGTGAGATAGCGAAGTTCCACACGACCGCACTTGCCGGCGACGACGACGTGGCGGACGCCGCCATGAGACAGGCCGGCGTTGTCAGGGTGACAAATTTCCTGGAGATGGTGGATTGTTTCAAGATATTCAGCCTGCCGGTACTTGAAGGAAGGAGGCTCGCCCTGATATCGCGCTCCGGCGGACACGGTGTTATCTGCGCTGATGCTGCGCACCGGTACGGGTTTGAGTTTGCGAAGTTTTCCGAAGGCTTCATGCAGACCGTAATGGAGAAGAAGCTCAAGGTCATCGCGGCGACAAACCCGCTTGATATCGGGGATGTTTATGATCTTGATGAGTATGGCACCATACTGGATGCGGCCCTCGCGGAGGAAGGCGTCGATGGTGTCGTTTTTGTCGTTACCTACAGCTCGGAGAGTGACGGCACAAAGATAAGGGAATTCATAAGGCACGCCGCGCGGGTTACTCCGGAATGCGGCAAGCCGGTGGCGCTATGTGTCGTGACGAACCGCGGTGAGTGGTTCGCCATCAAGGACGCTGCCGACTTTCCCGTCTTCACCGATGTCGACCAGGCGTTGAAGACCCTTTCATGGTCTTACGAGCATCATCTTGGAAGGGTGAAAAGACGAAGCGCATCAGGCAAAGCGGGCGCGGTACAGTCTTTCCCCGGCATCGGGAGAAAGACGGAAGACAGGCGTTTCATGGAGCCGGAGGAATGTTTTTCCCTGCTGTCGCGCTACGGCCTTCCCGTTGCCGGCCACCATGTGGCGAAAGACCGCGAGGAGGCCCTGGCCGCCGCCGCCCGGCTCGGCTACCCTGTCGCGCTGAAGACAGGCGATGGTTCAGTGCTGCACAAATCCGAGACCGCAGGTGTATTTACAGGCATCGGCGGGCCCGAAGGGCTGGCAAGAGCCCTGGATGCAATCAGTGCGCACAGGTACCTTGTTCAGAAGATGGCGCCTGCAGGTTACGAGATCATCATAGGCGGGCGTCTCGACAGGGAATTCGGACCGGTCATCGTCTGCGGACTGGGCGGCATATATGTTGAGGTTGTGGCCGACAGGTCGATCCGCGTGGCCCCCGTTGATGACGCGGCTGCGGCAGAGATGATCGGGCAGCTTAAGGGCCATGCCATCCTCAAGGGCGCCCGGGGGAAGACGCCTGCTGATATTGCCGCCCTTAAGGATGTCATTGTAAAGGTCTCGCATCTGCTCATGGAAAATCCCGGTGTTGTAAATCTCGACATCAACCCCGTCATCGTCCACGAAGAAGGCAGGGGCTGCACGATCGTGGATGTGAAGATGGAGATCGCAGAAATGATCGATAACTGAGTTTCAATGCCCACACCTGTCCAAAAATAAGTTTTTTCATTTAAAGACCTTATCTCACGCCCGTTCGTCGTTTCACTCCTCACTTGAGCACACAGGGGACACTGAGGAGGGCAAAAACTGTTTTCGCCCCTTAACCCAGAAGCCTTCCCGGGTTAAGGGGCACTTTCGATCCCGCCTTTCGATCTTTGACGAAGCGGGATGGAAAAAGAAACCTGTATTATCACATCACACTCACCAAATATATGGCAGGAGCATTGTCCATGATCGCCTTGCTATCGCCGCAGGCGATCGGAGTGCGTCCGGATTCTGGAAGGCTTCGGAATCCGGGCGCGATTCTTTTAAGCTTTTCTCCGTGTCCTTCGTGGGCTCCAGCGAAGCCCGAAGGGCTATGCGGGCGTGAGATAAAGACGGCTTGAGTGCTTGAATGTTTGAGCGTTCAGGTAAGAGATCCCCCCGTCCTCCCTTTGCCAAAGGGAGGGGCGTCATTCTCTCCCCTCTTTCTTGCCAAACCTCTCCCCTTATGTTAAAAAGTATGAAACATGCCAAATTCACTTTTGAGACAGATACCAAAGGTTGACGCGATCATTGCAAGCGCGGGATGGAAGACGCTCGTGGCCGCCTGCCCCGAGTCTATCGCAAAGGATGCCCTTCGTGAATATCTGGGCTCATTGCGCCTCGCCATCAAGGAAGGGAGGGCAACCGTGGTCCCATCCATCAAGGAGATCGTGAAAGATGTGGGTGCCAGGGCCGCGGCCCTCATGGAGCCCGGTTTGAAGAGGGTGATAAACGCGACAGGAGTTGTCATCCACACGAACCTGGGGAGGTCGCTTCTTGCCAAAAGGGCCGTCGATGCCATAGTGAAGGTTGCCACCGGCTATTCCAACCTTGAATATGATATAGAAAAAGGTGCGAGGGGCAGCCGTTATGTCCATTGCGCGTCGATCCTGAAGAGGCTTACCGGCGCCGAAGAGGCGTTTGTGGTCAACAACAATGCCGGTGCCGTCTTCCTTATCCTCAATACCCTCGCGGAAGGGAAAGAGGTGATCATCGCGAGGGGTGAGCTTATCGAGATAGGCGGTTCCTTCAGGATACCTGACGTGATGAAAAAGAGCGGTGCCGTCCTGAAGGAAGTGGGAACGACGAACAGGACCTATATCGAGGACTTCGAGCGGGCGATCGGCGAGAACACCGGGCTCATCATGAAGGCCCACACGAGCAATTACCGCATCCGCGGCTTCACCCACGAGGCCTCATCGGAAGAACTGGTACAGCTGGGGAAAAAATACAATATTCCCACTTATTTCGACACGGGAAGCGGACTTTTCTACAACTTCGAAGGCCTTGAGACGCTTGATGAACCCTTGATACGCGATGAACTGAAAAAAGGCTTTGATGTCATTTCCTTCAGCGGCGACAAGCTGCTCGGTGCTCCCCAGGCAGGGATCGTCATCGGCGAGAGGGGGTGCCTTGAGGCCATGAAGAAAAATCCCATGACCCGGGCCCTGCGCCCTGACAAGTTCACCCTCGCAGGTCTTGAGGCGACATTGCTGCTTTGCCTTGACGCGCGGTCCGCGGCAGCCGGCATTCCTACTATCAGGATGGTCCTCGAGGATAAGGACGCCCTGGCAAAGAGGGCCAGGCGGCTTGCCTCGCAGTTGAAAAAGAGCTGTCCCGGGGAAACAGTGTCCGTTGTCGATATCTATTCTGAAGTGGGCGGCGGGAGTTTCCCCGACATGGTGATCCCGTCGGTCGGCCTGGCCTTGAGGCCCAGCACAATAACCATAGATGGTCTGGAAAAAAGATTAAGACATCTTCCGGTTCCCGTCGTTGCCAGGATCGAAAAAGAGGTCCTCATCCTCGACATGAGGACGATCCTCGCACAGGATGAAAAGGATCTTGTCGCCGGAGTGGCCTCGGTTCTCACAAATGCCCGATAGGTTCAGCATCACCTGTGACCTGAGCGATATAAGGCTCGATGTCTTTCTCTCTGAAAAGCTTTCCCTGACGCGTACAAAAGTGAAAGAGATGATCGACAGCGGATATGTCCGCGTTGACGGCAGGGCCCCCAAGCCTTCCATGCGGCTCAAGGAACACATGGAGATCGAGGGGGAGGTCCCCGAAGAAAAACCCCTTCAACTCGCTGCTGAAGAGATACCTCTCGACATCCTTTATGAGGACGAATACTTTCTTGCCATAAATAAGGCGGCGGGAATGGTCGTCCACCCCTCTTTCGGCCACAGCTCGGGGACGCTCGTGAACGCGGTGTTGGGGTACATGCAGAGACGAGGTTCCAGATTTCAGGTTCCGGGTTCGGAAAAGCGTGATACGGATGAAACAGGACGGAACGAAGATTCACTGGCGGGTATGAGGCCGGGGATTGTTCACCGGCTCGACAAGGGGACAACGGGGGTCATACTTGTCGCCAGGGACATGGCCACCCAGGAGAGGCTTTCGGGGCTTTTTAAAGACAGGAAGGTTCGCAAGACATACAGGGCCGTTATTGAGGGGAAGCCCGGCAGGGACTCTTGGAAAGTGGATGGGAATATCGGCAGGCATCCCGTGGAAAGAAAGAAAATGGCCGTTCTGAAGACCGGCGGCAGGGCGGCCCGAACGTCGTTCAAGGTTCTGGAGAGGCTCGCAGGCTTTGCCTGTGTTGAGGCATATCCTGAAACGGGCAGGACCCACCAGATTCGGGTGCACCTGGGTCACACCGGGCATCCCGTTGTCGGTGACGAAACATACGGGAGAAAGGCAAAGAACCTCACGCCGCGGCCGCTGCTTCACGCATGCCGGATAGAGTTTGCCCATCCCGTCACGGGGGCAGCCGTGGTCATTGAGGCGCCGATCCCGGATGACATGAGACATTTCATTGAAAAACACCGTGGACAATAGCGGCAAAAAACCATTAAACTACAGTATGATAGACATGCGGCGCAAGCTCTCAAAAAATCCGGCCACGCGATGTGATGCGCCGCTGCGGCGAAGGCTGGAATCTCCAGAGCTGATTCGAGGGTGAGGGCCATGACGGAGTTCGTTCTTGAAAAGAAGAGCGGTTGGGAATATTACCACCTGCCGGAGTTGACCGCGGCGGGGATCATCCATGGGTTCTTTACAAGGCGATCACCCTCTTCGGTATTTGACAAAGAGGAGGGCAGGGCCTTTCTGGACGCCTTTTCCCTGGAGGACGCCATTGCCCTGCAGCAGGAACACGGGCAAGAGATCCATGTTGCAGATAATGGTGACAGGCCCGGGAGGGGTGACGGGATCCTCCTTGCCAGGCGGGGTATCGCAGGCGTTATCAAGACGGCGGATTGCCTCTGCGTGGTCCTTGCAGACCCGGCCTTTCCAATGGCTGTCATCGTCCACGCGGGGTGGCGCGGCACACTGAAGAAGATAACAACAAAGGCCCTGAACATGATGGTTGAAAGAGGGGCTGCCAGGCAGCGCATGATCGCGCTTTTCGGCCCGTCCATCCGCGGCTGCTGCTACGAGGTGGGCCCGGAGGTCTGCGACGCTTTCATGCACGAGGGCTTTCCGGAAGACGTTTTTTCCCGCAGGAACGACAGGTTGTTCCTGGACCTTGCAAAGGCCAACGGAGAGCTTTTAAAAGACGAAGGCATACGGGCTGTCCACGATGTCGGAATTTGCACCTATTGCAGCGGCGGTGTTTTCGCTTCATACCGCAGGGGCGCCCGGAACGAACGCCAGGTAAATTTTGTGGCTATAAAGGACAGGTAATGAGAAGACAGGTAATGGGTGATAGGTCATGGGTTATGGGGAAGAAAGGTTTTTTGCTTTTCCTATAACCTATGGCCCATAACCTATGACCTGATGTTTTGGAAAAACATCATGAAATTCAAGAAAGAGCTCTATTTCATCGTCAGTATCCTCGCCGCCTTCGGGGCGCTCGTCCTGATCGAAACGAAGCTGCCCAATTTTGCCCGTTTCTTCCCGGTGTGGGAGAACAAACTGCTTGTCATTGTCCTCAACATCAACCTCCTGCTCATACTGCTTTTGCTTTTTCTCATCACCCGCATCATCCTCAAGGCGTATATCGAAAAAAGGAGGGGCATCTGGGGTTCGGGTCTTAAGAAAAAGCTGACCTCAACGCTCCTTTTTATCTCCATCGTCCCTTCTTTCACCCTTTTTCTGCTGGCGACGGGTTTCTTTTACGTGAGCATGGACCGGTGGTTCAGCCAGCAGGTGGAAGACACCATGGAAAGCGCCCTGGAACTTTCAAAACTGCATTACGAGGAAATATTCCAGCGTTACACCAGGATAGGTTCGATGATGGTGAAGGAGATAGAGAAGAAGAACATGGTGGGAGATGAGAATGGCCTGAGAAGCTTTCTCCAACGATATGAAAAGATGCACCTTCTCGGATATCTCGCAGTCTATGATGTCTCGACAGGTGTCCTTGTGCGTTCCGGAGGGCCTGACGGTTCAGATAAAAAGGTCCTGTCCAGATTGAAGGAGTTCATGCGCCAGAGCCCCTCCAGGGAGATCATCCCCGCCGATGAGGGGGAGATGCTCGTCGCCGGGCAGAGCATTCACGACGAAACGGGCAGGGTGGCGGGCATGCTCTTTCTCGGCGATACCATAAAGATCAAGGGCACCGAGAGGATAAAGCAGATCGCCGTTACGAGCAAGGAATTCAGGGAATCGCGCGTCTTCAAGAAGGTGCTGAAATACAGCTTTATCATCCCTCTCTTTCTCATTACCATTCTGACGATCTTCGTTTCCCTCTGGGTCGGCATCAAGATGGCAACAGAGATCACCGTGCCTATAGAAAAGATGAAGGAAGGCGCGGCCATCATTGCGAAGGGGAAGTTCGATATCAACCTGGAAGACCGCGGGAAGGACGAGATCGGCACTCTCGTGAAGGCATTCAACAGCATGGCGCAGGAACTGAAAATAGCCAAAGACGAGATAGAGGAAAAGAAACGTTCGCTGGAATTTGTACTCAACAATGTGGCCACGGGTATAATATCGACGGACAAAAGGGGCGGCATTCTTCTCGCGAACAAGGCGGCCCGCGTAATACTCGGGGTTGACAGGGAAAATCTGGAAGGCTTGTCCTTGAGGGAGGTTTTCGGCAACGACTTCAAGGCCCTCACAAAGTCTTTCCTGAGGGAGGTAAGGATTTCCAGAGGCGGCAGCATCACAAAAGACCTGAGGCTCAATCTCAAGAAGGACATAACCTATCTTCGGGCCTCGCTTACCGCGCTCAAGGATGAAGGCGACCGGGTGGACGGTTTCATCATTGCTTTTGACGATATTACCCATGTCGTACGCGCGGAGAAACTCGCAACATGGCGGGAAGTGGCCCGTAAGCTGACCCACGAGATCAAAAACCCCCTGACACCCATCGTCCTTTCGGCGGAACGCATCCGCAGGAAGATCATGACCCGTTTCACCGGTGCCGACAAGGACGTCCTCGATGAAACGACGTCGGTCATCATACGGTCCGTCGATGATATCAAGGGGATCGTCAATGAACTTACCAAGCTGACCCGTACGTCGCAGGCCAGGACGCTTGAGGACATCAATATCGTTGTCGATGAGACCCTTGATCTTTACCGGAATCTCTACCACAATATCTCCATAAGTTTTGAAAATGAGGAGATCCCTCTTGTCAGGGTGGACCGTGACGGGCTCAAGAGGGTTTTCATAAACCTCATAACCAACGCTGTGAAGGCGATCGACGGCGAGAAAGGAACGATCACGGTCAGCACGAAATATGACAGGTTGAAGCGCGCCGGCATAGTAGAGTTCGCAGATACCGGCAGGGGAGTGCCCGACGAGGACAAGGAAAAGGTCTTCGATCCTTATTTTACCAAAGACAAGGAAGGCACGGGCCTCGGCCTTGCCATCGTCCATTCCATCATCCTGGAGCACCACGGCAGGATCAAAGTGGAGGATAATACCCCGAAGGGCGCCCGGTTCATCATCGAAATACCCATCATAGAAACCTGAAAAGACCGTGAAGAGTAAAGCGTGAGGTGTAAATGAGGACGTGAAATGCAAAAGATCTTTTAATGCCTTACGCTTTACGGTCTTTAAACGCCCTACGCCTTACGGTTTACGCTTCACGGTTTCTTGTCACGCCTTACGCTTCACGGTCTCACCCGGGTTCTGTTCTTTCCCCCCGATCTGTGCTATATTATAGGCGTATGAAAGTTATTTGCACGAACAGAAAGGCATATCACGAGTACCACATCGAGGAGAAGTTCGAAACGGGCATTGTCCTCACCGGTACGGAAGTGAAGTCGTTAAGGGAAGGCAGGGCGAACCTGAAGGAAAGCTACGCAAAGATAAAGGACAGCGAGGTCTTTCTTGTCAACGCCCATATAAGTCCCTATTCCTGCGGGAACATATACAACCACGAGCCAAAGAGAACGAGAAAGCTCCTCATGCACAGACGGGAGATCGACAAACTCATCGGCAAGGTGAAAGAACGGGGATATACGCTCATACCCCTTTCGCTCTATTTCGATCAGCGTAACCGGGCTAAAATGGAGCTGGCGCTGGCAAAAGGAAAGACACTCTATGACAAGAGGGAGGGAATCAGGCGTAAAGACGAGAAACGCTTAATGGAACGAGAGGAACGAATTCGATGACGGGGGCGACTGGCTTCGACAGGGAAGCGAGGGTCAGAGAGGCATGCCGGGTTACTGCTTACCCGTACCCAAGCGGAACTAAACATAACTGCAGACTCTCACGAGTACGCACTAGCTGCCTAGAGCAGCTACATCATCCGGACCTTCTTCCTGCTTCTAGGTCCGTGTATGGTGTCATCTTAGCAGGATAGTCCGGCGTAATGTCTATAGCGCCGGGTGAAACCTTTATAGGCTGGGGCAGTAAAGAACCTGTCAGCGGGTGCTTTCCTGTCCGAGATATAATACGCTGACTAAGCATGTAGTCTCTCTGAAGTCTTCTTTTCTGGACGTGGGTTCGATTCCCACCGCCTCCACCAATACCCGTTAACCCCTTCCGGGGCGTTATTGACTCGTCGGGACTATTCTGATAACCTGAAAGGACCCCATGCAAAGACAATCGGGCTGGAAATTAAAAACAAAAGAGGACATAAAAGAGATATACGCCTTCGCCGAAGGCTACAAAGACTTCCTCGACCGGGCAAAAACGGAGCGTGAGGCCGTCCGGTGCATCACCGGGTCCCTTGGCGAAAATGGTTTTACGACAGATCTCACAAAGGACAGGGCCTTTGCCGTCAACCGGGGTAAAGAGGTTATGGCTTATATACGGGGTAGCGGCGATATCGCGGAAGGGCTCAATATAGTGGTGGCCCACCTGGACGCGCCGCGCCTCGACCTCAAACAGAATCCCCTGTATGAGGATGTTGATCTTGCCCTGCTCAGGACCCATTATTACGGGGGCATAAAGAAATACCAGTGGGTCGCCTGCCCGCTGGCCATACACGGCGTGGTCGTGAAGGCGGACGGCGCGACGGTGGATATCTGCATAGGAGAGAAGGACGATGATCCCGTTTTTCTCATCGATGACCTCCTGCCCCACCTTTCCAGGAAGACGCAGGACGAGAAGAAGCTTGCCGATGCCATAGATGGTGAAAAGCTGGTCCTGCTTTTCGGGAGTTTGCCGCTCACCGGCACGGAAAGGGAACCCGTCAAACAATATGTGCTGAAAATGCTGAAAGATTTCCATGATATATCCGAAGATGATTTTATCACCGCCGAACTGGAGGTTGTACCTGCCTTCAAGGCGAGGGACGTCGGCATTGACCGCAGCATGATCGGCGCCTATGGCCAGGACGACCGGGTGTCGGCCTATACCCTGCTGAAAGCTTTCTGCGGCATCAGGGACCCGAAAAGACATTGTCTTGCCATCTTCACAGACAAGGAGGAGATCGGGTCCGAAGGCGCAACGGGTATAAGGTCCGCCTTTCTGAAAGTTTTCCTTGACGATATAATGGCCGGGATGGGGATAAAGGCCGACGAGGCCCTCGTGAGGAAGGTGCTCTTCAGATCGAAGGCCCTCTCCGCCGACGTCAACGGGGCCGTCGATCCTACCTTCCAGGAGGCCCACGAAAAACAGAATGCCTGTTATCTTGGCCGCGGCCCATGCGTGACGAAATACACCGGCCACATGGGCAAGATTGGTGCCAGCGACGCCAGTGCTGAATACACAGGCGAAATAGCGAGGCTCTTCAATAAGGAAGGCGTTATCTGGCAGACGGGAGAACTCGGGAAGATAGACGAAGGAGGAGGAGGCACGGTGGCGAAACACCTTGCCGTTTACGGTATGGACATCATTGACTGCGGGGCACCCATCCTGACCATGCACTCACCATATGAACTGTCAAACAAGCTCGACATCTTTGAGACGTATCGGGCATTTCAAGTCTTTTTTGCAGCATAAAAACGGAGGCAACACAGAGAATGACGGAATACGAACATATTGATATACCTGATATTTTACCCCTTTTACCGGTGCGGGATATGGTCATGTACCCGTCGGTCATCCTTCCCCTTTTCGTGGGGAGGGACATGTCCATCAATGCCGTCGAGAAGTCCCTTTCCCAGGACCGTCTCATAGTGGTGGCGGCCCAGAAAGACCTTACAGACGAGGACCCCCTGCCGGAGAGGATCTATACTGTCGGTGTCGTGTCGCAGATCATGCGCATGCTCAGGCTCCCCGACGGAAGGGTGAAAGTCCTCATCCAGGGGATAAAGAAGGCATTGATCGAGGAATATATCCAGGAGATACCCACCTTCCTTGTCCAGATAAAACAGATCGAAGAGCCCATCATAACCGAGATCACCCTCGAGATAGAGGCGCTCATGCGCTATGTCAAGGAAGAGATGGAGAAGGTTGTCTCCATGGGGAGGATGGTGCCGCCCGATATCCTCATGGTCCTCGATACCATTGACGAACCGGGGCGCCTTGCCGATATCGCGGCCGCAAATCTCGGGATCGCCGTCGACAAGGCCCAGGAGATCCTCGAGATCGTAGATCCCGTGGAACGCTTAAGAAAGCTTTCCGAGATCCTCGGTAAAGAGATCGAACTGCTCAACATGCAGGCAAAGATACTTTCACAGGCCAAAGAGGAGATGTCCAAGTCCCAGCGGGAGTATTTCCTGCGGGAACAGATGAGGGCCATCCGCACGGAGCTTGGCGAGGGCGATGAGCGCACCGAAGAGGTCGAGGAGCTGCGAAAGCGCATAAAAAAGGCCAAAATGCCCAAAGAAGTGGAGAAAGAGGCCAAGAAACAGCTCGAGCGCCTCGACATGATGCATCCTGACGCTGTGGAATCGACTATGGTCAGGACATACCTGGAATGGCTCGTGGAACTCCCATGGAGCAAGTCAACGAAGGACAACATCAATATAAAGAAGGCCCGGTCGATCCTTGACAGAGACCACTACGACCTTGACAAGGTAAAGGACCGCATACTTGAATTCTTAAGCGTCATGAAGCTCAAGGCCGACATGAAGGGCCCAATTCTTTGCTTCGTAGGGCCTCCCGGCGTCGGAAAGACCTCTCTTGGGAAATCGATAGCCCGCGCCATAGGCCGCAAGTTCTCGCGTATATCCCTGGGCGGTATGAAGGACGAGGCGGAGATCAGGGGCCACCGGCGGACATATGTCGGCTCCATGCCGGGAAGGATCATACAGTTCATAAAGATTGCCGGGACCAATAACCCCGTCTTCATGATGGACGAGATAGACAAGATCGGGAACGACTTCAGGGGAGACCCGGCAAGCGCGCTCCTCGAAGTGCTCGATCCCGAACAGAACAACGCCTTCAGCGACCATTATCTCAACGTGCCCTTCGATCTGTCGAAGGTCATGTTCATAACGACGGCAAACCAGATCGACACCATCCCCTCGGCCCTTCGTGACAGGATGGAGGTGATCGACATCCCCGGTTATACGGATCAGGAAAAGCTGGAGATAGCGAGACGTTATCTGGTACCCAAGCAGCTTGTCGAAAACGGTCTGACCGGTGCCCGCCTCGAGATATCCGACAAGGCAATGGAAAAGACCATCCATGAATATACAAGAGAAGCGGGGCTCCGTAATCTTGAGAGGGAGATAGCCACAGTTGCCAGGAAGGTTGCCAGAAGGGTGGCAGAAGGCGAAAAAAAGAAGGTGTCCGTCACACAGAAGAACCTTCATGATTTTCTCGGCCCTGTAAAATACCTGCCGGACAGCCAGACCCGGCAGGACTATGTCGGTGTCGCCAGCGGTCTTGCCTGGACGGAGTTCGGCGGGGATGTGCTGTATATCGAGGCCTCCTGCAGAAAAGGAAAAAAAGAACTGACCCTTACGGGCAACATGGGCGAGGTCATGAAGGAGTCGACCCAGGCCGCCCTTACGTACATCAAATCCAGGGCGGAGACCCTCGGTATAGACGGTGATATCTTTGACGACCTCGAGATGCATGTGCATGTGCCCCAGGGGGCCATTCCCAAGGACGGTCCTTCCGCCGGCATCACCATGGCCGTTGCCATGCTCAGTGCCATAACGGGCCGTTCCATCAACAGAAAGATCGCCATGACGGGTGAGATAACATTGACGGGCAGGGTCCTTCCCATAGGCGGGCTGAAGGAGAAGACCCTCGCAGCGCTTCGAAACCGGATGGAGAAGGTCATCATTCCGTACGAGAACGCCCACGAACTCGTTGAGATACCACAGTATGTTAAAAAGAAGATCACTTTCCTTCAGGCGAAGACCATGGACGATGTTTTCGAGATCATTTTCGGGAAGGTATGAAAGAGGCGTCTTTCTACGAAAAGAAGGATGAGAAGGATCTCCAGTGCCATCTCTGCCGACACAACTGTGTCATAACCGAAGGCGGAAGGGGAATATGCGGCGTTCGCGAGAACTCGGGCGGGACCCTCTATACACTTGTTTATGGTCTGCCATGTGCCTCCCATGTGGATCCAATAGAAAAAAAACCCCTTTTTCATTTTTACCCCGGGTCCCGGGCGTTCTCTATCGCGACAGCGGGATGTAATTTCCAGTGCCTTCATTGCCAGAATCATGACATCTCGCAGCTGCCGCGTGAGCAAAAGAGGATATTCGGCGAGAAGATGACCCCCGAAGATGTTGTCGCGGCAGCCGTTGAACTCCATTGTGTAAGTATATCCTATACTTACACGGAACCCACCATCTTTTTCGAGTACGCCTGCGATATCGCCCGCCTTGCCAGGGAAAAGGGGATTGCCAACAATTTCGTAACCAACGGCTACATCGAAGAGGCCCCGCTCAGGGCGATAAGACCATTTCTCGACGGCGCCAATATAGACCTGAAGAGCTTCAGCGAGTCCTTTTACCGCAGGAACTGCAAGGCGGAGCTTTCGAAGGTCCTCGATACGATACGGCTCTACAAAGAGCTCGGGATATGGATAGAGCTGACGACGCTTGTCATACCCGGCCACAACGACGGCGAGGACGAATTAAGATCCATCGCGCGGTTCATTGCCGGGGAGCTGGGCGCGGAAACTCCCTGGCATGTGAGCGCCTTTTACCCCACCTATAAGCTGATCGACGTGAAGCGGACCAGCCCGAAAGTACTCGAACGGGCCCGTATGATAGGTTTTGAAGAGGGGCTTCGCTACGTGTATGAAGGCAATGTGCCCGGTTGCGACGGAGAGAACACCTATTGTTATAATTGCCGGAAGGTTGTGATCGGGCGAAGCGGATATACAATAGCGGAGTACAACATGAAGGGCGGTGCCTGCAAGTTCTGCGGAAGCATCATCGATGGTGTTGGCCTTTGAATATCTTTGGCGAAAAATAATTCTTGAAATAAAATCGATAAGTTAATTAAATATATCATAATCCTATTTTAAAATACGTAAAGAGCGGGGTGGATGCATGCGTTTATTTGACAATATCACCATAGGGAAACGTCTGGGTATGGGTTTCGGTATTTTCATCGTCATCATTGTCCTGATGGCCCTGTTGGGATACAAGATAATCTATGATGTGGACAAGGGGGCAGGCCATATCGTGGAGACCGCCTTCGAGAAGGCCGTCCTTGCCAATACGGTGATGGGCGCCATATACGGCGCCAACAATTCGTTGGGCATCATCTCGTTCAGTACGGACATTTCCGTCATAGAGGGCGAAAAGCATAACCTCGCCGAGATGCGAAAGGTCTATGGTGCGGCCATGGAGAAACTTGAGAAGCTTGAGACGGATCAGAAGGGCAAGGACCTTATAGCTCGCTTCAAGGACGTCATCGGCAAGGCGCGCGATTCCAACAACAGACTCGTCGAGTACGCGTCGAACAAAAAGCACCAGGACGCGATACAGGTGTACATAGGCGAGACCAAAACCGCCGCCAGGGTGATAACCGAAACACTGCAGGAGGTCGTGAAGTACCAGGAGGGCAATGTGCGCAATCAGTTCACCTCGATCCGGGAATCGAACCGCACCTATTTGATGGTCCTTATCGTGTTCGGTGTGATCTCTATCCTTCTCGCGATCGTTTTCTCCTACACCATCACGCGCAGCATCGTTGTCGCGATCAGGGGCAACGCGAAAGCGGTGAAGGCAATGGCGAAAGGAAACCTTGCCATAGAGATCCGGACGGACAGGAAGGACGAGTTCGGAGAGGAGATGGAGGCTGCCAAAGAGATGGTGGATAAGTGGCGGGATGTCATCGGCAACATCAAGATGGCCGCGGCAAGCATATCTTCGGCAGGTCAGCAGCTCAGCGCAAGCGCCGAACAGATGTCGAAAGGCTCCGGCGAGCAGGCGAACAGGTCATCGCAGGTTGCCGCAGCCTCAGTGGAGATGTCACAGACGGTTGTGGACATCGCGCGCAACACGAACAACATAGCAAGCTCCGCGGCGAATACCTCAAAGATAGCCAAAGAAGGCGAGCAGGTTGTCAACCAGTCCATGCAGGAGGTCAAAGAGATCGCCAATACCGTCGAAAGTTCGGCCGAGTCTATCCGCACACTCGGGGAACGCTCCAGCCAGATAGGAGAGATCGTCAATGTTATTGATGATATAGCCGACCAGACCAATCTGCTGGCGCTGAACGCAGCCATCGAGGCCGCCAGGGCAGGCGAACAGGGACGGGGTTTTGCCGTTGTTGCCGACGAGGTGCGCAAGCTGGCTGAAAGGACAGCGAATTCGACATCCGAGATCGGCGGCATGATAAACGCCATACAGGGTGATGTCGACCGCGC
>ENA-UOWG01000642-UOWG01000642.1-activated-sludge-metagenome-genome-assembly--contig:-NODE-642-length-43690-cov-6.141171_pt1 | contig 43690 bp, 3 predicted proteins | sample MGYA00238147_ERZ761563 | MGnify/ENA primary metagenome ERZ761563 (study PRJEB28884, sample SAMN05720216) | anaerobic digester metagenome | isolation source: active sludge of municipal...
CACTCCTGGTCCAGACAGACCGGACTCAACTCCACCCTTCTCAATAACTTCGGCATCGTTAAATTCAACAGCACCACCACCACTTCCGTCTCCATCGGAGTGGACGGATCCACCACCATCACATATCCCTACACCATGACCTACACCTACGACACCACCAACAAGGGTCACATCGGGCACATCACCGGCGTCACTTTCTCCTCGGCCGCCACACTGACGACTGGTAACGCGACCTATGGTTCCGGTTATCAGATCCATTCTATGACCATCGACGCCTTCGGCAATGCCACTCATTCCTGGTCCAAACAGACGGATCTCAATATGACGCTCCTCAACACGTTCGGCATCGTCAAGTTCAACAGCACCACCACCACGTCCGTTTCCATCGGGGTGGATGGATCCACCACCGTGACCGACCCCTACACCATGACTTACACCTATGACACCACCAACCGGGGCCACATCGGGCACATCACCGGCGTCACCTTCTCTTCGGCCGCCACGCAGACCCTCGGCGGGGTGACCTACGGGAGCGGCTATCAAGTCCATTCCACGACGACCGATGCGTTCGGCAACGTCACTCACTCCTGGTCCAAGCAGACCGGCCTGAACACCACGCTGCTCGACAAATACGGGATCGTCAAGTTCAACAGCACCACCACCACTTCTGTTTCCTTGGGAATTGACGGTTCCAAGACTGTGACCGACCCCTACACCATGACCTATACCTATGACACCACGAACAAGGGTCACATCGGGCACATCACCGGCGTTTCGTTCAGTTCTTGCGACAGCACACGGACTCAATCCGCCAACGGGATAACCGCCACGGCCCCTGGCAGTGGCTATCAGATCCATTCCGTGACGACCGATGCGTTCGGCAACGTCACTCACTCCTGGACCAAACAGACCGGCCTGAACACGACGCTCCTCAACAACTTCGGGATCGTCAAGTTCAACAGCACCACCACCACCTCCATCTCCTTCGGTGTGGATGGTTCCAAGACCGTGACCGACCCCTACACCATGACCTACACCTACGACACCACGAACAGAGGTCACATTGGCCACATCACCGGTGTCACCTTCTCTTCGGCCTCCACACAAAACATCAACGGGACCACCTATGGATCCGGTTATCAGATTCATTCCGTAAGCACCGACGCCTTTGGCAACGTCACCCATTCCTGGACCAAACAGACCGGCCTGAACACGACGCTCCTCAACAACTTCGGGATCGTCAAGTTCAACAGCACCACCACCACCTCCGTTTCCCTGGGCGTAGACGGATCCACGACCGTGACCGACCCCTACACCATGACTTACACCTACGACACCACAAACAGGGGTCACATCGGCCACATCACCGGTGTCACCTTCTCTTCGGCCTCCACGTACACCCATAATGGAGTGACATATGGGTCAGGCTATCAGATCCATTCCGTCACCACCGACGCTTTCGGCAACGTCACCCATTCCTGGTCGAAGCAGGAAAACCTCAACATGGATCTACTGAACTACTTCGGCATCGTCAGATTCAACACGACCACGTCCACCTCTCTCTCCATCTCCATCGATGGAGCGACGACCGTCACGCAGCCCTACACCATGACCAACGTCTATTACGGTCAAAACCTGACCGCAGCCCAGAAGAGGGCCATCTTGGCGAAGGACTTCTCAGGGATCACGGTTCGGAACATCGGGCTCTTACAATCCGCCTCCTGCACTCCGATCACGACCATTTCAACGGATGCGTTCGGCAACGTCACCACCACGGTGACCGAACGTGTGTTCACCGTCATCCTCGGACAAGCCAAGATGACTCAGTCCACCGTGACGGAATCCACGACAGTATCGGTCGACGGATCCACGACGACCCTTGATGAAGACTCGGTCACCTATTACCAATATAGCCTGTCGACGGGACATCTGATCGCATCGGGAGGGACGCGTGATGCCGATGGGACGGTGCATGGCCCCGTGACCATGAAGACCACCACGGTGGATGCCCTGGGCAACACAACCCACACCACCACCGAACAAACCTTCACCATCATCGGCGGACAAGCCAAGATGACTCATTCCGAAACCGCTTCCGTCACGGAAGGGCTGGATGGATCGATGGTCTACATGGACGGCACCCACGGGTCCGCCAAGATGGTCGTCGATTACAATTATTACGCCGACACGGCGGAGAACCGTCAGTTGCGCCGGGTGGGACTGCTCCGCGCGGAAACCAACGCGGCCGGCAGCAGTTCCATGACGCGCGTCTCCATCGATGCTTTCGGTGTCACAACCACCTCGGTCGTCCTGCAGAAATACACGGCCATCAACGGTCAAGCCAAGGTGACCTGGGTCGACTACACGGTCACACTGGACGGGGACATCGAAGGGGAATCTGACATCAGCTATCACGTCCGCATCGAGCGGAACCAGGGAGGTGTGATGCAAATCACCTCTTCCAACCTCCCGGCCGGTCAGGCGACTCTCATCAACCAATATCTCCAGTCCGGGAACGGGAACAACGTCACCTACTTCGAGTCATTCTCCCTGTCTTTCGATGACGGCGGCAAACTGGTGTTGAACATCCACGGGAAGAACGCCGACGACAAAAACGTGTTCGTGGCCATGAGTTGGAATGGCACGGCCTATCAGACAAACTATGCGGTCCTCGCCAAGAACACGAACGGAGTCTATCAGATCACCCAGAGCAGTCTTAACGCGACGCAGGTTTCGCGCATTAACACCGATCTCCGCTTGGGCGGAATGAACAAACTGATGACCTTCTCCATGTCCTTTGATGAGATGGGTAAAGTCGTCGTGAGCATCCATGGGAAAACCAACTCAGGGAACGACGTCTACGTGAACAGTTCCTTCGTCCAGGGATCACAGACGTATGTCTCCAACTATGTCGTCACCGGGATCGATCCGGACACGGGCTTTGTCCAGATCATCAAGAGCGACCTTTCCCGAGCCCAGGTTCAAGCCATCAATGCTCAATGGGAAGCCGCGGGGATCAAATCCATGCAAACGCTCTACTTCGCCGCGGATGCCGAAGGTAAGATTTCCGTGACGTTCCGCGCGACGGATTCCTCCGGACGAACCGTCTTCGGCAACAGTTTCTATGACGAAAACAATGTCGACGGGGATGGGGAAGTGGATCCGGCGTACGTCTGCTATTGGGGCGTTGTGGACAAAGTGGGCGGGGTCATGCAGATCGTCGGGGGGAACATCGGAGATGTGAACGATCCCAACGGCATCGTCGCCGTCCTCAATGCCCAACTGGCCGCCGGCAACGTCAAAGCCCTGCAATCCCTCTCCTTCGGCACCGATAGCGACGGGCGCATCACGATCAGTTATAAAGGAACCAACACCTCCGGTCAGATCGTCTATGGCAATGCGGCCTGGAGCGATTCCATCCCCGACGCCAATGGAGTGCTCCATTCCGGCTACGAGTGCCTCTGGGGCGTCGTCGGGCGGAACGCCGCCACCGGCTACCTCGAACTAAAGGGCGGCAACATGACGTCCACCCAGCGTTCCATCCTCAACACCCAGTGGGCCGCCGCCGAGATGCGCACCCTCCAGTCCCTCTCTTTCAGCCGCGATGCGGATGGGAAGATTGTCATCAGTTTCATCGGGAAGGACGCCAGTTACCAGTCCATCTACGGTACGTGCAGTTGGAGCGATTCCATCCCGAACACGACCGGGAGCGGAACCCATTCCGGCTATGAATGCATCTGGGGTGTCGTCGGACGCAACAGCGACGGTTACATGCAATTAACCGGTGGGAACATGACCGCTGCTCAGCGAAACGCCATCAATACCCAATGGATCGCAGCGGGATTAAAATCCATCCAATCCCTCTCATTCAGTCGTGATGTTGACGGCTACATCACCGTCAGTTTCCGCGGGATGAACGCATCCGGACGCAGCATCTATGGAAACAGCCAGTGGAATCCAAACATTACCGAAACAACGACACGAACCGTTACCAAGACTGGAACCCGCCGCGTCTGGGTTCCCGGACCCTGCGGCGGAGGAGGGGGAGGCAGTGGAGGCCCTGCCGTCTACAATCTCTCTGGGACAAAGACCATCCTTCTGGCCAGGGGCTCCGAGGACACAGTCCTCGATACTGGGCCCATGCCGTTGTTCCTGACCCGTGTACCCATCAGTGGCGGAGGGGGAGGAAGCGGCGATTGCGGGAGCTACCAGACGGAAACTTACACTTACACCACGACCGTCACTGAAACGGTGGTAACAGGCGGGTATGAATGCCTGTGGGGCGAAGTCTCCAAAGACGACGAAACCGGCTACATGCAGTTGACCGGTGGGAACATGACCACCGAACAACGCAACGTCATCAACGCTCAGTGGGCGGAGGCCGGAATCATCTCCATCCAGTCCCTCTCCTTCGGACGCGATTCGGACGGTTACATCACAGCCAGCTTCACCGGCAGAAATACTTCCTCTCAGATGATCTATGGGAACGCTTCTTGGAGCGACTCAATCCCGGATGCCACCGGCAGCGGGCTCCACTCCGGATATGAATGTCTCTGGGGTGTGGTCTCCAAAGATGAGACGACCGGCTATATGACGATCACCGGCGGCAGCCTCTCGGCTGCGGACCGCGACACGATCAACGCCGCCTGGGGAGCCAACGGAGCGCAACTCCGATCCCTTCAGTCTCTATCGTTCAGCCGTGATGCCGAAGGACACATCATGGCCACCTTCGTCGGCCGCAGTCTGACGGGAGAGACCATCTATGGGAACGCGGGATGGTCGGACTCCATTCCCAACTCGACGGGAAGCGGTCTCCACTCCGGCTTCGAGTGCCTCTGGGGCGCCGTGGAACGCGGGTCCAACGGATACATGACCATCACGGGAGGAAACCTCTCCGTGGCGGACCGCCAAACGATCAATGCGGCGTGGGGCGCCAACGGGGCCCAACTCCGGTCCCTCCAATCCCTGTCGTTCAGCCGAGATGCCGACGGCCATATCGGCGTCTCTTTTGTCGGTAAGAACGCCAATGGAAACACCATCTATGGAAACGCGGGCTGGTCGGACTCCATTCCGGACGCCACCGGCAATGGCCTCCATTCCGGTTTCGAATGTCTCTGGGGTGTGGTCTCGAAAGACGCCACCACGGGGTATCTCACCATCACCGGAGGCAGCCTGACCGCGGAACAACGCCAGACGATCAACGCGGCGTGGGGAGCCAATGGCGCCAAACTCCGGTCCCTCCAATCGTTGTCTTTCAGTCGTGACGCGGACGGGAACGTCATTGCCACGTTCGTCGGCAAGAACGTGAATGGATCCACCATCTACGGCAACACCCAGTGGAACCCGGCCCTGAACACACAAACGCGCACGGTGACGAAGACAGGGACCCGCCGCGTGTGGGTCCCCGGCCCGTGCGGAGGGGGGAACGGCCCGGCGCCCGCCGCCGTCGAAGCTCCCCAGGGACTGAAGGACATCATCCTGGCCCTGGCCCACAACTTGGTGGAAAACGACTCCACCCTCGACATCGGCCCTCTCCCGTTGTTCATGGCCAAAGCAATCAATGGCGGAAGCGGCGATTGCGGAAGCTTCCAGACCGAGACCTATACCTACACCGTCACAGAAACGATTGCGACGGGAGGATACGAATGTTTCTGGGGAGAAGTGAAGAGGGATTCCTCCACGGGATATCTCACCATCACCGGCGGGAACCTCTCCGCCTCCGACCGGGACAAGATCAATGCGGCCTGGAAAGCGGCCAAGCTCCACTCACTCCAATCGCTGGCGTTCGGTCGGGATGCGGATGGGTATCTCACCGTCAGCTTCGTCGGCAAGAGCACCACTGGGGAGACCATCTATGGTTCCGCCCTGTGGAGCAATTCCCTCAACAACAACGCCGGCGGGTTCGAATGTCTCTGGGGTGTGGTCAAACGCGACGCCACGACCGGTTACATGACCATCACCGGCGGAAACCTGTCCGCCACCGACCGGGCCACCATCAATCAAGCGTGGAAGGACGCCAAGCTCCGATCGCTCACTTCTCTCTCCTTTACACGCGACGCCGACGGCCACATCGCCGTCTCCTTCGTGGGCAAGAGCACGAGCGGAACCACCATCTACGGAAACGCCGGGTGGAGCAGCTCCCTCAACAACAACGCCGGGGGGTTCGAATGCCTCTGGGGTGAAGTGAAGCGGGACGCCACGACCGGCTACATGACCATCACGGGAGGGAACCTCTCATCCTCCGACCGCACCAAGATCAACCAGGCCTGGAGAGAGGCCAAACTCCGGTCCCTCTCGTCCCTGTCCTTCAGTCGCGACGCGGACGGACACATCACGGCCGCCTTCGTCGGGAAGAGCACGACCGGCACCACCATCTATGGTAATTTCGGGTGGAGCAATTCACTCAACAACAATGCGGGTGGGTCCGAATGCCTCTGGGGCGAAGTCGAGCGCAATTCCTCGGGCTATATGCAGTTGGTGGGCGGCAACATGACGGCCGACCAACGGTCCGTCATCAACACCCAATGGATCGCCTCCGGCTTGAGGTCCATCCAATCCCTCTCCTTCTCTCGGGACGATGAGGGCAACCTCACGGCCTCCTTCGTCGGAAAGAGCATGACCGGAACGACCATCTACGGAAACGCCCAACTGAACCAGTCAACGGGCACGTTCGAATGTCTGTGGGGCGCCGTGGACCGGAACGCCAACGGTTATGTCCAGTTGGTGGGCGGAAACATGACGGCCGCCCAACGGTCCGTCATCAATACCCAGTGGCTGTCCGCCGGTCTCAAGACGATCCAATCCCTCTCTTTCGGACGCGACGCCGATGGGAACCTCACGGCCAGTTTCGTCGGAAAGAGTTCCACCAGCAAGACCATCTACGGGAACGCCCAAGTGAACGACATCAACGGCCAATTCGAATGCCTGTGGGGCGCCGTGGAGCGCAACTCCTCCGGCTACATGCAGTTGACCGGCGGCAACATGACCAAAGAACAGCGCGACGCCATCAACGCGCAATGGAAAGCGGCGGGGTTGAGGACCATCCAATCCCTCTCCTTCAGCCGCGACGAAGACGGCAACATCACGGCCTCTTTCGTCGGCAAAGGATATTCCGGCCAAACGATCTACGGGAACACCCAGGTCAACACCTCCACGGGTTCCTATGAATGTTTCTGGGGCGTTGTGGAGCGCAATTCCTCCGGCTACATGCAATTGACCGGCGGCAACATGACGAAGGAACAGCGCGACGCCATCAATAAGCAATGGGTGGTGGCCGGATTGCGCACCATCCAATCCCTCTCCTTCAGCCGTGACGACGAGGGCAACATCACGGTCTCCTTCGTCGGCAAAGGGACTTCAGGCAAAACGATCTACGGGAACAGCCAGATCAACGAGACGACCGGGAAATACGAATGCCTCTGGGGCGTCGTGGAACGCAACGCCGACGGGATCATGCAACTGACCGGCGGGAACATGACGGCCGACCAGAGAGCGATCATCAATGCCCAGTGGATCGCGGCGGGACTTCGGACCATCCAATCCCTCTCCTTCAGCCGCGACGCCGACGGGAACATCACCGCCAGCTTCAGAGGAAAAGGCGGCGACGGCCAGACCATCTACGGCAACGCCTTCACGAACGAATCCAACGGGACCTTCGAATGCATCTGGGGCGTCGCCGAGAAGAACGACGCGGGCATCTACCAACTGACCGGCGGGAACATGACGGCCGACCAGAGAGCGGTCATCAACGCCCAATGGGCCGCCGCGGGGCTCACATCCTTGCAATCCCTCTCCTTCGGACGGGATTCCGACGGGAACCTCACCATCAGTTTCAAGGGAAAAGACAGCGCCGGCCGCACCATCTTCGGAGACGCCCAGACGAACGAAAGCACGGGCGCGTTCGAATGCAATTGGGTGGCTGCGGAACGCCAGGTAATCAACGGGGTCACCGTCATGCAGATCGTCGGAGGAACCATCTCCGCCGACCAGATGGCCAAGATCAACGCCGACCTCCTGGCCGGGAACGTGCGGACCATCACGTCGTTGTCCATCTCCATCGACGATACGGGCCACGTCTCCATCAACCTGAAAGGGAAAGACAGCCAAGGCCGGTCTGTGTTCCTCTCCAGCGCCTGGAACACGGAGCAAAACGCCTATGACTCCCGTTACGCCGTCGTCGAGAAGCGGACCACCGAATACGGTCTGACGGTTCTGGGCAAGACCATCGTCCCGCTGGGAACCCGCGACGTGATGCAGATCGTGGGGGGAGACCTCTCACAAGAACAGATCGACGCCATCAACAGGGATCTGGTGAACGGGAACATCACCTCGATCTCATCACTCTCCATCTCCTTCGACTCCGATGGAAAGATCAACGTCAGCATCAAGGGCAGGACCGGCGATGGAAAGACCGCTTACCTTGGGAGCAGCTGGAACAAGTCCACCGGACGGTATGATTCCCGCTATGCGATCGTCGAGAAGAACAGCTCCGGCGAATACAGGGTCACCGGCGGCGACATGAGCCAGGAAGAGATGGATCAGATCAACGCGGACCTGGATGCGGCCAATGTGATCACGCTCAGTTCTTTCTTCATCTCCATCAGCGAGGATGGGAAGACGGAAATCAGCGCCAAGGGCCGGGACGCCAACGGGAACACCATCTATTTGAACGCCTTCTGGAACGAAGCGACCAGCGCTTACGAGAGCCGTTACGCCGTCGTCAACAAGGTGAACGGTATCATGCAGATCGTCGGCGGAGACCTCGACAGCGCTCAAGTTCAAGCGATCAATGCCGACCTCGTCTCCGGCCAGGTGACGGCCATTACCTCGCTGAACATCTCGGCGGACTCCGACGGCAAGATCTCCGTCAGTATCCGCGGACGGAGCAGCGCCGGGACTGTCTATCTGAACAGCGCCTGGAATCCCATGGGAGGTACCAACCTCACGGGAGCTTATGACTCCAAGTATGCCGTGCTCGCCCTCCAAGACGGCGTCATGCAGGTCATCGCCGGAGACCTCGATGCGGCTATGGTGGCCCAGATCAACCAGGATCTCTCCGCCGGCGGGATCGTCTCCATATCCATCTTCTCCATCGGATTCGACTCGGACGGGAAGCTCTCGGTCAGCGTCAAAGGGCGCGACGCAGACGGGAACGTCGTCTTCCTCTCCGCCTGCTGGAACAAAAAAGGCGGAGACGGTTCCGGCGCCTATGAGTCCCGTTACGCCGTTTTTGCCATGCAGAACGGCGCCTTGCAGATCATCGAGAGCGACCTGGATGCCGGTTTTGTCCTTCTCATCAACGCCGATCTGGCCGCGAGCAAAACCAAGACCATCGAGATGTTCTCCATCTCCTTTGATAAGGACGGCAAGCTCTCCTATACCGCCAAGGGGGTGACGGATACCGGTAAGACCGTCTTCCTCAGCGGCGGCTGGAGCACACAGACGGAAACCCGCACGGAGACGAAGACGGGCACAAAGACCCGGCGTGTCTGGATATCCGTGCCTTGCGGAAACGGGAACGGTGCCGTGGAGAACACCCTTGAACCGAAACCGATCCTCCTGGCTCAAGGGGAAAGAGACTCGATGATGGACACCGGCCCCCTGCCGTTGATGGCCAAGGCCATCGATGGCGGAGGAAGCGGCGGGGACTGCGGACACTGGGGAACCGAAACCTATACCTATACGTACACCGAAACATACACCGTCACCACGGGAGAGGGCTATTGGTCCCACTATGCCGTGGTCGACGAGAACAGCAACGGGATCATGCAGATCGTCCAGAGCGACATGAGCCAGGACGAGATCAATAAGACCAACACCGCTCTGGCCGCCGCCAAGACCGTCAGCATCTCCTCCTTGACCATGTCCGAGGACAGCACGGGGCATACCGTGATCAACATCAAGGGAACCAATTCCTCCGGCCATGACGTCTACGTCAGCGCCAATTGGGACGCAAAGGCCAAGACCTACAAAGCCGACTGGGTGGAAGTGGCCCTGGTCAACGGCACGATGCAGGTCGTGGCGGGAAGCCTGACCGAAGCCCAGATCGCCGCCATCAACGAAGATCTCACCAACGAACAGGTCGTCTCGATCAAATCCCTCTCTCTCTCCTTGGATGCCGACGGCCGGGTCGTCGTCAGCATCACCGGGAAGACCGATGACGGGAACGATTTCTACCTGACCAGCGCTTGGAACCCGGCCTCGAGCAATTACGATTCGAAATGCGCCGTGGTCGGTTTGGGCACGATCTACAACTGGGGCGCCAAATGGGGCGGGGGAGACTTCACCACGACGGCTCCTTACCTCCAAATCATCGGCGGTGATTTGAATGCGGACCAAGTGGCCGCCATCAACGAAGACCTGAAGAACGGGGACCTCTCCAAGATCGAGTCCCTCTTCATGTCGGTCGACGCCCAAGGAAAAGTCACCGTCACCCTCACCGGCCAAGACAACCAAGGACGGGACTTCTACCTCACCAGCACCGGCGGAAATTCCAAATATGCGGTCGTCCAGAAGGTCAACGGCAAATACCAGATTGTGGACGGCGACCTGGAACAGGGAGAAGTCGACGAGATCAACAAGGACCTTTCGGATGGAAACATCTCCATCGACTCGTTCAGCATCTCGATCGACGGGACCGGCAGCGCCATCGTGAGCATCCAAGGGACCAACGCCCAGGGACAAGACGTCTATCTGACCGCCTCCAAAAACGCCATCACGGGCGCCTATCAGTCCTATTACGCCGTCGTCGATAAAGTCGGCAATTACATGCAGATCGTGGGCGGAGACCTCGAACAAGACCAGATCGACAAGATCAACGCCGACCTCATCTCCGGCAAGGTCACCGAGATCACGTCCATCTTCATCTCCTCCGATGCCAACGGTATCACCGTCAGCGTCACGGGGAAGGACGAGAAGGGCCAGACCGTCCTTCTGACCAGCTACGTAAACCCGCAGGCCACCCCCGCGGGAACCATCTATCATCCGGCGACAACTTCGAGTATCCACTCGGGAAATCGCTGGGTTTCCGAACCGTGCAGCGGTGGCAATGGTGGACCGGACCCGGCGGCTGTCGAGAACACCCTGGGAGTGGACGATATCCTCCTGGCCCAGGCAGAAACAGGGGACTCGGACATCAGCTATGACTTCGGTCCCATGCCGCTCCTGATGGCCACTGCCGCCCCGGACAGCGGCAGTGGAAATTGCGGATACTGGACACCGGTCTACACCACCGTCACTACACCCGCCTGGACGGAACAGCTCTATGAAGCGGGTTATGAATCCAATTTCGCCGTCATCGGAACCGATTCCAGCGGATACGCCCGGATCGTCGGCGGCGACATGACGCAGGCGCAGGTCAACGAACTCAATTCCATCTTCCGCGAGAACAAGATCACGGACCTCGATTCGCTCTCCTTCTCCATGAGCACCGAAGGGAACCTGACCGTTGCCAGCTTCAGCGGCAAAGCGGCCGACGGCACGAGCATCACCGGCGCCGTCGACAAGAACGGAACGGTCAAAACCCTCTATGCCCTGAAAGGCGGACGCATCGTCCAATTGGGCGACGGATCATGGGGCACCATCGATGGTCACGCGATGACCCAAGAGAATGCCGCCGCCCTGAACAAGATCGCCGAGGACCTGGGCGGAAACATCACCAGCCTCATGTGGGCGGGAGACGCCAAGGAAATACAGGCCCACGTGCGCGTGGAATCCGAGGGCGTCACCTATTGTGTCGGTTGGAACAAGGACAAGGCCAAAGCGACCGCCGACGCCGCTGCCCAGAACTGGTGGAACAGCCTCTCTTTCTGGGATAAACTTTGGTGGTCCGCTCACCCGAACAAACTCCACGACAAGATCAATTCCTTCTACACGGTCACAGCCACGACCAAATACGCCATTTCGGATGATGGACACCTGGTCAAACTGCCCGACGGCACCTGGGGTGTCGTCGCGGGACAGTTCATCACTGAAGAAGACGCCCAGAGCATCAACGAGTTGGTGGACGTCTCCGGAGAACACCTGCAGTCCGTCACCATCGTCTCCGCGCTGGACGGGACCACCTTCCTGATGGGTGTCCTCCCGCTGACCTCCGCAGCCCTGGCGCGCATCTACGCCTACTATTCGGAAGACTTGGCGACTGCCCTAAACTTCCCGCCCGGAGCCACCGTCACGGATGCAACCGTAGCCGCCAATGGGAACGTCACGCTGACCCTTTCCGACGGGAGCACCCGCACTCTCACCAAAGAACAACTCAACGATCCCGATGCACTGTGGGCCTTGACATTCGGGAGCGTTGATACTCCCGATCCCGCCGACTATGCCGACGTCAGGGTGCAACATGGGAGCGGAAAACACAAATCTTACACCTATGAAGAACCGCAACAATACCACGATGACGTGGCGGCCGCCGAAGCCCTGGCTAGACCCTACCAATCCGGCGCCCGGATCGCCCTCTCCATGTTGCTGATGATGTTCGGCCAACCGATCGGCGCCACAGGAGAGTTCGGCGAAAACTGCCATATCAGCACCTCCAACGGGACCATCATGGTCGGAGCCAGCGGAGCCAGCGTCTCCGCCGCCGTCTATTACCAAGATCCGGAGACCGGCGCGGTCACCAAAGTCGGCACCATGCAAACGGGCTATACCACTGCCGGCTATACCAATTCCATGACGTGGGATTGGAACAGCCTGACCAAGGAAGCAGATCGCGACGGCGAGTTGAACCTGGTCGAAGATTTCACGATGTATACCGGCGAAGTCCAGACCGGGTCTTACACCGAGACCACATGGACGGATGACGGTTACGGGATCGGATATTCTGTCCCGCTATACTCCACGATCCCCAACCCCACCAACCAGAACGTCCCCACCGGACCTCCGCCGGGCAGTTATGTGACAGGCAGCACCACCATCGGCGTCGTCAACGGGCAAGTCACCTACACGGCCAACTGGTCCTTCTACGACTCCCGTGGATTCCTCACCGATACCTATACCCGCGGCTACACCGAAGGGAAAGGCCATTTTTCCGTCGACCGTCACTACAGCGATTTCGTGACAGACAGGAACGATCCCGATTACGGCCGGGCACGGTCCTACGTTGAAAACGTCTGGAACGAGGGGAACGGCGTCTCCATCGAAAAAGTCACCAATATCGATTACGACGGTAACGGAAACATCATCACCTGCCACGTCGAGAAAAGGAACAATCTGGAGGGCTGGTTTACCGCAGACCGCACAAACACCTACGATTCCTCCGGGAACGTGATCAAGACGGTCGAAACCAATGCCTGCTGGGGCAGTTCCAGCGGCGTGATGGGAGTCAGCGAACAGGACCAAAAGAACTGGACCGTCGTCACCTATTATTACTACGACAACGGCGGCAAACTCCGCGGGATGACCGTTGCAGCCGACAACAACGTCGCGGGTCGGGGAAGCAGGGAATACGTCAGCACCCAATACAACATGACCTACGACCGGCAAGGTCGGCTGGTCAGCTACGACTATGTTAACTACTCGTGCAAGAGACCCAACAACTGGATCACCTGGGATCGGCACGAAACGGTCACCGGACACGTCGACAACACGAGCTTTGATGAATTCGGACGGGTAACATCCTCTTACACCACTTGGGATGACGGTGATGCCAACGGGCACACCACGATGACGGACCGCCGATACAACTCCGCCGGAATCATATCCACAGAAAAACAGGCGTGTTATACCGATGACGGCAACGCCTGCGGCGGTTCAGAGGGATACATCTACAAGACCGTCCGCTACGATTACAAGAACGGCGGTTTCGACAAGACGACCGATCTCAACGTGCAGGACGAGATGAAGGCCGTCGGCTTCATGAACACGTTCATCGGGAAAGCGATCAAGCTCGTCGTAGGTGTGGTGCTGGCCTGCATCCCCGTCATCGGATGGCTCTTGGCAGCGGTCTGGGCGTTGGTCACCACCTGGCTGCAGACGGGCAGTTTCTGGGCCGGTCTCATTGCGGGAGTGCTCTCTGTCGCATTGCATTTCATACCATTGGATGTCAGTCAATTCGCGGGAGAATTTGCATTCAGCGAACTCGGCAAGATGGGTATGGAAGCTATCACAAAAGAGTTCGTTAGCAACCTCGTATCCACTGGTATAACTCAGATCTGCGTGGGACTCGTCATGATCGCCATCCAGCCCGCATTGGAAAAAGCTGGAATCGGCTGGTTGTCCACCCTCATCAGCCTCACCCTTTCGGTTGGAATGAACATGTTGATGAACATCGGTAATACGGATTTTGATTTCAGCGGCGCTCTCAACTCGTTCGCCGAACAAGCTGTCCGAACCACTTCCGTGGCCGTTTTCGGGTTCGTGCTCGGACAAATACTCTCTCCCAAATGGCAATGGATCGCGCCCCTCATCTCCGCCGTCGCCGGGATGTCGGCTCTTGGCCGGGCTGGTGATACCGGCTATGCCGGCTCCAAAGTAGATGGCAATGTGATTGTAACTGGCTTTACCAAATATCTGGTGGATGTCGCCGGCGGTCTTGTCTCGGCGTTGATCGAAGTCATCATCGTCGGCATGGCTCAATCCGGCAAGTTCGGCAACATGAACTTGACCGGAGGGGACCTGATGACCCAGATGAGGAGTCTGGCAGGAGCCATCGGGGACAAGATATCCGTCCGATACGTTTACAAACCCACCTATGAAGCTCTTTGCAAATCCCCGGACGGGGAAGTTCGCGAGGTGCGCTCCACGGACGGAAAACTCATCACAAGCGCCGCTCAATTCGCCAACATCGTCAATAATGGTGGGGAGATCATGCTCCAGACGGGCACCACGCTGACCGAAGAGCAACCCACGGGCGATCAATCTTCCTCGCCTTCCGTCATTTCCGAGGACAAAGAACTCCCAACGGTGACCACGCCGCCCGCCACGGGACCGGAGCGAGAGACCGTGACCATCGATGGCAAGACCTATACAAAAGCGCCGGTCTTCGAAAAGTTCTCCACCCGGATCGATGGAACGCTGGTCAAAAATACCAGCATGGATACTCAGCTCTTCACCTTCAAAGAGGTGCCTAATTCCGGCGGTAAGGGAAATTTCATCCCCCTGGAACAACAATTCACCGTCTTTGACCTGAAGACCGGACAGGCCACCGCCTATGCCGGCAAATCTTCCGATTTCAAATTGGCGGATGGCCAATATTTCGTCGAACCGGAACCTCTCGGGAATCCGCTCTCTCCTAAGGGGCATAAACAGGAATCCAAATCAGATATCTATGTCCTAATAGACAACGAGGGCAATGAGACCAAAATCCATACCCAATACAACGCCGAAACCGGGGAGAACACCATCCTTAGCATGGGTCCGACCAGATCCAGCGTGGGGAGCAACGCCAACGAGATGGCCAACGCCTCCACATCGAACGCCAACACCTCCCCTTCCGTCGGCTCTGACTTCGATTTCGCGGCGACCATCACCGTCGACGGGAAGGAAACGCCGGCCCGATACGAAGGCCTCGAGCAGACGAACAGCGGGACCAACGAGATATTCTCCGTCAGGGACCTTTCCGGGAACATGCGGCTGTTCAGAAAATCCGACGAAGGTGACATCACCGAAGTCAAACCGATGGAGAGCATCTCCATCACGCTGACCAGCGTCGGTGGCGACACCCTTAAACGGGTTCTGACCCCCGTCAAGGTCGGCGAGACAAATCTATCGCAAACCTGGGCTTCGACCAGCGAGACCGGCGGGGAGGTTTCACAAGTCATCACGGAAAAGACCGTCCTCATACGGAACGGGCAGGAATGGGACGTCAAGATCATCGCCAGGGACGACAACGGCGTCATGATCATCAACGCCACGGACAAAGACGGCCAGCGGACCAATTTCCGTGTGGAGATGGATGGAAAGAACGTCGCCATCATGAAGATGGCCGAGGGGACCTCCGTCACCCTCACCACCAAGAACAACGATATCACCGTGGAACGGACCTTCACGGTGACAGACCAGAACACCATGGACATGTCCGTCACCATCGACGGCAAGGCGGCCACCCTGCGCGCCTTCAATGACGTGACGGGCGATTGCGTGTTCACCACCGGACCCGTGGACGCTCCGACCTCCCTCTTCAAGATGCAAGACGGCCAATTCAGCCGCGTCTCGGACGAGGGGTTTTCCATGGACGTCTCTTTTGAGTCCAATGGGATCAAGTTCATCCGCACTTTTGAAGTCACGGGTAAGGATGAAATCTCTGTCCGGACCGGCATCCAAATGGAGCAACCGGACGGCACCACGATCACCCTCACTGAGAAGGGAACGGACCTCTTCGGGAACCAGCTCTTTGTCGCCGAGAACGCGGATGGGACCGTGAGCAAAGCGGTCACCGTGTCGATGGACGGCAAAGTCACAGAGTTCAAACGCGGCGATTCTTTCATCATGAAACCGCAGAAAATCTCACAGGACAACAGGTCCGCCACAACGGGATTGAAAGGATCGAAGAGTGAGAAAGAGGAGCCCTCCACGATGACTTCCGATCAGGGAGGCGTTGAGGGGACCGTTCCTCAGGATAACGCCCCACAGGTCTCTCAGGGAGATGAGGGCTCCTCATCGTCCGACAAAAAGTTCGACAAACTCCTGGTCCGGACGCTCTCGGGTGAAGGAAAGATGGAAGACAAGGAAGCCGACATCATCATGATGTCCCCGGCGGGATCGTCGGGGAACCGGTTCCTCTCCCTGAAGATGTCCGGATCCGAAGAGTCCGAAGTCTATAAGATGTCCGATGACGGCAGTTTCACCAGAATCACGAACGATGATGAGAGTATCTCGGTCACCGAAAAGGTCGACGACAAGACGACTGTCACCACCACGTTCGGCGTGAAAGATGGTCACCTCACCGTCGAAGAAGTGACCGATGAGGACATCAGCGACACCGGCACATTCTCCGTCCGTCGTAGCAGCGGGGGAGAAGCCCCGCTGATCCAGCGCACCACCCGGACTCTTGACGACAAGGGTGAGGTGACATACAGCCGGGTGATCGGACTGCAGTTGGAAGGTGGGTTCACTCCCGTCGCTCTCGATTACAAGGGCGGCAAATACGTGGCGAAGGAAGTCCAACTCATCCACATCAAGGGAGCCGACGGCGAAGTGACGGCCGTGGCCGTCAGTGACGGCAGCCTCTATGTCCCCGGCGAGGTGCTCGTCAACTTCTTCGGCGGGAACGAGCAAATGCTCCAAAAGTTCTGCAACGCCATCCAGGAACTGACCCAGAACGGGTTCACCGACATCATCGACGGACAGATCACCCTGGAAGACGGGAACCTCAAGATGGATGTGGAATACGAAAACCTGTCGACCGAAGCCAAGAAGTTCGTCGACACATGGCAATATGACGAGCAATCGGAGGACAACAAGTCCTCCAACGGTAAGAACAAGGTGACCATCATCTTTGATGCGGACACCGGCAAGGCCTACATGCAGTTCGCCTTCAAGTTCGAATCCGCCAAAGACCTGAACACGGCTTTGGATAATACCTACGGAAACTCCGCCGAAAAGGTAAAAGCGGAGATTTCCAAGATGATCGATATAAGCGCCATCAGCGAGGACAACCCCTTAAAAGGAACGGCCACTCTCACGCTAGAAGGAGAGGGGAAACTCGATTTCGTCATCACCAACTCAGCCCTGCTAAGCAAAAATGCCAAGACCGCCGTGGCCGCGGCCCTGGGCACTGATGAAACCGATGAGGCGATGAACGCCGTCCTCCAAAAGAACCCGGTTCACGTGGAAGTGGAGATCAAGAAGAACGCGGACGGCACATACACGGCAAAAGCGACCCTCGTCATGGAGATCAAGAATACGGCGACGTGGGAATCCTATCTTTCGAAGAACAACGTCACCGAACGCAAGGCCTATGATGAAGCCAAGAAAGCCCTCGGCGACAACACTCCGGACGCCAACGGCAAAGTGCAATTGCGCGACAAGAACGGAAATATTGTTGTCGACAAGAACGGGAACCCGGTCTTGGTGGACTGCAAACTGACCGTACGGCTCCAATTCGACGATCAGAATAACCCGATCATCTCGGCCGTCACCATCACCACCTCCCTGGGCGCCCTCCGCGGCAGCCAAGGAGCCCTGCAAGGCACCACGATCGCCCTCTTCGAATCGGCCGGCATCGGCATGCTGAACGAGGCGGAAGTCACGTTCGACCAAAACGGTTCGGTCAGTAAATCGTCCGTTGAAGTCACCAGCGACGACCTGAAACGCGAGGGGAAACCTCTTGAGAAGATCCTGCGGGATATCCTCCGGCTTGAAAACGTCGACGACATCAAGAATTACGCCAGCCTCAAAGGCATCGTCAACGACAAGATGGACCTCAAAGACATCAAGAAAGTCGCGATGGGCGTGCTGAACACCGAAGCGACTTTCAATAAGGCGGGCATCACGGACTACAAGATCACCGTCAAAGTGTCCAAAGACATCAACGGCATATCCAAGGTCTCCCTGGGCATCAAGTTCAAGGCCGATGTGAAGGACATCCCGCGCGGATGGAACACCATGGGTTTCGATCCCGTCGTGGACGAAGCCGGCTATATCAGCTTCACGGCCCGCATCAGCGACGAGGGCAAGCTGGATTTCCGCGTGGCCAAAGCCACCACGACCGTGGGAGAGAACATCACCAAGAGGAACCTGCCCCTGGTCAACGACATCCAGCGCGGACGCACCGTGACTGTCGAAGGGAAATCCAACGTGCGGGTGACCCGCATCCTTCCGCAAAAAGACGGGATGATCCTCGAGCTGATCGACCTGAAGGCCAACCGCCTGCAACCCGGGCAGATATCACAGAAGGTCAATGGGAAGACGGTCAAGACCGGGAACGTGGTGGACGCTTCGTGGCTCCTTGAAGACGGCCAAGAAGGCGGCGAGATTGAACTGCATTCCGTGACGCATCTGTCAGCCGACCGCAACGGCGAGATCTTGGGAGCCGTCGGGTTCAAAGCGACGCTCAAATCGGACGTGACCAACCGTATCGCCAGCGCCGGCAACGAATTCGCCATGCAGACCGTCTATTCCGGCGCCACCGTGGCCATCCTGAACGGACGGATCTCTGTGGTGACGGGCACTGAACTCCTCGTCCGCGGAGCCAAAGAGATCACCTTGGTCTACGAGAACAAATCGGTGGTTTCCTCCAAGACCGTCTACACCAAGGATTTCAAGGACACGGACGGAAAGCTCTATTCCGCAGGCACCACCATCACCCAGTACGCCAATGGCCGCATCGAGATGGATGGAACCATCACCAGCGGAAGCGGCACGATGACGCAAAAGGACACTTATAAGTCGACCGTGTTTAAGGACGGCAAGATGATCAGCGGATCCATGGAAACCGTCTTCTCGGCGGGTTTTGCCGACGGCGAAGGGAATGTCTATACCAAGGAAACGACCGTCACCCGTTTCCTTTCGACAGATGGGAAACTCTTCCAGCGGATCAACGGCGAGATACTGACCATGGTAGGACCGGATGAGAGTAATCCCACCGGATACGAGAAGAAGACCACTTACACCAATGCGCTCTTCGACAGCGAGGGGAACTTGGTCGCCAGCCAAGAGAAGGGGACCGATGGCCGCTACGGTTCCGTCGTCACCCAATACAACACCGAATTCGCCGCGGATAACAACCGCACCTTCTCCAAGGGCATGGCCGTCTCCATGTTCTTCGTCTCCAACGAAAAAGGCGGCGTCATCCATCAAGAACTCAACGGAACCGAGACCACCTTCAATGCGTCAGAGAAACCGACCCAGAAGGTAACTTACGCCAACGCCGAGCTCGAGGGGAACAAACTCCTCAAAGGATCGATCAAGACAACCTATCTCGAGGACACCACCGGCGAGGATGGGATGGTCTATCTGAGGGGCATGACCGTCGGCATTGAGGTGATCGGCGGCAAGACCTTCCAGACGCTGAACGGGCGGACACGTGGCATTGACAAAGGGGTCACCGTCACAACGACTTACAACAACGCAAAACTCGGCGATGGCAAACTACTGAGCGGCTCTATCACCACCCATTATTCAGGGGACTACACAAACGAGCAGGGGGAGGTCTACAAGGCCGGCACAACCATCACACAATACGCCAACGGCAACATGGACATCAACGGCGTCATTGTCTCGGGCAAGACCGAGTCGACTTACGTCAATGCCAAATTCGTCAAAGTCAATGGGGAACTAAAACTGACGAGTGGCTCCGTTAAGACCCATTATCTAGTCGACGTCGACACCGAGAACGGCGGGAAAATACATGCGGGGACCGACATCACCCAAACCGTCGAAGCCGACGGTTCCATCTCGCAGACCTTCAACGGCAAAATCGATTCGGCCGTCACGGATGTCAACGGAAATCTGGTCATCGCCACTGATGGCAAAATCGCCATGCAGACGACGGAATACGAAAACGCCACCTACAAAACGATCGACGGGCAACAAAAGCTGACTTCCGGGAAATCCACGACAACCTACAATAACGCCCATGAAAACGTAGCTGAAAACACATACGTGGAAGACGGAGCGACGGCCACCACCACCGTTGAAAACGGTTCGGCGAAAATGGTCACCACCGGAATGTCCTCCCTGACTCAACGTGCCCTGCCCCAATTAATAGAGAAATCCATGGGCTCAAAGAAGGAGGAATCAAAGGGGAATGTGACGGTCCTAGTCGGTGAGATCACCAGCATCACCACCGGCGGAGGATCCACCACTATCGGTGGACTGGCTCCTGGGTCCACCACCACCCCCACCGTCACCACCTACTCCAGAAAAGTCACGGTGACTGTCAATAAAGACACCAACCAGGAGACCTCCTACTCATATACGATCAGGTCTACTAACGAAGCGGATCTTTCAGATCCCAAAATACTCGCCACCATCCCCAAAGGCACCAAACTCACCGGAACCCTCAAATGGGGTCTCAATCAATCCGATAAGATCGAGGCCAAATGGAACGGCTCCAAGTGGGAAGTGAATGACACCGATTTTATGAACGACCGGAAGGACCAAAAAGCGGCCTTCCTGGAGTCTTATGCGACGAACATGGAATCTTGGGCCACCGACTTCGAGACTTCCGATAAATCCGAGGTCAAGCGGATAGAGCTATCAATGGATGAAAGCTTCAATCTTGCCGTCGTCGGTTTCACAGTGACGGAAGCAGGCATCACATGCACCCAGAAAGGACTGAATGAACAGAGGTCCAAAACTCCTCCGCCACCGAACCCGGATGGAGCCAGCAGTGGAAAACCTCAAACCGACGCCCTTGTCGAAAGCCTGGGATCGGATCAATTCAGGATCACCGGCACGCTCCAGTTTTCCGATGACGATCAGAATGGAAAGATGGAACCCGGCCTCTTCAAAGAAGGTGTCAAGCTCCGATTCAAAGACGGGGCGGCGCTGAAATTCTTCTTCCCGAACAGGAGCGAGAAGGAAATCGTCGCCAAAAACACCTCGGCCCTCGAAACCTTTGCCTTCAATATATCCAACATCGGGATCTCCATGCTCCTGTCCACCGGCAAAATCACCCGCTTGGAAACCCTGAACACTTTTAAAGTCGGAAGCCAGGAAAGCGGTTATGAAAGCAAGAAAGTGGGGTTTGAGGGATTCCTGGACGAGGTGGGTGGAGCATTGAAACTCATCGGGCTCGCGGCCGCCATGGGCAGTCCCACGGGAGTGCTGCAATCCAGTGCGATCACAGCGGAGATGAAAGAGACCGTCAAGAAGATGAACGGTTACACTTCCGCCCACAAGTTGACCACCATGGATTATGTGAGCGCCATTCTTTCAGTGATTACGGTGGTCACCGCCCCGATCGGGATCACGGGGCTCGCCAGCGCCGCCGCCGCCAGCCTGAAAGCGGTCTCCGTGGCGTTCAAACAGATCGCCTTCACATCATTGAAGGTGTTCGCTCAAACCAGCGGGAAATTCATGGTCACTGTCGGCAAAGCCGTGTTTCTGCAAGCCGGCAAAAGCACGTTATCCAAAGGTTTCGTCGGCGTTATCCAGCAAGCATACCTGACCGGCCACGTCTGGGGCATGACCACCATGCTCGTGAATGCCGGGGCGGGGGCCCTCAAGGGAGAGGGATTCAAGCTATCGCTGGGTTCCTATTGGAGCGGTTTCAAACAGGGCGTGGCCTTCCATTTCCTCGCCGTGGGCTCAGGCGCCGCTCTGGGCAAGGTCATGAACTTCGGCAGTAAAATCGGCCAGGGGACAAGGATCACGTCCACGATCAAAACCATCAAATCAGCGATAGCCCCCATATCCAACGTGATCTCCAACTCGAAGGCCTTGACGTTGATAGTGAACACCGTTGGGAACGGCATGCTGGGCGGCGTCGGTTTCGTCGCGTTCAGCTTCGTGAACCGTTTCATGACATCAATCACATCCGGAGAAAAATTCTCCTTCAGCTTCCGTGAGATACGCACCGAATTCGCCATCGGCTTCGTGGCAGCAGCCGCCTTCACCCTTGTCAAAACCGGGTTCAACGCCTCCGTGACAACCGGATTCAACGTGAAGACCGCCGCCCAAGGTTGGGCCAATTTTACGAAGACCGGAGCTCTCATCACCGAGATGTCGTTCAAAGGCGTCATCGAGTTCATTAAGATCGGTCCGGCGTTCTTCCTTGCCAACTTCATCGCCAGCCCGTTGGTCAATGCCATCAACGGATGGATAAAAACCGGCAAATTCGACATGGAGATGAAGTTCACCCATGAAGGGCAGAAAGAAGGGATGACCGGGTTCTGGGGTTTCGTCAGGCAGATGGGAGTCGAATCACTCAACATGGGCATGATGGGGCTTTGGTTCAAACCCGTCAGCGTTTTCACCTCCGCCGGAGTCCAGGGAACGGGCAACCTGAAAACCCTGACAGGAGAAGGGGCGCACGTCGGGTTCGTGAGATCCTACTACGAGGGAGCAAAAACCGGTATCGTGCTCTCCGGAATCGCCACCGGGACCTCCATCGTCCTTAAGGTCGTCACCAATCTGAGCAATGAACAGGCCTCTAAAGTCGGCAGCGATTTTGCGTTTGCTATCCTGCTCTTCCTGCCGACTTTCGGAAAACTGGGGAAAGAGATCAAGGAGATCAAGGTGGAGGAAGCCATCACGAAACAGTTCGTCATCGCGGCCAAACCCAATCTCCAGGCGATTTCAGACGCTTTCGTCAACAACGCCACCCCAAAACCTGTCGAATACAAGGGGGTCTTCGGCATCAAACACAAGGCCCTCGTCAGCGAAAAGTTGATGGAACGCATCATGAACATGCCGGAAGGCAAGGCATTGAAACCCGAAACCATCGCGCAGAGACCGCGGGATGCCCAACAGCTCGAATTGCCCTTTGAACAATCATCGACGTCCAAGGTGGAAGTGCCTAAGGAGTTTGTCAACGAGATCCAAGTCCGGATCGAGGACAAGAAACTCGTCACGGAGATCAAAGAACAACTGAGCGACGTCCTCAAAAATACGAAAACCCCGATGGAACAGAGGCTGGAGAAAGTGACCTCGGACCCCGCGACCGGAGATGTCTTATCGACCAGAACGAACTATCTGGAGGCCCCCGAACCGGCCGTCAGCGCAAGAGAGATCAAGAACACGACCCTTACCAACACCCAAGGGGGCGCAAAGGACAACCTGACGACGATACGGAATTTCGGGAAGGACGGATCCGTGACGACCAAGATGGAAGGCCGCGTGTTTGACTCCAAGACTAACCGCCCCACAGAGATCTCGGTGGACGTCAAGACGGAGTCCCAAGGAAACATCACTTCTTTCAGCGCGAAATTCGAGACCACGACCCCCAGCGGACGGGTAAGAGAGATTAAGACCTTCGACCGCCAGATCGACGAAAAAGGCAACGTCACGAGCAAAAACACGATCCAATCGTGGGATGCCAAGACCAACCACCTGAGGGAAGACACCGTGGAGATAAAGTCCGATGCGAACGGGCGCATCCTATCCGAAACGACCATGACCCGGATCACCGACCCGAAGACAAACCAAGCTATCAGTGAAACCTCGCTGATCACAACCTCCAAGACCGAAAACGGACAGACGCTCAAAACAACGACCTATAATGAGATCAGTTTCGACCAGGGAGTCAAGCGACTGGAACGGTTCGAAAGTGAAACAGTCTCATCCGAAGGCCTTATTTCGACAGAAATCCGGGAAACCACCTACGACGCCGCCCAGACGAGAACGAATAAGACCGTCCAGACGACCCAATACACCAAAGGGGTGGCCACCGAAATAACTGCCAAATCCACTTCCTTTAAAAACGGGTTGGAATCCCAGGTAACCATCAAAACAGAAACGTTCAACACCTCCGGTCAATCCGTGATGTCGACGGAAAAAACACTCATCTACGACACTCGGGGGTCCGCAAGCCGTCTGACCAGCGAACAAACGGTGACCACGGACATCCTCAAGGGCACGAAGACGACGGAAACCGCCACCTATACGAAACTGCACGACTCCAAGATCGGGGACGTGCGGGAGACCCGGACCACAACCGAAACCAAGGGGGACACGGTCGTCCGAGTAACGGAAAGCACGAAAAACATCGATGCGTTCGGAGTGGTCCGAAGCGAGCAAATCACTGTCAAAGACCAAACGGGCATACGAGAAACAAACACAACCTTCGTGCGGGACGGCAAAACCATCGTCAAAGAAACCAAAGAAACAAAATATATCGACAAAAATGGCAAGACACGCGGACAAATCATCCAGACGACCATCACGAAGAATGGCGTTCTCACCCAAAGAAATGTGCAGGTCTTGGACGCGAACGGGAACATGGTCCGCAAATACACCCTGAAGGGACAGGAGCTGAAATCCCAAGTCCAGAAAGAAACGGCGGAAACAGCCCAGGAAACCTCCTCGAGCGGTGAAACAACCGTCAGAGCGGATCAAGGGAAACAACTAAAGCTCGACTTCGACAAAGCCTCCACGGAAACCAAATCGGAGTCCTCTCCGGAGAAAAAGGTCACTAAACCCGAGGAAGCCGCCCTGCTCGTGTCCAAAAAAGAAGCGGCCTTGATCGTTTCTGAAGGAAAGAGCCGGCCAACTACAAAGGGAACCGAGAAGGCCTTCTACAACGAAGGGGTCCGGATCAGCCCCGAGCTTCAAGCATTCGCAACGGAGGTATTGGTTAAGAAATGGTCTCCCAGCATCGACGGCGTTTTCAAGAAGATGAAAACAGCCGAAAAGGAATCTTCCAAAGGCAAAGAAGCCACCATCACGGTGGAAAACCGCACCTACCGCCTGACGGATACGATGAAGAGCGCCATCACCGAAACCCGCAACAAGGCCATCGAGACCCGCGCGTCAAAGATGACCCTGAAAGAGGCGAAAGAAATCCTGGATAAACCGTCATCCGCCGCCTCGGAAGTGGAGATCTGCGCCGCCATCCGCACCTACGTCCGGGAAGGCCGCGTCAACGAAGCCGGCTTCACCCGCATTTCAGAGAACATGATCTCCGAGATGGGCAAAGAGACCATCGATAAGATCGAGATCAAGACCAACGAGGCAACGAAAGAGAAGACAATCGAAATCCAACTGACCGAAGAAGCCATCAAATCGCTCCCGCAGGAGACGAAACTCCTCATCGACCAGAAGGCGTTGAAGGAAGGCAAGGTCAAACTGATACAAAACGCGTCGACGGGAGAGATATACCTGTCGTTCAAGACCACGGCCGCTAAAGGAGCCGAACTCCTGACCAAGTTCTATGAGGTGAAGGGCGAGATCAGGAACGCGGTCTCCGAACTCAAATCCGTCGTCAAAGACTTCGATAAATTAGGGGACGCCGAGGTTAAGATTACTCTCGATGAAAACGGGAACGCCCTTAAGATGACGGTGGAAGCCAAGGTCACTTTCGAAGCATTGGATGCCAAATTTCAAGGAACAGAAACCGGCAAACTCATCAAACAGATGGAAGACATCGGCATCAAGGATGCCGTCAGCATCCAAGTGACCGCCGAAAAAGGGAAGGCGCTCGATATCAAGTTCAACGTCGAACTTTCCAAAGAGAACATCACCAAGCTCAGCCAAAATGCTGAGGGGTTAAAGGCGGTCGCCAACAAAGCCAAGAGCGACCTCGACCAGTTCGGTGCTCTGGGCAAGGACATCACCAAGCTGGACAAGATCAAACTGCAACTGAATAAGGAAGGCCAACTTGTCAAAGATTCCGTGAAGATCGAGCTTTCGGCCGAACTCATCAGAACCCTGTCTCCCGACGCCCTCAACGGCATCGTCCTGAGAGAAGGGGGAGGAGTGGCGGAAGGCCTTTCCCTGTTGGGGATGGGAAGCAAGCTGGTCGAAGGAAGCATCACCCTCGGGCTGAAAGATGGCCAAGTCACGCGGGATGAGATCCGCATCACCCTGAAGACCGACGGTCAATCGCTGGTCAACCGGATCAAAGGCCAGACCGTCAAAGAAGGGATCGAGATGGAGATGGGGATCGCCCTCGAAGAGATCATGAAAGCCATGGACTCCGACTTGACGGGACACCAGATCATCATCAAAGGCACCGGGGCGAGGATGCAGATCGACGTGGTCTACAACGGAAAAGTCACCAACTTGAACCACCTGGCCACCCACATTTCGGCTCGGCTGACCACCCTCAAGACCGCGGCCGCCGAAGCGGACAAGAAGATCAAACTCAATGCGGAAGCGCTCACCGAGTCCCTCAAGAACGGACCGAGAGGCAGCTCAGAGAAAGGCATCCTCGGCAGTGATTTCAGAAAGACCGTCGGCGATTTTCTCGGTTCCTTCGGCGAGATGACGGTCACCGACTTCGTGAAGAACCTCCAGGGAACGAAGACATCCGCCTCGAAGCTGATGGACAACCTGAAATCCGCCCTCAGAGAACAGGCGGCCAAAGACGTGCGCGAAGCCAACCCGGAGGCCTCCGAAGCAAAGCAAAAAGCGATGGCCGAAGAGCAAGTCGAAGCCCAGTATAAGGATTTCTTCAAACAGCTGGCCGAGGCCCCCGAAGGAACGTTGATCAAAGACGCGTTGACCGTACGCGACATGGCGACCCTGACCGGCAAGAAGATCACGTCTCAAAGCATCAGACAGGACACCAATGCGCCGGTCAAAGACCGGCTCGACGCGACCTCGCTCAACGAAACGAAGGCTCTCGTTGAAACACAACTCGGGGAGATGACGATTGCGAAGTTCCAGGAGGCCATCCAGCAGCATCGGGCGGAAACATCGCCGATCAAACCTCGGAACATCGTGGAACGGATCAAATCCGTCTTCGGCTCGAAAACCACATTGACACCGGCTCCCAAGGATGCCATCACGAAACTGATCTCGGATGCCGCCCACCTGTCCCAGTTCACCACGATCATGAAGAAGATGATCACCAATTTCAAGTGGCAGCCCGGACAAGCCGAAGGCATGCTGAAGTCCAATGATTTCAACATCGACCTAGCCGCCGGAGGAGGAAAAACGCTGGTCATCAAAGCGCGGGCCATGGTCGAGGCCATGGACGTATTGGGTGAAGGATGCGTAATGGTGATCCTGGAGAACGGCGCATCCATCGACAACTATCTCACGGACGGATTCGACGCCGCCAAGATATCCAACGGGCAGGCCTCCACCGTCGTATTGACGAAACTGCTCGACGCGGTCCGGAAAGGGGAACCGACGACCGTCGACGCCTTCACCGGCAAAGGCACCGGCCTCTCCAAGGTCAGCGTCCGGACCATGGCGGATGTGATCAAGATCATGTCCGATCGAAGAAACATCATGCTGGTGGACTTCGACTCCCTCGGGTTCGCCCTGAACGAATTCCACACGGATTTCCGCAACGCCTATCTAAAGACGGAGATCCGGCTCTTCGACGAAGGACACCGCGTCACCACGGACGAAGTCACCTACGTGCTGGGTGGTGGGGAAGAGGGGGCCAACGCGTCCGCCCACACGAAAAACTTCGAGACGCTCAGCCACATGGAAAAGAACATGGACATGAAACTCTCGGAGAAGATGCCCGACGGGATGAGGGAGCTGTCCATCCGGGACGCCAACGGAAACGTCCACACGTTCAAGGTGACCGACATCATGGACGTGTTCACAAAGAACCAATCCAGCGACATCATCTATCACAAGGGGAACGGGGCGGAAGGGATCAAAGTATCGGCCTCGGCCAAGACGAACCTGATGAAAGTCGTCGATAAATCTCTCTCCACCGCCCAACTCGAGGGATTCCTCAGAGGCCGGCTGACCAGCGAAAGCTTCATCGACACCGACATGACCGTCGTCGAACGCCAGGTCGGCGGGCAATCCATCGAAGGATACAGCCCGATCATGCGCGGACTGGGCGCCCGGGAGAACATGGTGCCGGAAGACATCGCCTATCTGGTGGGAATGAATGCGCGACGCACGGAACTGGCCAAGAGCGGCTCCTTCGACTGCAAGTTCGTGAACGACACCGGAAAACTGCAAATCCTGGTGACCCTGCGCGGAACGCCGAGGAACGAGTTCTTCGCCTTCAACGGGAGAGCCGGCCAACAGAAACTGCGGCTCTTCACGGCCACCTCCAGCGGATACGAGCAGTTCATGAAATGCTATTCCGGCGTCGACATCGCCCGGATCGGAGAGACCAGTTCGCTCAAGAACTTCTACTCCAAGATGGGGATGGAGATCCACTCGCTGGAAGGGAACAACCTGGGCCAGTTCGTGGAACAGATCGCCACCAAAGGGAGCGACGTGGTCTCCCGGATCAGACTCGAAGGTTCTGAAAAAACCATCAAAGCCCTGGAGAAAAAACTGAGCAGCGCGGGCATCAGCCGAGAAAGCTATGTTCTCGACGGTAGTAATTCATCCATCATTTTCTCCGTGAGCACGAAGGTCACCGCCGAAAAGAGCCAGCTCAACCAGCTGGATTTCACGCGCAAAACCATCAACGAACTCAACTCCGGGATCACCCTTGACGTCAGCGACGCCTCGCACAAGTCGAAGTCCGAAACGATGAGCGTCAAGCAGGGGGACCTCCGCTACACTGAAGCCCGCGAAAAACGCGTATTGATCGTGACGGAGAACCCCGCCCTGAGAAAAGCCCTGACCGATTACCTGGCCACCAAGGGATTGACCGGAAAAGACCGTTTCACCCAGATCGACAGCTCGACGGCGGAAGACAACATCCTCAGCATCGTCAAGAGTTTCAAGGGGAACGAGTCGTCCATCATCATCACGGACCAGCGAGCGGCCACCGGTAAAGACTATCAGGGTTCCGGAACGGTCATCCTGGCCGACAAGATGGTCACCTCCGGCGAATCCGTGCAGAACCTGGCCCGGTTGGGCCGCACCATCAAGGGCGGCGCGGGGAGACATGCGGCCGACTTCCACACGTTCCTGGACGGCGAGTTCCTGACGTCTCAACTATCGGAAGTGAAGACCAACATCAAACTCTACCGGCAGGTCTTCGAGAACAGGGCCAGCGTGAAGCTGACCGATCAGAGACTCCTGGGGACCCTCAAGGGACTCGAAACGATGACCGTTGAGGAATTCATCGCGAAGAAATCCGCTTCCGCGGGCGGCCGATTCGAGTTGCTCCAACTCACGACGGAATTGAACCTGCTGGCGCGGAACACCCCGACGGCCAAGACCGCCATCTATGAGACGTTCTTCACCTCCGACTTCCACCTCACCATGAGAGAAGCGCAGTTCAAGGGAACGCAGGCCGACCAGAAATTCCTGGAGAAGTTCGAGGCGGAGGTGGTCAATGAGAAGAAGGCCGAGGGAGAAGCCGACCTGCTCCTGGGCCACGACATCATCGGGGCCAAAGACGTCATCAAACAGAGCTCGGAGATCAGCTACCAGAAAGCCAAAGGACTGATCAACGAGATCCTGGCCAACAAATCACTCAGCGGCGCGACCCGCGAACTATTCAAGAGCAAGCTGGAAGCCCTGGAAGAGGGGCACAAGAACTTCTCGTTCGAGAAGACCGACGAGATCAAAAACCTGGCCAAGGGAGAATCCGCCGGTTCCGCCGCCGGGAGTTACGCCAAGTCGCGGGCGTTGGTCATGGAGACTTTGCGTTTCGACCTGGCGCCGACGACCGGGACCAAAGGCGAGTTCAAAGACGTGCCGAAACGCGTGGCCACCAAAGAAGTCAGCCAATACTTGAAAACAGCCGAAGAAGGCACCGTCACCAAGAACGTGATGAAGTATCTGGAGGGGAAAGAAGACCTCTCCTACCGGGAAGGATCGGAGACTAATCTCACCTTCAAGGGACAACAGTTCCTCGGCCTGGTAAAATCGGTGACGACAGCCCTGGCGGACGATCAGAGCGCCTCCGCCATCCAATCGTTCAGCGCCGCGGTCTTGGGGCAGACGTTCGCGCCGAAACTGGACAACTCGACCGCCAGATTGATGGCTGCTTTCAGCTTCTCCCAAGCGCTGATGTCGTCCAACTTCTTTGATTTCGAGTCGGGCGAAACGTCGTTGAGCGGCATCGAAGGGCAAACCCTGAGCGCCGTCATCCAGACGGGGGACCTCCTCTCGGCCGGTTTCATCACGGAACAATCACAAGCCGTCACGGCCTTCAAGTCATCCCAGACCAACGATTCGGAAAGCCTGATCAACGCCATCCTCAAGGACAGCAAATCCATCGACGTCCTGGGCAAGAAGACGACAGAATCCATCAAAGCGTTGGTGGCCACCTTGAGCAGTTACAACAACGCTCAATCCGTGTTCTCCTCGCGGTTGCAGGTATCCTCCGAAAAGAACTCCGACATCCGCGCGATCGCGGAAACGCTCTCGTCGTCCAAGTCGACGCCGGACCAGCAAAAGCAAGCCATGAAACAGCTGGGTGAGTTGGATCCTTCCTTTAAACCGCTCAACAGCAAGCTAAAGAACGCCCAACAGCAGGTCCAGAAACAGCTGATGACGTTCTCGCTCAATTCCGCGACCGCCCTGGCCAAGACTTCCGACGGCACGACGGACCAGAAGCTCATGGTCACCATGGCCCGTGCGATGGCCGCCCTTGTGCCCAACGCCGGAGCCAAAGGATCCGCCAACGCCGGACAGATGGTCAAGGACCTGCAAGCCCTGTCGGCCGGAAAGACCTCCTTCGTCTCCAACGGCACCAAACAGCTCCTGCTGGCCTCGGTGGCCCAGGCGGATCTCTCCACACCTGAGAAACGGCTTGACTACATGAAGTCCAACCTGGGATTGAACAAAACCACGCTGATGTCGGGGATGCAACAGAAGGGGCTCTTCAAAGACATCACCACGTTCATCACCAGTCTGCCGTCGTTGACCATGGGGTTCTGGATCGGGAAACTGTCCGAAAAATACATCGCTCCCAAATTCGGGAAGACCGGCCAGATGATCGCCGCCTTTGCCGGCATCGGGATCTCCATCGGCGGATTCTTCGTCCTACCGGCGCTCCTGGCTATCCCCGCGCTGGGGATCTCCGCCGCGGCGGCCGCTTCCATCGTTTCCATCCTGAAGACCGGCTCCATGATCGGCGGACTCGGGATGCTGGTCAACCCCAGCACACTGGCCGCCTTCCGCGTCCACTTCTCGCCTGTTTATCGGAATTCCCTGAACAGCCTGATCAACGCCAAGGGTAATATGGCCGAACTGATCAAGCTGTCGCAGAATGAGAAGCTGAAACCGGCGGTCGAGAACTTCTACAAGGATTTCGGCGCGCAGCAAACCAAGTTCGACCTGATATCGCAAGCGGCCGGAGAAGCGGCGCCGGACATGGTGTCCTCGTTGACCTATGACAGCCTGAAGGACGTCAACCTGCCAGAACCGAAAGTCGAGCAGATGAAATCCCGCGTGGCCGAACTGGTCAAGGACTTCGGCAAGGCGGACAAGGACGGCAAGGGCACGCTGGAAAAAGGGACCGTTTCCCTGACGAACCTCCTGGACACCGATGACAACTGGCGGAAGTTCAAAGACGGCAAGACCGCCAAAGAGGATGCCGCGAAGCTGACGACCTATGTCAACGCCCATAAATCGGAGTTGGCTAACGTCACCGTCGACAAACTTGATCAGGTTGTTCAAAAAGCCGGAGTCAAACTGAGTCCTGAGGCGGTCGCCGGACAGATCTACAATCTCATCGGGAAGACCCAGATCCCGGCGGAACTGAAATCGGCCATTGAATCCTATGTGACGGCCCGGATCACCGGCGAGGGGGATCTGGCGGCTCTGAAAACTGCCGTGGTGGAAGAAGCGTCGAAATTCAAGGGGAACCCGATGTGGGTGGAACAGGCGCTCATCAGCGCGCCCAACGCCGTCATGATGAGTCTCCTGTCGTCCAAAGACACCGCCATGCAGCAAAAAGTCATCGGAGCCATGCAGAACCCCATCTCCCTGGTGAGCGAATTCGCCGATCAGATCACGATGCCGCTGATGACCGCGAAACAGGCCGCCGCCCAGCAACAGCCCGTCGCCGAACTGGAGAAACAGATCCAGGAGACGATCACTCCCGAAGAGACTGTCGTCTCGAAACCCGTCACCGAAACGAGTCAGGAGACCGTGGAGATCGTCGATCAGAAGACGGCCATCCCCGTGGAAATGGCTGAAACCGCCGCCGTCACGGAAGAAGAAGCGGTCCCGGTGGAAGAATTCGAGATGGCCGTCAACGAGACGGTCGACGCCATCCTGACCGATGCCAAGATCGCCGACAAAGCGCCGCTGGTCGAACCCCTGAAAACCATGGTGGCCGGGGAAATGAAGAAGTTGAACATCAAGACTTCCGAGCCGATCACGTTCATTCCCGTGACCACCGACATGAGGAAGACGGTGGCCGACGCGCTGAAGACATCCGCCCTCGGCAAAGACATCAAGACAGCGTCGGTACCCAAGCTCATCAGCGGTTACACCAAAGCTCACGCTTCCGCCAAATTCGTGAAACTGGACCTTGGCGGATCGGTCAAATCTCCGATCACCAAAACGGATTCCGTCAAACCCGCGAAATCCTCCAAGATTGCAGGGATCGGGAAGATCCTGACCATCGGCGGATTGATCTCCTATCTCTCTTTCGCCTTACCGTCCGTCACCCAGGCCTCAACGCTCACGGGAGATTCTTCCGGAATCTCCGGAGCCGCCATCGGTCTGATGATCGCGATACCGGTCATCGCGGGCGTAGCCACCCTGGTCGTCAAAGCCGTCAAGAACGCATTGACCGGGAAGAAAGCGGCCACAGGCGAAGTCATCCTCTCGACGGCCGAGGAAGGGCCGGTGACCGCGATCGACTCCACGAAACAGTTCACCATCGTCGAACCGGTCACACTGAGCGACAAGGGCCGGTTGACCGGACTGTTGCGCCACATCGAGACCGGCCGGGCCATCGACCTGTCCACCGTGTCCCAGAAACGGTTGAGCCCGAAAGAATTCATGGGGCACGTGGATAAACTGGAGCAGTTCATCCTGCAGAAGACGCAATACTCCACAGACCGGAATCTGATGCACAACGCCCTGAACCATTTCAAGATGCTGTTGCCCGGCACGGTCGTCGTCACCGAAACAGCCGAGGAGGGCCTGGTCGGTCTGAACACGGAAGGCGCCATGCTGGTCGACCGCAAAGCCCTCAGCAACCCGATCACCTTCATGCACGAAGTTTTCTCGTATCTGGATCAAAAAGACGCCAAGACGGCGGAGGGGACCTCCTACGGAAAAGCCGTCGAGAATGCGACCGGATACCGGGGGCGGGATTTCATCGCGGTGCAAGAGAAAAAATATGCCGCGCAAGGACGTGCGGATTACTTCGATTCCAACAAGTCCCACTTCGTATTCCAATCCTACCTGTGGGGCCTGCTCCCCTATCTTAATCTGGCGGGTACGGAGCAATCGCCGAAGATCAAGGGAGACATCGCCGAAGCGTTGACGGCACTCTCTTCCGACGACTCCGTCAAAATCCCGGAACAGTGGAAAGCGGGGGGGAAGGAAGGCGAACAGAAACTTGCGACCCTGGTGAACCACCTGGTGGACCAGTTGTCCAACCCGGCGCAAAGCGACTTCGCGCGCCACAACCTGGTCAAACTCTACACCGCTCCTTCACTGAACACCGACAAGTCACTGCAGAGGATCCTGGTCAAATCGGTGACGACGCAGCCGGTGAGCGTGGAAGCGCTGGATTTCGCGCTGACCGCTCTGGGGACCGATTTCGACACCTATCTCGACGAGACGTTCTCGAAGACCCCCGACAAGAAGACGGTGGACCAACTCCTGTCCCGATGGACGGATCCGACGGATGAACCCCAAGTCATGCTCCTCATCCACTGGATGAGGAACGATGTCCAAGCCCTGCAATCCGTCGTCGAACCGCGGAACCAGAACCTGCCGGGCCGTATCCGCGCCTACGCCATTTCCAAGATGCTGTATAGCTCCGGATGGGACATGGCATCATACATCCTCAGCGCGACCAAGGAGACGAGCTCCACAAAAATGGCCGTGAATTACATCAACGGGCTGACCTCCGATAAGGAACGGATGAAACCGCTGATGGATTCCTTCAAGGCGGACCTCCTGACGCTCAAGGACATCACCGAGGATCAGTTCAGGAAGCTGTTCGATGAGTCGAAATACACGAACGAACAGATGAAGACGTATCTGACCATGAACACCCTCTTCCTCGAGAACAACAGCGGCCTTCTCAAGAAAGCGCCCGAAAACGCCCTCGTCAGGATCCTCAACAAGATCTCCTGGTCCGGAGAAACGGACAACACCGACAACGCGTGGTCCAACTTCACCTTCGGTAGAAAGCTCTTCACAGACACCGCATGGGAAGTGGGCAATCGGGGCGACTCCCTGATCGCCGTCATGTCCCACGAGTTGATGCACAACTACCTGGACGAATATGACTTCTGGACGAACGACGAACGACGGGAGATGTCCACCGGCGTCACCCACGAGTTCCTGAGCGACATGTACGCCCTTTACGCCATCGAGCTGCTGGACCTAGATGCCGAGGGACAGGCAAATTTCGTCGCCCGTCATTATGGCTCGTCGGACGCGCTCAAATCGAGGGAAGTCCATCAAGGGGCGAGGACCTTCATCATGCTGATGGAAGCCGCGTTGAAAGAATACAACGTCTCCTTCGACACGCTCACGTTCCTCCAGACCAGCCTGGACTTCCTGCAAGATCCGAAGAACCGGCTGTTGTCCGTCAACGGGATGCTCGAGGGGATGCTCCAGGCCTACTTCGATTCGAATGAATCGCTCCCTCAGGGTAAAGAACTGGCCGTCAAAGCTTCGGTGATGAGCAAGTCCGAACGGCTACAGCAAGCCCTGACAAACATCGATCTGGCCCATGTATCCGCCGTGCTCCATAGCCAAAAGGCCACCGAAGAAGAATCCCTCCTCTCCGTCATCACAGACCGGTTCTTCGACCTGTTCCGGTCGCAGAAGGCCCGGTATGATTTCCTGTGGGCCCAGGTGAAACCGATCCCGACGTCGGATCTGGCCGCCCTTCTGGCCCAGTCGGGCACGCTGACCATGCCGGCCGTCCCCGGGTTCGATGGCGAACAGCTGGGGATCATCAGCGTGAACCCGTCTCTCCATGACGGACAACTGAAGTGGACACTGAAGACGCGGCCCGTCGAGATGTCCACCCTCAGCGCGAAGGAATATCCGGGCAACGAGGAACCTCTCGGCCAATCGATGCTTTACAAGAACGCCGTCACGGCCAAACCCGAAGTCTTCGACGGCGTCCATGACATCCCGTGGCACACGCACCCGACCACCAACCCGCCCCAACTGGACTTCCAGGACGTGAAGACCCTGGCGGAACACGGCAAATCGGTCGGCGTCATCTCCAACACCACCGGAGACTGGCTGCTCTACGAGATCGGTTCGGACCAGACGGTCAAGATCTTCCGTCCGAATCCGGCGAACCGGGCCGACGTCACCGTCGAGGTCGAATCCATCCAGAAACTCTTCATCGACATGGTCCGCGGGATGGACCGTATCTATGACAGACAACTTGGATCCATACCGCTGTCCGGTATCGTCTGGAAGATGCTCGCGCAGAAAGACGACAAAGACCTGCAGGCCCTGCTGAAGCAGAAAGGTCTGACGCTGGAACAGTTGTTCGACGAGGAGAAGAAGATCCGGACGGCTCTGACGGAGAACGTGCCGGGAGCTCCCTCCACGCTCATCCCGACGGAACAGATCCCGGTGTTGGTGAACCGGCTGGTGCTCTTCTACATGGCCAACACCACCACGATCGCCGCCGACATGCGCGAACTAGCCGCCCAGAAAGAAACGCTCTCCATGCTCAAGGAGCTCGGACTGATGCCCGAGACGCTGAACAAGGACTCCATCAACGTCTGGATCAACACCCTGAACACCAAACTCCAGCAATCGCGAATGACGGGCGACCGGCCGGAATTCGAAGCCCTCAAGAAATCCTTATCGGCTGAATTCGGCAAGACGGATGGGCTGTCCTCGTTCACTCAACGCCAGTTGGCCCCCCTGTATAACGGATATCTGAAGAAAGCCGGGATGAATCCCATCGCGGGCCAGATCCGGGTCAAACTGCTGACCGAAGACGACTACAAGCAGATCCGAGGGACCGATGCCCGCGTGTTGCAAGACACCGGGAACAGCCTCCTCGCCGCCTACGACGCCCTGGACGGGCGCCACTACGATATCTATGTGACGGGCGACATGCAGAACGAACCGGAAAAGGTGCTGGCGCGGCTCTTCCACGAGATGGCCCACGTCTCCATCCTCTCGACGATGCAGACGCTTCCCACGCGGGACAACCTCTCCGACACCGCTTCCGAGGCCCTGGCCACCGCCGTGGTGAAGCAGGTATTGCCGGCCGAGCTCGGCATCATCGGCGACTGGACCGAATTCGAGTTCCTGAACTTCCTGCAAGGGAGCAACCTGCCCGACCTGTGGGTGGCCCACGACATGATGCGGCTGATGCTCAAACGGGTCTCCGACACCAAGCAGCCCGCCGACGTCAGACGGGCCCTCCTGAAATCACTCTTCACTTCGACGGGCCACCGCCGGTCGTTCCTGGACTACATCAACCAGATGGCCGTGCGTCTGATGGATCCGTATGCGGTGCCCGAGGTCAAGGACAATTCGCTCAATGCCGTCACCGTGGACACGAAGACCCTGTTCGACTCCACCGGCCGGATCAAATCAGCTGAAGCCCAGCGGGTGCTGGCGTTCCTGGAGGACACCCTCCGCAAGGACATGGAGGCGAACCCGTCCCGACCGAAGGTCCAGGTCTACCTCGTGGCCAACCAGGGCGAAACGACGCAACGCGTCATCGACTCGCTGAAAGAATGGTCCCCGGCGCTGGTGACGCTCCTCACGACCCAGACGAGGGGGAACCTCGCCGCCTCGATCCTGACGGAAGATTTCGCCATCTTCGAGAACGGGCTGATCAACCCCAACACGCTGGCGACGATGCTGGAAACCCTGACGGGATCTTCTTCACTCCGGATGAGGATCGTGACCGACGATCAGACACGCTGGACGCTCATACCGGAAATCGTGATACAAGGGCTTGAGAAGGCGTTGAGCGCCTTCATCAACGAGACGAAGATCATCATGATCCAGGCCTAAACAAGGGCGGTGGATTCGGATGGTGGCCAAGAAGAAGCGCATTCTGGTCGTCGATGACGACCCGCAGATCTCGGATCTGATCACGGAGTTCTGCCAGGACTCCGGCTACGACGCCAAAGCCGTCAACAACAGCGAGGCGGCCCTGGCCGTCGCCCAGGCGTGGGAACCCGACCTCATCACGCTGGACCTGGAGATGCCCGGCAAAGACGGTCTGAAGATCCTGTCGGAAGTCCGCCACTGCGAACAGACGAAGAACATCCCGGTCGTCATCATCTCCGTCGTGGCGAAAGAGATCCCGTCCTCCATCGAGACCGTGCAGGGGCTTTTCACGAAACCGATCAAGTTCAACGCCCTCTTCGAGAAGATCAACGTCCTTCTAAAACCCGCTTCACCCCAATAGATTCAGCTCCATGATCCAATCGGGTTATGTTTTCACTGAGACACTGCCTGGGTTAAGCGTCGTCTGGGAGAGTGCCGAGATTTCCTGGGGATTCATGAGCTTTGGGATCATCCTGTCTTTAGCCGGATTCTTCATCTGGTTGTTGCGGAAACCGTTTTACCGTTACGCCGACCAGCGCGGGGTCAAGGCCCTAAAAACTCTCATCCTTTTCGGCACCCTGGGACTTCTTTTGTCGGGGTCGGCCTTCTGCCTCCTCACGGCCGGAAAAGAACGCGCCGAGATCCTCCGTTGGGATTTTGACAGTCACCAGTTGACCATCCGCAACCAAGACAAGACCCTTCAGATCCCTTGGGGGATCATCCAGGAGGTCAACCTTGACCAACGCGATCAGTCCATTGAAAAATCGAATCTGGTGATCTTGTATGGGGGGGATAAAAAAATCTGGCTACCGCTGAAGTGGTTGCTGATCAAACACCGCAAGAAAGTGATCCATTTCATGGCTCAGAGAAATCACGGGGCCATGATCCCGGTCATGCAGAACATCTCCTACCTGTCCAAACTGGATTCCGACTAGACTCTCCGTTTCTTCAACCGGAGAATCCAAAAGGCGACCGTCCACAGGACAGCCCAGCCGATCGTGCTCGACGCCAGGATCCGTGGATTCACCGTGCAGGACGCGATCTTATCCAATTGATTTTGGATGAAGGTCGTCGCGTAAGCGCTCGAGGGGTCGTAATGCAACCGCACGCAGTTCTCGACCACCGTCAACGGGCAATAACACCGGCAGAAGGGGAATATCGCCGTGATCCACATGAAAACAAGGTACGCGGTCCGAAGGATACGATACCGGACGGCGAGGAACGGACCGAAGATGAACAGGGCGATCCACCCCAGATGAACAACGACGATGGCGTCGACAAGTATTTTCCAGAACATGGCGTCTCCTCCATTCAATAACACCGGCGATACGATGTCAAGATGAAGTCTGAAAATTCTTTTTCCACCAAAAGCGTTTCCAGTCCGTCGTCGGCTTGTTTTAGAGTGCTTTGTATTGTAGAATTCCGATGTTGACTGGTCATAGAATGCGGTGTTAGCTCAGGGGATAGAGCACCTGCCTACGAAGCAGGGGGCCGCAGGTTCAAATCCTGCACACCGCGAACCTGTTCCATTAAAGGACCGTATGGAATTTTTACATATTCCAAAACGCCCAACCGCTTTTGACCACCCCGAAGAACCGATTCCATCCCAATCCATCTGGCTTTACCGTTGCTACGGCGAATTAACGCACAGGAATGATCTCGTTGGGGAAAACACTCTAGGCACGAATGTTGCATAAAATAAAGCGGGGAAGGTATATGTGACCGGAAATACCCCGTTATTTTTGAGTATTCCCGGTTAAACTGCGAATCAGGGAGGAAATGTATCATGAAAACCTTACGGAAAGGGAAAATAGCCCATCTTACGACTACGGTGGTTACTTTCTACCGTCACGTTGTTGAGAATGCGCACAACTGGATTAACCCCCTTTCTGAGACAAACGGCATCGCCTTCCCCAGGTTATCCCTCTCTTTTAATGTGAATTATTTCACAAGAATGGCCTATTCGTCCGCCAAGTTTTTGATGATCTCCTTCCTGACTGCGCAGTTGACTGTCATGCCGGTGCTAGCCGATGCTCCCGCCGAAATCAACTACCAAGGCCGTTTAGCCGACGCCAGTGGAAATCCAATCACCGGATCCCGCAACATCAAATTCAGGGTCATGGATGCGGAAACAGGCGGAGCTGAAGTCTATTCGCAAACAGTCAGTGTCACGGTCAGCAACGGCGTATTCAGCGTCCGCATCGGGTCCGGAGCCGCCATCCCGTCCACAGTGTTCCAAGATTCCGCCAACCGCTGGCTGGAAGTCGTCGTGGCGGGAGAAACGTTGACCCCTCGTCAAAAGCTCGTGGGATCCCCTTATGCCCTGGCCATCGCCAACGACAGTGCCGGCACAGACCAGATCCGGGACATGGCCGTCACTCTGGACAAAGTGGACACCGTCACCGTGGACGGACGTTATCTGACCCTGGGCACCAACCAAACGGTGACGGGCACCAAGACGTTCAACGCCAACATCTCCATGGTCGACGGACGGACCATCGACGGGGTGGACATCTCGACCCACGTGCTGAACTCGACCAATGTCCACGGGATATTCGGGAGCGTGGTCGGAACGTCCGACACGCAGACACTTCTCAACAAATCGATCTCCACCGGGACCCTGATGTGGACCACCGCCGTCAACTCGGGCGGGGGAGTCGTCTTCTCCGGAGGAAGCCTGGTCCCCAACGGGATCGATTTCGGGAGCGGGTCCAACGACTTTCTGGACGCGACGATTCTGAGCGGTCTCACGAGCGGAGGAGTCACGTCCTTGCACTCCCATGCCGGCGCCCTCGGGGAATCGACCATCGGGACCTACCATATCATCAACGGCACGATCACCATCCACGATCTGGGCCAGTATAGCGTCGGAGGAGACCGGATCGCGGCCAGCACCGTCACCTCGTCGCACATCCTCGACAACACCATCGCCTCGATCGACCTCGGGACGGACATCATCGCCAGCACCAACATCATCAACGGGTCCGTCGCCCGTGTCGACCTGGCCGTCGGCAGCGTCGGAGGGGACCGGATCGCCAACAGCACCGTCACCACAACCCATATATTGGACGGAACGATCACTTCCAATGACATGGCCGCTGAGAGCGTGGGAACCAACCATATCATCGACAACTCCATCCTCATCGGGGACATGGCCGTGGGAGCCGTGGGCGGGAATCGCATCGCCGCCAGCACCGTCACGTCGTCCCACATCCTGGACGGGACCCTCGTCAACGCCGACCTCAGTTCCAGCGCCGAGATCGATCCCGCCAAGATCAACGGCGGCACTTTCCAAAGCGAGTATTACAGTTTCCCGGGTTCTTCCGTGACCATCAGCGGTGTCTATCTGAAGGGCGGACATATAGGTATAGGCACGGATCCGGGCAGTTATGCCTTGTATATGGGAGATAATAGGATCAAGTTCACCGGGATCGGATCGACTCCCGGGATCGAATGGGCGGACGGAACCATCTCCACCTCGGCCTCCTCCGCCGGCGGTGGGGCCAGCATCGGACCTGGAACAACCGACCGGATCGCCCGGTTTTCCGGGGTCTCAGCCATCTCCGACTCCATCATCTATCAGAACGCCGCCGGAAGCGGCATCGGTATTCTGACATCGCCCCAGGCCGCCCTGGACGTTGCCGGGAACGCCCAGTTCGGATCTTCGGCAAAAAGCACGTTCACGGCCGCCGGCGTGCTCCAGTTGGCCAGCGCGTTGACAGTGCCCTACGGTGGAACCGGCGCCACGTCCCTGACATCGGGCGGAATCCTCTACGGAAACGGGACCAGCGCCATCGGAGCCCTGGGAGTTTTGACGAACGGACAGTTGCTCATCGGCGACGGATCGGGCGCTCCGACGGCCGCCACCCTCCTGGGATCCTCGACGGGCGTCATCGTCACCAACGGAGCCGGTTCGATCATCCTCAACACACCCCAACCCCTCAACGATTCCGCGGACGTCCTCTTCAGCACCATGGCCCTGACCAACAATCTCGCGGTCAACACCAACGTGCTGGTCACACGAGGCGGGAACGTCGGAGTGGGGACGGTGAGTCCGAACTCCTATGAAAAGTTGACCGTCAACGGGAACATCCGCCTCATCGACCCGACCCATAAGATCGTCTTCGGCGATGGATCCCAACTCGCCAGCGCCAACGGGCTCCAGACCGCCGTGGCCGTCTCCAGTTCGACCGACGTTCTCATCACGGGAGACGACGACTCGACCGGGGGAGGGAACATCCACCTGAGGATCGGCGGCACAAAACGCATGACGATTTTCAATAACGGGACCATCGGGATGGGAGCCGACATGTCGTCGGCCGGAGCCAAACTCGACGTGGACGGGAACGCCCAGTTCGGCAACGTCGGGACCAAGGCCGTCCTATCCACCACCGGCGGACTCACCCTGGTCGACGACCTCGTCTTGACCGGAGACCTCACCCAATCCGGCGGCGCCGTCTCCGTCTCGAGCACCACCGTGAACGGAAGTGTCTCCTTCAGCCCGACCGGGACCCTGAATTTGCCGACGGCGGCGATGACCGCCAACGGACAGTTGCGCTACAATTCCGGCGCATTGGCGTTCCGAGCCGGAGGCGCAGAAGTCACCGTATCGTCTTCCACCCACTCTCACGCCTATCTCTCCCCGGCCGGCGGCACCATCACCGGCAGCCTCACGATGGGAGACGGGTCGGGAACGGACATCCTCAGTTTCAACGCGACGGGAGCCTATCTGTCGTTGCCGACGGCCGCCCTGACGACGGCGGGGCAGATCCGCTATAACTCGGGAGCGTTGGTCTATCGGGATGGATCCGCCGAGGTCACTGTCTCTTCCTCGACCCATACCCATGGATACATGCCCATTTCGGGTGGCACGATCACCGGAGACGTCGTCATGGGGGACGGGGCGGACACGCTCAGTTTCAATGCCGCCGCCTACCTGACGTTGCCGTCCGTCGTCACCTCGGCGGGACAGATCCGCTATAATACCGGTCTGGTCCAATACCACAACGGATCCACCACGGTCACCGTATCCACCGCGACTCATTCCCATGCCGGCACCTATATCGGTGTCAGCGGCAACGTCACGGATGCCAACCTGGCCACACTGACCGGGAGCGGATCCACCACTCTCCACACCCATCCCGCGGCGGCGCCGGCGGCCCACGCCTCCACCCATGCTTCCGGACAATCGGATTCCCTGGCCGGCATGTATCTGACCACCCATACGGCTCAAGATATCTCCGGCGCCAAAACGTTCGCAGGAGGAGTGACCGTTCAAACGACCGGCATGACCGTCTATTCCGACCTCGCCGCCTATGGAAACACCGTCATCGGCGATGGAGTCGGCACCGACGTCCTGAGTTTCAACGGCACCGGGGCCTATCTGAGCCTTCCTCGCGCCGCCGCCACCGCCGAAGGACAACTCCGGTATAACGCGGGGAACAGGAAAGTCTACTTCCGCAACGACAGCGGAGAACTCATGCTCTCGGACGCCTCGCACACCCATACGGGTTACCTCGACACCACCGGTGGAACCATCACAGGATCTCTTCTGATCGGAGACGGTTCAGGAACCGACACGCTGAGTTTCGATGGAACGGCCTACCTCTACCTGCCGACAGTGACCCCTCTGACCGGCGCCGGGCAGATCCGGTATGACAGCACTTCCGGGATCCAATATAGGAACGCGGGGGGAACAACGGTCACACTCTCTTCGACCACCCACGTCCACAATTACGAGCCCGCCAATTCGAACATCCAGACCCATATCAGCGCCACGTCCGGCGCCCACGGGATCACGGGCAGCTTTGTGGGCACGACGGATTCCCAAACCCTGACCAACAAGACCCTCACTTCGCCCTCCATCTCGGGGGGAACGGTCACATCGAACCTGTCTGCCAGCGTCGGCGTCACGATCGACGGGGTCGATATCTCCACCCATGTGTTGAACTCCACCAACGTCCACGGGATCACGGGGAGCGTCGTCGGCACATCGGACACCCAGACCCTTTCCGCCAAGACCATCTCGAACGGGACCCTGAGCGGGACCTCGTCGATCTCTTCCGGCGCCGGAATCGTG
>ENA-UOWG01000647-UOWG01000647.1-activated-sludge-metagenome-genome-assembly--contig:-NODE-647-length-43517-cov-6.134738_pt1 | contig 43517 bp, 40 predicted proteins | sample MGYA00238147_ERZ761563 | MGnify/ENA primary metagenome ERZ761563 (study PRJEB28884, sample SAMN05720216) | anaerobic digester metagenome | isolation source: active sludge of municipal...
CATTGCCGAAAAGGGCCGCCGCCTCGTCGTCGAGGTTGTGACCCGTGAGAAGCAGGTTGTACCCTTTGTCCATGCAGACCCTGTTCATTACGTAGCGCTTGATCATGCCGCATGCCGAGCATGGGACCCTCCGTATGGCCCTCGCAACTTCGTTAATCCCCCTCTGGAAGATGTCCCCGACATGGAAGATAAAGACCTTTCTGCCGAGCCTGTCGGCTACAGCCTTGATCTTCTCGAGCGAGATCCGGGAATAATCGCCGATGCCGAGATCCACGTAGATGCCGTCTGATGCGATACCCGTGCTGTTGAGAAGATGCCAGAGGGACAGAGAGTCCTTGCCTCCCGAAACAGCCACGACAGGCCTGTCATCCTTGCCGATTAGACGGTATTTCCTGATGGTCACAGCAACCCGTCTTTCAAAAAAACGGAGAAAATCTGCATCGCAAAAAGCGGTCTTGTGAGATCGCAGGCTGATACTCGCCGTCTGTCCGCAGATCCTGCACTTCATCCGCCCGATATGACCCGTATGACCTTCACGTTATCGTCCGCTCCGAGCTTGTGGTCCTCGGTAACGAGCCGGTTGTTGGCAACAACGAGATGCGCTTCTTTGCTTACCTCAAGCTCATCAAGAAGCCGGGAGACGAGCATGGGTTTTTCAAATGTGTATTCCCTGCCCTCCCAATTGACTTTCATGGCTATTTCTTAGCACAACGGAGGGGTGATGTCAAAAGAGCCTGAATAACGACAAATGTCCTTTCCACAACCATCACGGGACGGATAAAAAAGGGGCCGGCCATGGGCCCGCCCCTTGCGATTCCCTGTCAACCAAAGGGTCACGGCACCAGGATGACCTCTATCATGCCATTGTTCGAGTTGTCCTGGTACTGGCACACAACATCAGGTTTCATCTCTGTCCCGGCCTTGCATTCAGGACTTTTGCCCTTCGAATAGCCGCATGGAGGGTTTCTCCTTTCCACGCACACATCGCATCCTTCGGGGAAAACGCCAAAAACCTTCTGATTCCCTGATTTTCCCTTCGGCGGCCCCAGAACGGTCGCCTTTCCCCCGGCGGGCGTGACATTTATCTGTATCTTTTCATTGAAACCGTCAACAAGGCTGACATCCAGCACATCATACCACTTGGGGTTGTTGACGGTGACCTCTGCCTTGGTTGAGCCGCAACCTACATTGGCCTTGAAAGCCAACGCCATGTTCAGGTATTTATACCCGGGGTTGGGTATCTCCTTGCTGCCGTTCGCCGGAACATCAAACACGCAATTGAGCTTACCCGTTGAAGACTTGCAAAAGGTGCCGAGAGTCTGCGCGTTGACCTCGGAATCGGCCGCGAAACTGATACTTGCCGTGACGGATGACGACTGCTGGTTCTTGATCACCACTCTCTTCTGTTTTGCCGCTGCATCCGCGTCGCACACGCTGCCGATGAGCACGGCCAAAACCAACAAACCTGAAACCACAAAAGCTTTTTTCATTATGACAGCCTCCTGGATGATTTAAAACGCTTCGCTAATCTATCAAGATTAAATGGCATTCACAAGGCATATCTTTGTATCGCTTTACATTTCACAAAGATCCGCCATTCCCTGTTTTGTTCCGTGAGGCCTCCCCGCATAAGGCGCGCCCGGTTGATTCCTGCCATATCGTGATTATATTTTACCCAGTATTCAGCGGCCGCCACGCTCAGTTAATTGTTCGGTCCATTTAAACGGTCATGCCGGTGAGCGCTGATCCATATAATACCTTAATACGAGGGGTGGAGATATGAACTGGGAAAAACTGACCATCAAGGCCCAGGAAGCCATTCAGGAGGCACAGAAAAAGGCTGAGTCGCTGGGCCATCAGAGCATTGAGAACGAACACCTGCTTTTTGCCCTCATCACGCAGAAAGAAGGTGTCATAAAACCCATACTGGACAAGCTCGGGGCAAAGTCTGACATTATCGCGCGGGACCTGGACAGGGAACTTGTCAAAATACCCCGCGTCGACGGCGCAACGGAAACATACATTTCCCCGAGGTTCAAACAGACCCTGGACACGGCCTTCAATGAGGCTGGGCGCCTCAAGGACGAGTTCGTCAGCACCGAACACATCCTCATCGGCATCGCCGACGGCAAGGAAGGGCCCGCTGCGGCAATCCTGAGGATCTACGGGATAACAAAGGACAACATATACGCGGTGCTTAAGGACATACGGGGGACGCAGCGCGTGACCGATCAGGCCCCGGAGGAAAAATACCAGGCCCTTCAGCGCTACTGCCGCGACCTGACCGAAGAGGCAAGAAAGGGCAGGCTCGACCCCGTCATCGGCCGCGACGAGGAGGTCCGCAGAGTCATGCAGGTCCTCACCCGCAGAACAAAGAACAACCCCGTCATCATCGGCGAGCCCGGGGTCGGCAAGACAGCCATCGTGGAAGGCCTCGCCCAGCGCATCATATCAGGCGATATCCCGGAAACCCTCAGGAATAAACGCGTCCTCTCCCTCGATCTGGGATCGCTGCTGGCGGGCGCGAAATACCGCGGCGAGTTCGAAGACAGGCTCAAGGCAGTGCTCAAAGAGATAGACGAAGCGGCGGGCACGATCATCCTCTTCATCGACGAACTCCACACCATCGTCGGCGCAGGCGGGGCGCAGGGCGCCGTCGACGCGTCGAACATGCTCAAACCCGCCCTTGCCCGGGGAGAGCTTCGCTGTATCGGAGCCACGACCCTCGATGAATACAGAAAGTACATAGAGAAGGACGCCGCCCTCGAGAGGCGTTTTCAGCCTGTCTATGTCGGCGAACCCTCCGTTGAGGAAACCATCGCTATCCTTCGCGGCCTAAAGGAGAAATACGAGCTCCACCACGGGGTCCGCATCAAGGACCCTGCGCTTATAGCCGCGGCCACGCTCTCTCACCGGTACATCACGGACCGGTTCCTCCCTGACAAGGCCATCGACCTCGTGGACGAGGCATCGTCGAGGCTTCGCATGGAGATCGACAGCGTGCCCACCGAGATCGACGAGATCGAAAGGAAGATCATCCAGTCCCAGATCGAGATCGAAGCCATGAAAAAGGAAAAGGACGAGGCGTCTAAAGACCGCAAAAAAAAGCTCGAAGAGGAACTGACCGGGCTCAAGGACGAGGTGGCCGAAAAACGCAAACACTGGGAACAGGAAAAGGCCTTTATCACGGGAATCACCGAGACAAAAGAAAGGATCGAGCACGCCAGGACGCAGGCGGAAGAGCTTGAGCGCAAGGGCGATTTCGGCAGGGTCGCCGAGATCCGATACGGCACCATCTCCACACTGGAACAGGAGCTGAAAGAGAAGAACGATGAGCTTGCCGCCCTGCAGAAAGGCAAGAAAATGCTCAAGGAAGAAGTGGATGAGGAGGACATCGCAAGGGTTGTTTCCAAGTGGACCGGTATCCCCGTATCCAAGATGCTTGAAGGCGAGATGGACAAGCTCGTCCGAATGGAAGAGCGCATACACCTTCGGGTCATCGGCCAGGATGAGGCCATAAACGCCGTTTCCAACACCATACGGCGTGCGCGGGCAGGACTGCAGGACCCAAACCGCCCCCTCGGGTCTTTCCTATTCCTGGGCCCCACCGGCGTGGGCAAGACTGAGCTCGCCCGGGCATTGGCGGAATTCCTCTTCGACGATGAACAGGCCATCGTGCGCATCGACATGAGCGAGTTCATGGAAAAACACTCGGTTTCGCGCCTCATCGGTGCACCTCCCGGATACGTGGGGTACGAGGAAGGCGGCTACCTCACAGAGGCCGTCCGCAGGCGGCCATATTCCATTATACTCCTTGACGAGGTGGAAAAGGCCCATCCCGAGGTCTTCAACGTGCTTCTCCAGGTACTCGACGACGGCCGTTTAACTGACGGTCAGGGCCGCACCGTCGACTTCAAGAACTCTGTCATCATCATGACCTCCAACATCGGCAGCCAGTGGATAACAGACCTCACCGACAAGGACTACGATGAGATGAAAGACCGCGTCACGGAGGCGGTCAAAACACACTTCAAGCCGGAGTTCATCAACCGCATCGATGATATCATCATCTTCAAGTCCCTCTCAGAGGACAACATCAGGGAAATAGTCAGGCTCCAGCTCGACATCATGGCCAGGCGAGCCCTTCAGCGTGATATCGAACTTGATTTCACGGACAGCCTGAAAGAACTGATCTCAAAAGAAGGCTACGATCCCGCCTACGGCGCGAGACCGCTCAAGCGCCTCATCCAGAAAAAGGTCCAGGACGTGCTGGCGCTCATGATCCTGAAAGGCGAGGTCAAGGATGGCGACATTGTCATCGTCGATGCAGATGAAAAAGGCGACGTGACCTTCAGGAAATAGGCTTTATACGAAGGGGCCTGAGCGCGCCTATGCGGCGTTCTCAGGCCCGCCCCCTTCCAAAGTTTGTCTTGACTTTGCCTCGACGTTGCTGATATAAATGGATTGCTGTAGGCGCTTAGCTCAGTGGGAGAGCGCTACCTTGACGCGGTAGAGGTCAGGGGTTCAATACCCCTAGCGCCTACCATAATTTTACCGGTATCTTCAATCACCTATGGTATTCAACAAAGCACGGTCGTTCATCTTGTCAAAATATCATATAAAAAAACATCCTGTTGATCTGGAGGCAGCCTGACCGTGCGAACGTACGGGACAGTTTTTTTCATTCTGACGTTCTTCCTTCTGCTGCCGCCGGCAGCCTTCGAAGGCATGTCCCAGACCGCTTCTCCGGCAAACCCGTCCGCGGGCGCGGGTGCTTCCTCGCCGGTAACCCCTCCGGAGAGCAAAGCTGCAACCCCTCAGGCGCAGCCGCCCGGCGGCCTGAAGACGGCACCCGGGAACGCAAAACCGGCCGGGAACACCGGGGGGGCCGGGACAGCAACAACACCTGTTGACACCAAAACGGCTGAACCTTCAAAGGCACCGGGGGACACAGCATCGGACCCGTCAGCCCCGCCTGCCGAATACAACCCTCTCAATTTCAAGCTCAGCCGGGACGGCACGGTTGCCACCATACTTTTCGACCGGGAGAGCGTGGAGGCGATGAAGCTCCTCATCACCCAGCTCGAACAGAGCGGGCACATGGGAAAGGTGAAGGGGATAGTCTACTCCGCGGCTGGTTTCACACCGATGCTCATCCTCATAGGAGAAAAAGAGGAACTGCTCCGGAAGATAGCGCTCTTCAAGGAATTCATGCCCGACCAGAGCCAGGCCCATATGGTCGTCATAGCCGCCAGCCTGCGGGAATTGATGGATGACGACGCGATGAACATCGGGCTCACCCTGAGCCCCGACATCATTGGCGCCACCATCACAACCTCCGGGCAAATGAACAAGCAGTCCTCCCAGATAGCCGACTACATGTTCTCCGGTTCAGTTGACCTTTTGGCCGTGCCTGTTTCGAACATCGTGCGGCTCCAGGAAGCCCTCGACAGGAGCAAGGTCCTTGTTTCCAGCGAGGTCTACACGCGCAACGGCACCAAGGCGCTCCTGACGAACGTGCAGCAGGTCCCCATATTCAGTACGGACTCCAACAAGAACGTCATGACCGCCTATCAGCAGCTCGAAACAAGCGTTGACGTCATCCCCACCACAGTTGATTACCGGAAGGACAAGCCTGAAGAGAGCCAGGTCCGCGTTGACGTGCTGGTAAAGATCAGCGTCATAACCGGCACACACAGTTACGGAGACGCGTCGGCACCGGAATACACGACAAAAACATTTGCGACCACCAGAATACTCAAGGCCAACAACGAACGCTACATCGTGGGCACCTTCGTCAATGACGCCCAGTACAAGACCCAGATAGGACTCCCCTATCTGTCAAGGATACCATTCCTGAGATACTTCTTTTCCCGCGACCTGACGCGGTCGCAGCGCGAAGTGGCGATCCTCACTCTTGCAGTCAGGCTGCTTCCCATAGACGTTAAAAACCTGACGATAGATGTCGAACATGTGAACCCCCTGGAAGATCTCTACAAGAGAAAAGGCAGCCTTAAGGACGCAAGGTAATTTCCCTCCCCCCCCCTGTTACACGAAGAGAGTGTTCGGGCCTTTCCTTTTAAGCCAGTGCAGCCTTCTTGCTTCTGGGAGCCTTTCGATGGCGTAACGCAGCATCGTTCTCGGCATGCTGCCGGCATGCTGTTCGAGAAAAGATTCCTCCGCGCCGAGATCGCGCTTCCCGGCCTCGCGGAGCATCCACCCCACCGCCTTGCGAATGAGGTCCTCCCGGTCCCCGAGAAGAAGCCGTGCTATCCCGAAGGTATCGGCGAGATCGCTCCTGCGGATAAAATGAAGTGTCGCGATGATCGCAATGCGCCTCTCCCAGAGGCTCTCTGAAACAGCAAGACGATAGAGCGGGTCCCTTTGCCTCTCCTGCAAAAAGGCGCCGACAATATGCGGCGCCGAGATGTCTACGAGATCCCAGTTATTGATGTAACGGGTATTGGCAAGATACATATCGTAAATGCGCCGCTGCAGTTTTCCGTCGGCTTTTTTAAAAATGGCCATCATGCAAAGGAGGGCGAACAGTCTTTCTTCATGAAAGGGTGAATGGAGGACCGCCGCGATTTCATCTTCTGCAAGCGCGGGAAACGAAGCGGCGAGCCTCCTGAGCTGCGGCACGGCAACACCCAGGAACCTGTCGCCCTCACCGTACTGGCCGGGCCCGGTCTTGAAGAATCTTTGCAGAATCTTTGCCTTTTCTTCGTTTCCCAGGGCCCGTATCCTTCGATGAACATCCCCGGGCATGTTTGATATCGCCGCGGCCACGGCAAATCCTATCAAGGTATGTGGCAACTGTCAATGGAAGGCCACGCATAACCGACACCAATACCCTGATGCGGAGAATGAAAAAACATACTATAATACAATAACGAGCGGCAAAAAGGAGGATTGCATGTTTCGACGGTCCGGGCGGCGCACCAGGTGTTTTCGGCAACGATCTTTCCTGTTCCATCTCTTTGTCTTAGTCCTTCTTTTCGGCTTTTGCGCCGTGCGGACAGCTTCAGGACAACCTTCTGACGCACCCATAAGGACCGTCGTGCAGAGCGGTCACAATATCGATGTTGCTTTCGTTGCCTTCGCGAGGGATGAGAGCATCTTCGCTTCCCTGGACGACATCAACAGGATCAAAATCTGGCAGTTGCCCGAGGGACGGCTGATAAACTTCTGGCAGGCAGCGGGCAAGAAAAAAAGCGAAGGCAGCAATGGGAATAAGGTGTTCATCTTTGACGACACTGGCCATCTCGTCATGATGGAAAACAACTTCCTTACCCGTTGGGACCCCATTTCGGGCAAGGAAGTTCAAAGGATGAAGCTGCCACCTGGCGGTGACGAATACTACGTTGTAAGTCCCAACGGTGCAATTCTTGCCATGTGGACCTTCGCGGGCACCGACGGGAAAACCCCGCTCAAACCCGGGATCGAGGTCTGGGACATCGGTAAAGGAGAACCGGTACGCTCCTTCCCTGCGGCCGGTCCATGTGATGTCCTTCTTTCACCTTCCGGCAGCATTCTCGGTTGCCTCAGACTGGCAGCAGAGGGTTCTTCCCTTGAGATATGGCACACCCGCAGCGGGTCTGTCGTTCAGTCAAGTTCATTTGACAACAAGCAGTCCGCGGCACAAAGGTTATCATCCAGGATGCGTGCCCTGGCGATAAGCGACGATGGAAGCCTTATCGCCCTCAAGCGAAACGACATGGGGCAGTCCGGGGTGAAAACGCAGGCAATCATCGAGATACGCCGCAGTCGCGACATGTCTTTGCTGAAATCCATGCTGGCCGCAGATTCCGATCACCCCTGCCGGTTCAGTACAGACGGAAAGCGTTTCGTCTATCCCGGTATGGCCGCCGATAAAAAGACTGAAATGGTGCGGGTGCTGGACACCACGGACTGGAAGGCTGTATACGAAGGAAAGCTGGACACGAGAAGATCCACGGCGGTGAGCCCCACCGCCCGGTATATCGCAGAGGGTGCCGGCGGCCTGATGGGGAGCGGAAGCTACTACGTTACATATCTCGTAACCCTGCATGACGTAAGGCGCGGATCGAGAAGACCGATCTACGAAGAAGGGAAGTGGACCGACCACATCGCCATATCCCCCGACGGGAAATACCTTGTCCTCAATGAACAAAGGGGGCCATCCGGTGATGAGGACGGTAACGACATTGTCCTGTCGCGTCTCAAACTGCTGAGTCTCCACGACGGAAAGCTGATCTGGGAAAAAACAAATGAAGAAGGCGACCGCTTCAAGGACATCGGTTATTCCCACAGCGGAAGATATCTCATATCGAGGGACACGGAGGCGGTCTGCATATGGGAGATGCCTGAAGGGAAATTGATCAAGAAAATTGAAGTGGCCTACGACAAGTTCAGCAGCGGTATAGCGATCAGCCCTGACGGCAGGTTCTTTGCAGCCGTCGACGCCAAAACCCCGCTCAGACCGGCGGCGTGCCTCTTCAGGGTATCAGACGGCGCGTGTGTTACGAGGCTGGAAAGGAACATATCTGGGGAACGGAAGTTTCAGACCGAAGCCATGGCGTTCAGTCCTGATGGCAGGTATGTGGCAAAATCCCTCACCCGGAGCGTGCGGGCCGGCGGTTCAGAGGACGGCCCTCTCTATGTGGAACATATGATTGTTGAAATATGGGACATAGAAGGAAAGAGACCGGTAAGAACGATCGATGCGGGGCAATACGGCAGCCGGGATTCCGCACGGTCCCTCGAAAGACAGGTACTCGCAACGGACATCCTGGCCTTCAGTTCCGATGGCAACGAGATCCTTGCCGGCAGAAAGGTCTTCAGGGTATCAGACGGCAGGCAAGTGGCAGCCATCAAGACCCCTTCAGATCTTTCCGGAAGGTCTCCTGGGTCTTTTTACACAGGCGGCGGCCATTCCACATCCATCAGCCCCGGTGGAGGGATACACGCATACCAGACCCATGACGGAGGCATCAGGATAATGGGTCTTCCCGACGGCAGGGAGCGGGTGTCCATTTATACATTCATGAAAAGCGCGGTCACGTTGACCCCTGAGGGCTTTTTCGCCGGAAGCGGCGAATTTGACAGGGACATTCATTTCGTCAGAAGCACGGAAGTTTACGGTTTCAACCAGTTCTACGATGTCTTCTATCGTCCGGACCTTGTTGAGATGAAGCTCAGAGGGGAGGACATCTCCCGTTACACCCTGGGACTCAGCATCGGTGAGGCATTGAAGAATCCTCCGCCTGCCGTCTCTATAGTTGCGCCTGTCCGGGATACAAAAGTGAGCCAGAGGCGCATCACGGTCAGGACCAGGGTCAGCGATTCCGGCGGGGGCATCGGGGATATCAGGATCTTTAACAACGGAAAGCTTGTCAACTCCAGGGGTGTCTATCGAATAGCCAGGATTCCGGCGGCAGGGAATGGGCCAAAAGAAAAGGGGCCGGCTTCCAGCCCTTATAGCATCGCCATGCGCGGGGTGGAAACAATATCTGCAAAACGGAGCAGGGTTCCGGGGGAAATGGATTTCGTACAATCGCCGCCCGAACACGGGACAAGGGAGATGACCTGCGATGTCGATCTCATCCACGGACAGAACACGATATCCCTGTCTGCATTCAACGGCACGAATACGGTCATGAGTTCCCTCCGGACGATCACAGTCGAGGCTGATGTGTCCGCGCGCCAGCCTCGCCTCTTTGCGCTCATTATCGGAAATAACCATTTCAAGGACAAAAAGATCGATCTGACCTTCGCGGTAAAAGATGCGAAAGATCTCGCTGAGCTTATCAGGCGATATTCGGGCCCTCTTTTTGAAAATGTCTTCGTCGAGGTTCGCGCCGACGCGACAAAGGCGCGGCTTGTGGAGGACCTTAACGCTATCGCGGCAAAGATGTACCCCGAGGACGTGTTCATTTTCTATGCGGCAAGCCACGGGGCGGCACAGGACGACCTGTATTATATCTTCACGTCTGATTTCGATGGGAATTCAATCGACAAGCAGACCTCCGTCTCCTCTATTGAACTTATGGAATACTCCAAGGCCGTCCCTTCTTTGCGTCAGGTATACATCCTCGACACATGTCATGCCGGCGGAGTGAGTTCAATTGTTTCCGGGCTTTATGATTCCCGCCTCTCTGTCCTCGCCAGGTCCCTGGGCATGCACATCCTTGCCGGTTCCAAGACCTACCAGCAGGCCATCGACAACTTTGAGGGCAATGGCCTTTTCACGCATTTCCTTCTGAAAGGCTTTGCAGGAAAGGCGGACCTCAACAAAGACAAAAAGGTGAGCGTCATGGAGATGAACCCCTATCTCACCCGAAGCATGAAAACCGCCTCTCGGGGACAGCAGGAACCGCTCATAAGAAACTTCGGCCAGGATTTCATAATAACAGGCGTGAGGTAAAACTTTAAAAGAAGAGTTTGGGCCGTTTCAGCCGCTCAGACCGCCTGAGTTTGAAAAGCAAAAGAAAATCAGGAGAGGTAATCCAAGCCTGCGACCAATGGCCTATGACCGGTTTTAATTTTTCCTTCATCTTTTTCACTATTAAAATTGACAAGATAAACACAAAAATGGTAATAATATCTTTCTGTTCAGACAATGTTGCTCAGGTTGCTTGTGAAAGCAGTGCGGTAATTGAAGGACCCTGATATGGATAAAAACCTCGAAACAGTGCGCCACAGCACATCACATCTCATGGCACAGGCCGTCAAAGACCTCTATCCCGGCGTCAAGGTGGCCATAGGCCCTTCCATCGAAACGGGTTTCTATTATGATTTCGATTATGAACCCGGCTTCACCGAGGAAGATCTGGAAAAGATCGAGAAACGCATGCACGAGATCGCCGCGGCGAACATCCCCATCGAACGAAAGGTCATGAAAAGGCAGGACGCGATCGACATGTTCACAAAGATGGGTGAGCTGTATAAGGTAGACCTCCTGGAAAGCATCACCGATGACGAGGTGAGCACATACACGCAGGGTACATTCACCGATCTCTGCCGCGGTCCCCATCTGGCCTCAACGGGCGAGATCAAGGCCTTCAAGCTCCTGAGCCTTGCCGGCGCCTATTGGAGGGGTGACGAGCACAACAAGATGCTCACCCGCATCTACGGCACCGCGTTCCCAGACGAGAAGTCCCTCAAAGATTACCTGACCTTCCTCGAAGAGGTCAAAAAGAGAGACCACCGCAGGCTCGGAAAAGACCTCGACCTCTTCAGCATATCCGATGAGGTCGGAGCCGGACTCGTCATCTATCACCCCAAGGGCGCGCTCCTTCGCTGGCTCCTGGAGGATTTCGAACGTAGGGAGCACCTGAAAAGGGGATACCACTTCGTCGTCGGTCCCCACATCCTGAAGCTCGACATGTGGAAAAAGTCCGGCCATTTCGAAAACTATCGAGAGAATATGTACTTCACAAAGGTCGATGAAGTGGAATACGGCATCAAGCCGATGAACTGCCTCTCCCACATCATGGTCTACAAATCGCAGGTGCGGAGCTACCGCGAACTGCCGCTTCGGTACTTCGAACTCGGCACGGTATGCCGTCACGAGAAATCCGGTGTTCTCCACGGACTCATGAGGGTCAGGGAATTCACCCAGGATGACGCCCACATTTTCCTGCGCCCCGACCAGCTCCACGAGGAGATCCTCGGCATCATCCGCTTCGTGCAGGATGTGATGGCCATCTTCGGATTCCAGTTCGAGATGGAGATAAGCACCAGGCCCGCCAAGTCCATCGGCAGTGATGAGGATTGGGAAAGAGCGGAAAAGGCGCTTCAGGAGGTCCTCGACAGCGAAGGTCTGCCATACGAGATAAATGCCGGCGACGGGGCCTTCTACGGGCCCAAGATAGACATCAAGCTCAAGGATGCGATCGGCAGAAAGTGGCAATGCGCCACCATACAATGTGATTTCGCCCTGCCGGAGCGCTTCGATCTTCACTATACCGATTCCGACGGCCTGCGCAAGCGTCCCGTTATGCTTCACCGCGTGGTTCTCGGCGCATTGGAAAGATTCATGGGTGTCCTCATAGAACACTTCGGGGGAAAATTTCCCCTCTGGCTGGCACCTGTCCAGGTAATGGTCATGAACATCACCGACGACCAGGGCCCATATGTGAAGGATATCTTTGATGCCCTTATCAGGGAAGGTGTCAGGGCCGAAACAGACCTGAGGAACGAAAAACTCAGTTTAAAAATCCGTGAAAGTGTGGTAAAGAAAATCCCCTACATGATCATTGCAGGGAAAAAAGAGATGGAAAGCAAGACCCTCACCGTCCGGGTGCGTGACGGCGGCGAACTGAAAGATATCAGTCTTGAGGATTTCATCAACCGGGTAAAGGATGAAAATACAACAAGGAGGTGAGCCTTATAGCAGGTAAAGACTTCAAAGATACCAGTGTCAATGAAAAGATCCGGGTCCGGGAAGTGCGGCTCATAGATGAGAACGGCGAACAGCTCGGTATCGTCCCCACGGTCGACGCACTAAGGCTTGCCAGGGAGCGTGAGCTTGATCTTGTGGAAGTATCGGGTAAATCATCCCCGCCGGTCTGCAAGATAATGGACTACGGCAAGTACAAATATCAGCTTGCAAAAAAGGCGCAAGAGGCGAAAAAGAAACAGACCATAATACAGATCAAGGAAATGAAACTGGGGCTCAAGATCGAGGAGCATGATCTCCAGTTCAAGATGAAACACCTCAGGGAATTCCTTGAAGAGGGCCACAAACTAAAGGTCATCATCATGTTCAGGGGAAGAGAGATACTTCACGTTGACATGGGTGAGAAGTTGGCCCAGAAGGTTATAGAATCATTGAAAGATGTAGGGGAACTGGAACAAAAGTCCCGGTTCGACGGCAGAAACATTGTTATGATTTTTGCCCCCCTGTAATACCAAGGAGGTTCATATGCCGAAGATAAAAACTCACCGGGGACTCGCGAAGCGCGTGAAGGTGACCGCCAGCGGCAAGATCAAGCGCGGCAAGGCCTTTCACAGTCATCTTCTTTCTTCAAAGACACCGAAGATGAAAAGAAGGCTTTCAAAAGCCGATACGATCCATCCGGCCGACGCAAAACGGCTCAAATCATTACTGCCATATTCATAGAAATGTAGAGAGAGGTACAGTAACATGCCAAGGGCAAAACGAGGATTTAAGGCAAGGCAAAGAAGGAAAAAGATATTCAAGCTCGCGAAGGGCATGACGGCACGCAGAAAGAATGTTTACAGCGTGGCGAAAAGAAGCGTCTTCAAGGCCCTCAAGAACGCATATAGCGGGCGCAAGGAGCGCAAGCGGGACTTCAGATCGCTGTGGATAGTCCGTATAAACGCCGCGTGCAGATCTTACGGCATCCCTTACAACCGTTTCATGAACGGGCTCAAGGTTGCCAACATAGCCCTGAACAGAAAATCACTCGCCGATATGGCGGTCAACGATCCTGCCGCATTCGAACAGGTCGTGGCAAAAGTCAAAGAAGTGGTGATACAATAGGGTGACGCTTGGATATAAGCGGGCTGAGAGAAAAAATCGAAAACGAAATATCCTCGATCCGAAATATTGAAGATCTGAAGCGGATCAGGGTGTCCGTCCTCGGACGGAAGGGAACCTTCACCGACTACATCGACAAGCTCAAAACCCTCGACAAAGAGTTGCGCCGCGAGGCCGGGAAAACCATCAACGAGGTGAAATCCTGGGCCGAGGAGCGACTGGGCGAGCTGGAGAGGCGTTTCGAGGAGATCGAAAAGAAAAAGCGTGAACAGGCATCGCTTATCGATATCACCATGCCTGGCAAGAAGCCCCTTTTCGGCAAAAAACACCCCCTGACCCAGACACTGGAAGAGATCATCAGGATCTTCGGATCCCTTGGTTTTGCCGTGGCCGAAGGCCCCGACATCGAGGCCGAATATTACAACTTCGAGGCATTGAACATCCCGTCAGACCATCCTGCCAGAGATATGCAGGATACCTTTTACATCAGACCAGGCGTCGTCTTGAGGACCCACACATCCCCGGTTCAGATACGGGTCATGGAATCACAGCTCCCCCCTGTAAAGATCATCGCACCCGGATGCGTCTACCGCTGCGACAATGACATCTCTCATACACCTATGTTCCACCAGGTTGAAGGGCTCATGGTCGACAAGAACGTACGTTTTTCCGATCTGAAAGGGATCCTCAGCATATTCATTCACGAGATGTTCGGGCCGGACACGCCGCTACGGTTCCGCCCGAGCTATTTCCCCTTCACCGAACCGTCGGCCGAGGTCGACATAGGCTGCGTCATATGCGCCGGCAAAGGATGCAGGGTCTGCAAAGACACGGGCTGGCTTGAGATACTAGGCTCGGGCATGGTCCATCCCCAGGTCTTCCGCAATGTCGGCTACGATCAGGAAGAAATCACCGGATTTGCCTTCGGCATGGGGGTCGAGCGCATCGCAATGATCAGGTACGGCATAGACGACATACGTCAGTTCTATTATAACGATATCAGGTTTCTTTCGCAGTTCTGAGGTGAGTGTAATTGAAAGTACCCCTTGAGTGGCTAAGCGAATTCGTCGTAATCGACATAGAACCGGAAGACCTCGCCAGGCGCCTCACAATGCGCGGGCTTGAAGTTGAAGGCCTTGAGGTGTTAAGACCCGGTTTCACCGGTGTCGTTGCGGGAGTTATTACAAAGATCGACGCGCACCCCAACGCCGACAACCTTCATATCTGTATGATCGATACCGGGAGCGAAGAGCTTGCTGTTGTCTGCGGCGCTCCCAATATCGCCGTGAACGACAGGGTGCCCCTTGCCAAAGTGGGGGCTGTGCTGGGAAATTTCAACATTGAAAAACGAAAGCTCCGCGGCATTGAGTCCTTCGGTATGCTTTGTTCCGAAAAAGAGCTTGGCCTTTCCGATGATCATAGCGGCATCTTCATTCTTCCCGACGATGTCACACCGGGAAGCGAGATTGCCGGCCTGTCCCTTGCCAGGGACGTCGTCTTCGACATCAATGTACCCCCGAACCGGGGCGATTGCCTCAGCGTATTCGGTATAGCAAGGGAAGTCGCAAGCATACTCAATCAAAAAGCTAAGCTCCCGGGCTTCAAGCTCGAAGCCGGTGGAAAAGACAATGTCAGGGACGAGATCGCCCTTGAAATACACGACACCGCAGCCTGCCCCCGCTATGTCCTCAAGCTGATAAAAGGGATATCGATCGGTCCATCCCCGTTCTGGATGAGAAGGAGGATCACACGTTCCGGCATGCGGCCCATCAACAATATCGTCGATGTTACCAACTACGTCATGCTTGAACTCGGTCAGCCCCTGCACGCTTTCGATCTTGACCGCCTGACGGATGCAAGGATTGAGGTTAAGGTCGCCGAAGGCCCATCTGTGTTCCGCACCCTTGACAGCATTGACCGTGGCCTGGAAAAAGGCGACATCCTCATCTGCGACGGCTCCGGCCCCGTCGCCATCGCCGGCATCATGGGGGGCGAGAATTCCGAAATCACCGATACCACCCGGGACATGGCGCTTGAGAGCGCCTATTTCAACCCTTTCTCGATCAGGGCAACGGCGCGGCGGCTCGGCATCAAGTCCGAAGCATCGCTGCGGTTCGAAAAAGGCATTGATATCGACAATTCCGGATATGCGGCCGAGCGGGCCATTCACCTTATGCAGCAGGTTGCAGGCGGAACACCGGTAAAAGGCGAACGGGAGATATTCGAAAAGAAGGAAACAAAGACCATATACATATCCTACAGCAACATCAACGGTCTGCTGGGCACCCACATCGGTCAGCATGAGATCACAAGGGCGCTGCGCTCCATCGACCTGCATATCATGAAAGAGGACGAGAACGGTCTCGTCATATCGGTACCAAACTTCAGGCACGACATTGATGAAGCAGCCGACGTCATAGAGGAGATATCGAGGGTCCACGGGTTCGAGCACATCCCGGATACCAGCCCCGTTTCAGTCTTGAAACCTCAAATATCGGAAAGGAAGGGACGCTTCCTCGACATGGCGAAGGAATACTTCAAGGCAACTGGTTTTTATGAGATCATCAATTTCTCCTTCTTTTCAACGAAAGATGTCGAGAATTTTCTCATTCCCCAGAGTGACGACCGTACAAAATGCGTACCTATCATGAACCCCATTTCACGTGACTGGGGTGTCATGCGGACGTTCATGACGCCTGCCGTGCTCAAATGCATGGCATACAACCTTAACAGGGGTGCCAAAAACCTGAGGTTCTTCGAAAAGGGAAAAGTCTTTTTTCAGGAGAACGCAGACCGTATCCGTGAAGAAACAATCCTCTGCTTTGCCATGACGGGGAGAGAGAAAGAGTATTTCTGGAGAGAAAAATATCCGGAATATGACCTGTTCGACATAAAAGGCGTGATAGAGGGGCTGATGGAGGCTTTAGGCGCAGACTGCACCGTGGTAGAATGCACCGAACCCTTTCTCGACCCTGCACGAAGCGCGAATATTGCCATCGATGGCGTAAATGCCGGGTGGGTCGGCGCCATCCGCGACGACATCCTCAGGGTCTACGAGATAGAACAAAGTATTTATTGCGCTGAATTACAATTTGATATAATCTTAAAAAAAGGGAACCTGGCACTACAATACAGACCGATACCCCGTTATCCACAGATGATAAGGGATTTTTCGTTCCATGCGGATGACAGGATACCCATATCCATGCTCGTTGATAAGATCAAGGGCATCTCACCCCTTATCGTGTCCGTGGGGATATTCGATATGTTCCGGAAAGAGACCAGGAGCGTATCCATACGGGTGGTATTCCAATCATATGAAGACACACTTACCGATGAACGGGTCAATGCATTGCAGGAACAGATCATCGGCGAGCTTACCAATATTGACGGAATTTCGTTAAGGGCATAAGGAGGAGCTATGACGAAGATAGATATAGTGACCGATCTTTACGAAAAACTCGGATTCTCAAAGCGGGAGTGCGCACACATCGTTGACCGGTTCTTTGAGATCATAAAGGAGACTCTCGCCAATGACGAGAACGTAAAGATATCGGGTTTCGGCAATTTCTTCGTAAGAAAGAAAAAAGCACGCAGGGGAAGAAATCCGCAAACAGGCGAAGAGATCAAGATCACTGAACGTAAGGTACTGAGTTTCAGGTTGAGCCAGGTGCTGAAGGACGAGATTAACGACAGAAGGCAGTAATGAATAGCAAAGAAATACCCGATCGGGTCTTTTACCGCATCAAAGAGGTCTGTACCTTGACAGGTCTGAAACCTCATGTTCTGCGTTACTGGGAACAGGAGTTCAAAGACATCAAACCGGTCAAAAGCCCCACCGGGCAGAGGCTCTACAAAAAGAAAGATCTCGAGATCATATTCACCATAAAGAAACTCCTGCATGAAAAAAGGTTTACCATCGATGGAGCAAAGCAATATCTTGCAAACCACAAGCGTATTCTGAACGAGATCCGGGAAGAATTGACCGAACTCGTAGCAATGTTAAAAAAAGAGGAGAAAAAATGAAAATCTTTACCGCCTTTATCTTGGCCCTACTTTCCTTTTCCCTGTTATCCTGTAACCCTGGCCCCGTGTACGTTGCCAAAGGAGAATCGGACAGCATCAAGCACACCTACAGCGACAAAAAGACCCAGGAACTCTACAATAAGAACAAGGCCCTTTTCAAGGATATCTATACGAGGTACAACTCCTACAATGTGGGGGTATACACTGACGGGATCGGTATTACGACACTCGACGATACGAACAGCAAAGAAAAGCTCCACTACCTCATGGTCTACGTTAGGCCAATGGATGCGTCATTCGACGTCAACTCCACCAAGCCCATTGAGCGCGTCACCAGGATAATACGTGATTTCGTTCCAAAACACATTAAAACCATTAAGAGCCGCGACCTCGACCAGGACGGCATCGAAGGCCTTGCCTTCGGTATTTACTGGGCAGCCAGAGACTTTTCCCAGTGCGACACTTACGGCGGCCACATAGAATACCTCTATATCTTTTTCCCGAAAAACGCCGCCAAGAACTATCTTGACGGAAAGATGAGCCTCGTTGAGGCGATCGACCAGTCAGAGGTCATGACCAGTCTTGAACTGAAACCGGCACAGGCAATCAGGCCGGTCTTTTAAAGACAGTTCAAAGTTCCAGAGTTTGAAAGTCAGCAACCCCCTTTGAGCCGGCTCAGCGGCTTAAAGGGGGACTTTTTTTTGTCTGTCATTTCGATCTCCGCTTCGGAAGGTCTCCGGCTGGTAAAAAAGGTTTCAACCGTTTCAACCGCTTGAAAGGGAAAGACTTAATAAAAAAAGAATGTTTTTTGCCTGGAACTTTGAACCTGGAACTGTCTTTATTATTGGAAGAGACCCGCTTTTTCAAGCAAATGCATTATGTCCATACCGGGAAAAGGCGATGGTATAAATGAAAGGACAAAAACGATGAGGACGGCAAGAGCCAGTTTTTTCCTTCTTCCATCAAGCTGTGTTTCGTCATCGAAAGGGCGGGGGTGGCGCATCCCGAAGATGATGAGAAGGATTACAAGGGTGAGCCATCCCACATTGCAAAGTATGGTCAGCACTCCGAGAAATATGACGGTCCCCAGATAAGCCCACCTGCTTTTATCACCAAAAACCGCGTACACGACATGTCCGCCGTCGAGCTGGCCGACAGGAAGAAGGTTGAGAGAGGTCACAAAGAGCCCCACCCAGCCGGCATAGGCAAAAGGGTGGAGCACGAGATCGTACCCGTCCGGGATATCCCCCACGAGGAAAAACTGGAGGACGCGGAACAGGAGAGGGTTGCCCAGCTGCATTGAAGAAGCCGGTATGTCTGCAAGGGACACCACGGCGGAGAGCCTGATCCCTGCCATGATAAAGGGCACGGCCACAATGAACCCGCAGAGCGGTCCCGCCACGCCCACATCGAAAAGCGCCCTCTTGTTGACGATGATCCCTTTCATCTTGATGACTGCGCCGAAGGTCCCGAAGGGCGGCAGGGGGAGAGGTATGAAAAAAGGAAGCGTCGCCGGAATACCGTAGCGTCTGCTCATGACATAGTGACCCATCTCGTGGGAGAGAAGGATCGTCATAATCGCAAGACTGTAGAGAAACCCGCCCACAAAGACCGTGGACGCAATCGTCAGGAGAAAAAGGAGGACATGCAGGTAAATCATCAGACCTTCAGAAGTCCGTACTCCATGAGGGCCCGGTCGTGTTTCGTCCCCCTCTTGATCTTCGCGTCCAGGAAACAAAGAAATTCGTAGAATTCGATGAGGCTTTGCTTCGGGATCCTGCGAGACGTACCGGAAAGTTTGAAGGCGTAATAAGGATGCTGGTAGGGCAGGTAACGTTTTTTACCTGACGTTTCCACGGCGGTCTTTTCTTTCCATTTTTTAAAAACTGTGGCAAAGGCCGGGTAGGCCCTGACATCCACGATATGCGGCTCAAGGTCTTTTGCCTGGATAAGAAGGCGCATCTGGTTGACGAGATAGCTCTGAATGACGAGGATATGCTGGCCGTTTTCGAGCAGTCCCTCGAAGATGCCCAGCACCTCTTTCCTGTCCATCTTCGAGAAGGCATCGAAGAGGGCCATGAGACTCTCTTCGTGTGTTTCGGCCACCACGGCGTTGATGTCTTTTGATTCTATCGTCGCCCTGTCCCCGACATACCCGATAAGCTTGAGCACCTCCTGATCCAGGATCGCTTCGTCCCTGATCCTTGTTGTTAAAAGAGCAAAGGCCTTATCGGTCATCTTTTTTCCGTTGCCTTTCAATGTCATCCTGACTCTTTCCCTGATCCGTTTGTCCTTGTCCTTTTCGAGAACGACCGTTTTCCCTCCAAGGATCCCCTGCACATCCTTCGCATCAGACGTGAGGTAGACGATCACACCGATCCTTTCCTTCAAAACGTAAAGGTGGTCTTTGATCGCGGCGGCATCCGCCGCTCCGGGATCTACGACGGCAACAACAAGGTTTTCGGCAAGAAAAAGGTTGGAAGCCTTTTCGATGACCGCCTGTCTCAGGTCTTTTCCCTGAACTATTGCTATATCCGGCTGGCCGGTATATCTGCGGGCCAGAACATGGATATCCTCAAGGATGTTCTCTTTCGATCCGATTGCAACAAGCAGTTCTTTCATGTGAGGTTAAGATTACATCAGGAACAGGTAATTTTCAAGGGAAGAGACGGGGAACAAAGATCGGAACAGAAATGACCAATAATAAATTGGGATCTGTTGCCTGACCCCCCCCCTTGCGGCTATTTACCTTTCGTTTCCTCGACACCGTATTTTTTCTTCAGGAACTCAAGGCCGGTCATGGGATAAAGAGCGTAGGTAAGAATATCACCCATATCCTCGCTGATGCCCTTCAACGCCTCCGCGGCCTTTTGCATCTCTGGTTCAAGGATGTCGCCGGGCCTCACATCTATGGGCGTCGTGCCATTGTGATACCCTTTGAGCGCTTTCGCACGTATCTCTTCGTTCACAGGCGCGGGCGGTCTTCCGTACAGGCCAAAAAAATAATCCTTAACCTCGTTTGAGATCATGCTGTATCTTCCGGCGATCACATTAAATACCGCCTGGACACCAACGATCTGGCTCGTAGGCGTGACGAGGGGAGGGAAACCCATATCTTGCCTTGTCCTTGGTATCTCTCCGTAGACCTCCGTCAGCCTGTGAAGGGCCCTGGCCTGTTTAAGCTGGCCCACGAGGTTCGAGATCATGCCGCCGGGTATCTGGTGCATGAGAACACCCGTATCGATCACCGAATACCTCGTCCCGTCCGCAAAGGATTGCAATTTTACCGGAATTATCTCCTCAAGGTACTTGCCTGCCTCGGACATCTTTTCAATATCCAGTCCTGGATCGTAAGGCGTGCCTTTCAGCGCGATGACGAAAGGTTCCCCGGCCGAATGGGACGAGCGCAGCGCAAAGGGTGCCAGACAGGTATCTATGCCGTCAGCACCGGCCTCTATCGCCTTCAGAAGGGACATTGAAGCCATACCGCTCGTATAGTGTGTATGCAGGTGCACGGGTATCGAGAGGACCTCTTTGAGCCGGGACACAAGCTCGTAGGCATCGTAGGGGGATATGATGCCGGCCATATCCTTAATGCACAGCGAATCGGCACCCATATCCTCGATCTTTTTCGCTTTTGATATGTAGTAATCAATATTGAATATAGGGCCGCCAAGCCTCTTTTCGGTCAGCGAATAGGAGATGGCCCCCTGAATGTGTCTGCCGCATTTTTTAATCGCCCTGAAGGCCGCAATGAAATTGCGCTCGTCGTTCAAGGCATCGAAGACCCGGAAGATATCGATCCCCACTTCACAACTCTTCTCTACAAAGGCCTCCACGACATCGTCGGCGTAATTGCGGTATCCCACAAGGTTCTGTCCCCGAAGCAGCATCTGGAACTTCGTATTGGGCATTCTCTCCTTCAGGAGCCTGACGCGTTCCCATGGGTCTTCGTTGAGAAAACGGGTCATCACGTCGAAGGTGGCCCCGCCCCAGACCTCCATAGAGTAAAACCCGATGGAATCCATCATGTCAGCGATGGGCAGCATGTCCTCTGTCTTCATTCTCGTAGCGAAAAGCGACTGGTGACCATCCCTTAATGTAAGGTCAGTAACCCTGACAGGCTTTTTCTCCATCACCGTTGACCTCCTCGGCAGAAGTGCGAATTAGTATCACGCCCATTATTAAAAATCAATGGATATTTTCGGGCAAGTCTGTTATTGTAATGGCTGCGGGATGTAGCTCAGCATGGTGTAGAGCGCTTGCTTCGGGAGCAAGAGGCCGCTGGTTCAAATCCAGTCATCCCGACCATTTCACCGCTTCAATTAGTAGCATCATTGTCAATTCCCTGCTACAATTTATTATATTACTGCGTGCCATGTTTGCAGGATTTTAACGCGGAAAAGGGACCTGAATATCCATGAGATCGCCCCGCCTTGTGCTAATGCCCGGCCTCGACGGTACGGGAATGTTCTTCCGGCCTATTATTCGTTCCCTTGTATCGGGCGTATCTCCCTATGTCATAACATATCCTGCCGAAGAGAGGTTTTCCCTTGCCGAATATGCGCGCTTTGTCGGGGGGCAGCTGCCCGAGGACGATGTTGTGCTTGTTGCCGAATCTTTCTCAGGCCTTGTGGCCCTCATGCTCCTTCATGAACGGCCGGTGAATGTACGGGGCGTTGTCTTCAGCGCGGCCTTTGCGGAACCGCTCCATCATTTATTCATCACCATTTCCTCTTCAATCGCCGCTACACCTTCAATGGTCCTGAGAATGCCGGCGTCAGCCATGAACTTTTTGCTTTTCGGACCTTATGCCAACAAGGAGTTAAAGGAACTGCTGCGTGAAACACTTGTACGGCTCTCCCCGGATATCCTGAGGCACAGGGCGGAACTCATAGCCCTGGGGTACCCATTTCTGGATGAAAGGTTCGATGTCCCCTGCCTGTATCTTCAGGCGTCACGCGACCGCCTTGTCCCAAAGCATGCGGCACAGTGGTTCGCCGGACATTTCACATCCTTCGAACTCGCCCGGTTCGAAGCACCCCACTGTCTTCTGCAGACAAGACCGGCAGAGTGTGCGGAAAAGATAATGGAGTTTGCAAAGAAGGTTTCAACCGCTTGAATGCTTGAACGCCTGATCGGCTGAAACGGTTCAAGCGGTTGAAACCTTCTTTGGGGGAGGTAAAAGTATGGACATGATAGAAACAATAAGAAAACGGCGTTCCGTCAGGGAATTCAGTGAAAAACCTCCCGATGAGAGAACCATAATGAAGACCCTTGAAGCTGCCCGATGGGCGCCGTCGGGGCTCAATAACCAGCCCTGGAGATTCCTTGTTGTCCGGGACACTGAAACGAAAGAAGGGCTGGCAGGATTCACGAAATATTCCGGTATCATTCTTGGCGCACCGGTGTCGATAATTGCATGTCTTGATCACGATTCGAGTTATAATCGGGACAAGGACGTCATGGCCGTCGGCGCCGCAATACAGAACATCCTCCTGTGCGCCTGCTCGTTGGGCCTTGGAACCTGCTGGCTCGGAGAGATCATTAACAGGAAAGAGGAGGTGGCCCGCTATCTCAAGCTCGCCGACAGCCTCGAGATCATGGCGGTCATAGCCATGGGCTATCCGGCAGGAAACATCGAGGACGGGCAGCGCAAGCCCCTCCCGGAGCTTCTTCTGGAACAATGACAGGAAAGGTGAAGAATGAAGATTGTCAATGAACACAGGGAGTTCTCAACAAAGGGGAGCGGAGACCTTATCGACATCACCGGGGATATCATTCGCGCCTTATCAAATTCGAACCTCGCGACCGGCAGCATACTGGTATTCGTTCAGGGCTCAACGGCAGGTATAACCACCTTCGAATACGAACCAGGCCTGATAAGTGATGTGAAGGAATTCCACGAAAGGATGGTCCCATCGGATCGAAGCTACCACCACGATGAGACCTGGGGAGATGCCAACGGTTTCAGCCACCTTCGTGCCGCCTTGACGGGACAGTCCTTCACCGTCCCTTTCGAATCCGGCCGGCCTCTTCTCGGGACATGGCAACAGGTAGTCCTTGCAGAGTTCGACAACCGCCCCCGCAAGCGGCTGGTGATCATACAAATGATGGGAGAATGAACAACAACTTACAGTATTCAAACCCCAACGATCAAAAGGACTGATATTTGATAAGAGGTTATTGTATTCGTTGTATTAAATACCAATAACATTATTTATATAGAACATATACTTATTATTATATTCATATCTATTATTTTAATAGATTTATTCAAGCCTCGGCGCTATCTCCATTGGCATCAAAGGAAATCATTAAATTATTCTCCGGTAATACTATTTTATCGACACATGTGTTCTATTTAATTCATTCTTAGTTCATTTCATGGACAGAATCCTGTGTTTTGAACCCGAGGCTTTTCTTTATTAACCTTTTCACCTGTCCCTGTTTTTTCATTGTACGCCGCGGCAGAAATGGAATATACTGGAACAAAGCAAGAACATTATCAGTTAACGGCCAACGAAAAGAGCCTTTTATGATATCCGTGTCTTCCATTCGTTCACGCTCATTGGGAAAAAAATACGCAACACTCCTGCTGTGTTTTGCTATTATGACGCCTCTCTTGTTTATCCCGGGATGCAAAAAGCCCGATCCAGCCAAAATCATCTTCAACGTCGAGGGGGAACTGTTCTCTGACGCATCTGTGTCCATTGATGGAAAACCTGCCGGAAAATTCATACAGACCCTCATCAAAAAAGACGGCAAACTCTACATAGACGGCATTTACAATGTCACTCTGCCACCGGGGCACCGCGATATCCCCGAAGAAGATGCCTATACGGGATCGCTGGATTCCCTGCAGATACAACCGGGCGAACATACGTTCATGCTCCTGTCAGATGACGGGAAGTTTCTCCAGATAAAGGTAGCCGTTCTCCCGGGACATCAGCTGGTGACCTATTTCTCGGATGATGGGATACTCAAGTGGGATAACCAGAAGGTCAATGCCGCCCCGGGCACCACGGTGACCATAACATCAAAATAACGGGTAATCGGTCATAGGTCTTAGGTGATGGGGTTTCTCTGGTCTTTCCCATGACCCATGACCTTTCTTCTCTACCTTCTTATCCCTCCCGGGTCGTGGGAAACGGTGAAAATGAGGATATTCCTGTCAGAGTTGCGCTTGTACTCGATGTTCCGCGCAGCCCTTTTCATGACCTTTGTAGATGGTTTCTCCCCGGGCACGAAAAAATCATCCGTCTCGGGGAACGTGCCGGCCAGCAGCATGTTGAAAGGCACACCGGTATCGGTGATCGTGATATAGAGCGCCCCGTTGTCGTGGACACTACAAGATATTTCAATCTCTCCTTCCTCTTCGCTGCATGCAAAACGTATGATGTTGCCGGCCGCCTCTTCCGTGGCAAGGCCGAGTTCTTTTATAGTGTTGTCGCTGTATCCGCACTCCCTGGCCATGGCGCGGACAAAACCGGCCAGTTCAGGCACAAAAGCTGTCTGCGCAGGTCTTTTTATCGAATCAAGCGCGGCTTCACCATTACTCTTTTCCACGGCACTTACCCCCGTATACGTATATCCTTTTCCCTCTTACCGGTAAAAAACACCGCCTGCAAAGCTCACTGAAGACCTGCCGTCCGTCCATTGATCATAGCCGACGATATCGGCCCTGCACCCCTCGAGGAGCTTGAGCTGAAAATATATGGGCGTCAGGCCGCAGATCCTCCTGCTGTCCTTCTCTGCCTCTATGACCCTGAAAAAACCCTCCCCGTCGACGTTCCTTATATGAGACAGGATCTGTTCGTCCTTTTCCCTTGATCCCTGGAGCGCTACGCGGTCAAGGGGATAGCTGTCGCCGAACTGGTCCCCGATATGGGCAAGGTCGGCCCCGGCAAGAATACAACAGGGCCTTCCATAACTTCCAAGGACATCTTTCAAGCCCCCGATGAGCAGCCCCACCTCTTCGTCGTCAGTATCCCTGCCGCCTTCGATAAATTCGTGCATGGAACCCGTCAGTATGGGCAGGATCTCGAAATCCTCCTGCACCATGAACTGAATGAGCGGCAATTGCAGCTCAATGGAATGTTCCGTGCGGTGCGGCCACTCGTCGATGTACCGGTTGAGCACGCTGTTCTGCCTGACAAGATCACGCAATCCCTGACCGCAGGGAATGGTCTCCAGCGGCGTTTCAAAATCCTTCAGCGATATGCTCCACAACCGGTCAGTGGGGCGGTGGCATGTTCCGAAAATGACAATAAGCGGCTTGCCGGCATGCTTGAGATACCGGTAGACCTGTCTGTATACACCCGCACCTCTCTGATAGTCGATATGGGGCGCCAGGATACCTGTTATCTCTCCCGAAGGCACAATACCGTCTTTTGCGCTCTCGAACATATCTTCGAGAAAGGCAAGGAGCTCTATGGGATTCGACGAATAGCTCTTGCCCGCAAGGTGGGCCTCTCTCGCCGGCCTTCGGTCGTACTCATCACGGAGGCCTTTCATGTATGAATAATAGCGGTCACCCTGAAACATGAGGTTCTCATCCATCAGGCGGACGAGCTCTTCAATACGCTCCATGTAGACCATTTCACCCGTGGCGCGCATGAAATCCGCCTGGATCTCGCGCAGCGTACGGCTGCCGTCCATGAGCGATATCATGAACGCCACCTCTCTCGTCACGGCAAGGGCCTGTTCCACAACACCCTCGGCATCACGAAGAAGTATGAGCTCCTGTTCATCCTGGACAAAAGGGACCGCTTCGATAAAACGCAGTTTTGGTTTTTCCATGGCAAATGATATACCATAACAAAAAGAAAGATGGAAGACCGCGGGAAAATCCATTTGACATAAGAAGAATAAAATTTAAAAATTAAAGTTGAAAGATGCCTCAATTTTCCTTCCTCAACGAGATAGAGACGGTATCGAAAGCAGGGATATCCTCCTGTTACCAGTGCTGCCGGTGCACCAACGGGTGCCCCGTCGCGCAGGACATGGATATTGTCCCCCACAGGCTCATCCGTTACATCATCGACGGTGAGCGGGAAAAGGCCCTGTCGTCGGGAACGATCTGGACATGCCTTAATTGCGCAACCTGCAGCGTCCGCTGTCCCAACGGCATCGATGTCGCCCGCGTCTTTGAAACGCTGCGGGTCCTCTCTGTTGAAGCACATCTGGCCACTGCAATGGACACACGGCTCTTCGACGAGATCTTCATCGAAAACATTTCCAAGCATGGCCGTCTTTATGAAATGGAGGCGGTGATGCGCTACCGGCTTCACAAAAAGGAGTTCTTCGGGGACGCCGACATGGGCCTTGCCATGATGAGAAAAGGGAGGATTGGCCTTACCCCCCACAACATCAGGGACAGGAAAAAACTGGGAAAGGTGATGAGAGAAATGGCTGGAAAGGTAAAAATATGACCACGCTCTCATATTATCCCGGATGTTCCCTGAAGACATCGAGCAGTTTCTATGAACATTCACTCAGAAAGATACTGTCCTTTTACGGCATCGAACTGAAAGAGCTCGATGACTGGTCGTGCTGCGGGGCATCGGCCGCCCCCACGATAAACGATAAGATAACTGATGTCCTGGGAGCAAGAAATATCGCCATCGCGGAGCGTGAAGGCCTCCATCTTGTGGCTCCCTGTTCCGCGTGTTATGCGCGGACAAAGGTGGCCGCATCAAGGATACAGCAGGACAGGGAAACGAGGGAAATGGTCAACAGGGCCATCTCGCCCCTTGTATGCACCGGTTCCTTGGAAGTAAGGAACGTTATCGAGGTCTTCCTGGAATATATCGGAACCGAGCGTATTTCTGATTCCGCCGTGTACGACCTCGGGACGGTCAGGGCCGCAGCGTATTACGGGTGCGTCCTGACCCGCACCACGGGCGCTCCTCCTTCCGATGACATTGAAGATCCCGTCGGCATGGACATTATCCTGCGATGTCTCGGCGCAGACCCCGTTGCCTGGCAGCATAAAACAGAGTGCTGCGGCGCGGGAGCAACCATTACAAACAAAAAAATGACCGCCTCCCTCTCCGGGCACATCATGGACATGGCGGCCGCGGCCGGCGCCAATGCGGTCGTCACCACCTGCCCGCTGTGCCAGCTCAATCTTGACCTTACGCCCCACCTCAAAAAGGATTCCGCAAAGCTCCCGGTCTTTTTCCTGACGGAGATCTTCGAGCTTGCCCTTTTTGGCGCCATCGAGTGGGGCAAAAGACACCTCATACCCGTCGACGACATTCTCAAGTCCATCGGAACACCGGGGGATGATGTAGCATGAGCGCCCGGGTAAAGGACAAAACAACAGGGGACAGTCCCGATGAGATGCTCGCATATGTGAGGTCCCTGGACCCTGAGGGCGCACAGAAGCTCGAAAAGCTCCTGGAAAAGAAAGGGTCCCTTATGAAAGAAAATGTGTACCATGAACGCTTCACCCAAAGGCAGTTCTCCCTTGTTTTCGATCCGCTGCTAAAAAGGGCCGTAGAGCGGGCCAGGATACTCGAAAGTATCGGGCGCCGCGCGATGTCCGTTCCGGTGCTTGCCCGGGAATTGGGGCTGCCGGCGGACATCGTCTTCGATCACATGAAAGAACTCCTGCGCCGGGACCTTGTGGAGATCGCGGAATACGAAGAGCGCAACGCGCTTTACAGGAGAAAATAAGACACCTTGAAACCGGGCCGCGCATCCGCAGAGAACAACGGAACTGGCAAAACAGGAAAGGTCCTCGTCGTCGGAGGCGGCATCGCAGGGATGGAGGCATCCCTTAACCTCGTCGAGGCGGGTTTCAAGGTCTATCTCGCCGACCGCAAACCGAACATCGGCGGGAACATGGCCCAGCTTGACAAGATATTCCCCACCAACGATTGCTCCATGTGCGTCATGGCCCCCAAACTCGTCGAGGTGGGCAAAAACCCCAACATTGAACTCCTTATGAATTCCGAAATCGTACGCCTCGAGGGAGAGGCGGGCCGTTTCAGGGTAACCCTCCGGACAAGACCGAGACGGGTGCTGCCGGAAAAATGCACCTCCTGCGGCGCGTGCGGCGAGGCCTGCCCGCTGGAGGTCGGCAACGTATACAACGAAGAGATGTCGCTCCGCAGCGCCGCTTTCATAAACTTTCCCCAGGCCATACCTTCGACCTACATGATCGACCGGCAGTTGTCTCCCTGTATCTATACCTGCCCCATCAACCTCAATGCCCGTGATTACATCGGCCTCATCGCCGAGGGAGAGTTCCTTAAAGCGCTTGACCTTATACGGGAAAAGCTTCCCTTCCCCGGTATCATCGGGAGGATCTGCGCCCACCCGTGCGAAAACGCATGCCTGCGGGGCAGGCAGGTCGATGAGCCCATTGCCATATGCGCGCTGAAACGTTTCGTCGCCGATCACGAGACCGGAGTTCGTGAGCCCCCCCTGCCCGTAACGGGGAGTATGAAGGACAAAAAGGTCGCCGTCATCGGCGCGGGCCCTGCAGGAGTAACCTGCGCCATCGAACTTCGCAAGGCAGGTTACTCCGTAACGGTCTTTGATGCCAATGAAAAACCGGGCGGCATGCTCTTTGCGGGAGTACCCGCCTACAGGCTTCCCAGAGATGTCCTGAAACGGGAATTCTCCATCGCGGAACGGATGGGAGTGGAGATGCGATGCAGCACGCGGATAGGCAAAGACGTTTCCCTCGAAAGCGTCCTGGGCTCTTATGACTCCACGTTCATCGCCTCGGGAGCCCACGGGAGAAGGAAGCTTGGCCTTGAAAACGAGGAGGCCCGGGGCGTGCTCACGGCCCTTGATTTTCTGAAGGCGGTCAACACGGGAAAACCGGTCACCCTGGGAAAAAGGGTATTCGTGGTCGGCGGCGGCAATGTCGCTATGGACACCGCAATAACGGCAAGACGTCTCGGTGTTGCGGACGTCCACATCGTTGCCCTGGAAACATGGGATGCCATGCCCGCACACCGCTGGGAGATCGACCAGGCCATAGAGGAAGGCATCACCTTTCACAACGCCTGGGGCCCAAGGCGGATCCTGGCCAACGGCGATACACTAGTTGGTATGGAGCTTGCCCGATGCGTCAGGGTCTATGATGAAAAAGGATCCTTCGATCCCGCATATGACCCATCGGTAACGGTCACATTCGAAATGGACACCCTCATTCTCGTGATCTACGAAACCATTGACACGGCATATATCGCGGCATCGGAGACGATCGAGCGCCATGATGACGGCAGGATAAAGGTAGACCCGGTTTCCCTCGAAACAACGCAGAGAGGTGTCTTCGCCGGGGGAAACGCGGTGACCGGCCCCCGCAGCGCCATTGATGCCATAGCCCAGGGGAAAAGGGCCGCAGACTCCATCATCCGTTACCTCGAAGGGTATGATCTCCTTGAGGGGCGCCTCGCGGAGGACGACAAGATACTCGACGAGGTCCCCTTCCCCGTCCCTCAAAGAACGCGTGTCAACATCCCCAGGGTGCCCGCCGGGGAACGCACCGGCTTCGTGGAAACAGTGAGGACCCTTGACGAAAAAAGCGCCGTGACCGAGGCCAGGCGGTGCCTGAGCTGCAGGCGCTGTCTCGGCTGCGGTATCTGCGGGGAATCATGCAAACCGGAGGCTGTTGAATACACCCAGGGCCCCGCGGAACAAGTCCTCGAGGTTGGGAGCATCATAATAGCCAGCGGTTTTGATGAATTCGACGCCGCGAACATGAAAGAGCTGGGATACCATTCCTGTGCCAACGTGCTCACCAGCGTTGACTACGAGAGGGTCCTTTCAGCCACGGGGCCGACAGGCGCCGTTGTCATGCGCCCATCGGACGGGAAGATACCGAAGAAGATCGCCTTCATCCAGTGTGTCGGAAGCAGGAATACGAAAAACCCCTATTGTTCATCGATCTGCTGCATGTTCGCCATGGAAGAGGCGATCATCTCAAGGGAGCACCACCGCGATATCGAGTCCACGGTCTTCTACATGGACACGAGAACTTTCGGTAAGGGCTATGACGAACACTACGAGCACGCGAAGAAGGAATACGGGATACGCTACATAAGGTCATCGATCTCCAAGATCTACGAGCACCCCCAAACGAAAGACCTGGACCTTACCTACACTGACGATGAAGGCACCGTCACGACGGAGACCTTCGATCTCGTCGTCCTCGCCGTCGGTCTGAGACCATCGAAACAACTCGGCGGGCTCGCCGGGATCATCGGCGTCAAGCTCAACGATCACGGTTTCATCGACACGGGACCCCTTTCACCGCTTGTGACCTCGCGGGAGGGCATATACGTCTGCGGCGGTTCAGAATCACCCAAGGACATATCGGAAACAGTCGTTGACGGCTCCGCCGCTGCTTGTGAGGCAACCCTGGAGCTCACCGATAAGCGCTGGCACGATATAAAAATACACACCCTGCCCGACGAGTTAAACGTCGCCGGGCAGGCACCGAGGATCGGCGTATTCATATGCAACTGCGGCGTCAACATAGGGGGAATCGTCAACGTCCCCGAGGTAAAAAACTACGCCCAGGGCCTCCCGAATGTCGTCTTCGCCGACGAATATCTCTTCACCTGTTCCCAGGACACCCAGGAAAAGATCAAAAAGATCATCTATGAGAAAGGGCTCAACCGTGTTATCGTCGCCTCCTGTTCCACGAGGACCCATGAACCTATCTTCCGCAGCCTTATCCGCGACGCGGGGTTGAACAAATATCTCTTTGAAATGGCCAACATCAGGGACCAGTGTTCGTGGGTCCACATGCACGAAAGATCCGACGCGACGGAAAAAGCCAAGGACCTTGTCAAAATGGCCGTTGCCAACGCCCATCACATCGAACCGCTCACGGAGTCCATGTTGCCCGTGGAAAAAAGCGCCCTTGTCGCAGGCGGAGGGATTGCCGGCATGACTTCGGCGCTTCGTCTTGCCGACCAGGGCTTCATAGTGTATCTCGTCGAAAAAGAGCCGCGGCTCGGGGGGAACCTCGTCAACATTTTTCATACTATCGAGGGAATTGACATCCAGGGTTTCCTCTCTGACACGATCGAAAAGGTCAGACGTCACCGCCGCATCCACGTCCACACGGACACAGAGATCATCGGGTCGGAAGGCTTCAAGGGAAACTTCATAACGGAGATCATGGCCGCCGGCCGCACGGAACCGATGGAGATCAAGCATGCCATTACGATCCTGGCCACGGGCGCCTCCGAATACAAACCCGTCGGCCATTACCTTTACGGAGAAGATAAACGTGTCATGACACAGCTGGAGCTCGAGAAGGCACTTCACGATAAAACGCTCCCGCCCGTCGATCAATGCACCATGATCCAGTGTGTCGGCTCCCGCGTTGAAGAAAGACAATACTGCAGCAGGACCTGCTGCATAACAGCTCTGAAGAACGCCATCTCCTTAAAAAAGCTTTGGCCCCGCACGGAGATCACCGTTATATTCCGCGATATGATGACGTACGGCTTCTATGAAAAATACTACACCCTGGCCAGAACAATGGGGATACGATTCATCCGCTTCAAACCCGAAAACCCTCCCGTTATCGAAAGGTCGGCTGACGGACTCCTGGTGCGCTGTGAAGACCGCACTCTCGGCGAAACCATCGAATACAAGGCCGGCATGGTCATACTGGCAAGCGCCACGGTCCCGAACGACACGGGGGTCCTGGCAGGCATCTTCAAGGTCCCCAGGACCCGTGAAGGGTTCTTCCTCGAGGCACACATGAAACTGAAACCCATCGATTTCGCAACCGACGGTCTCTATCTGGCGGGAGCCTGCCACTCCCCCAGGAATATACGCGAGAGCATTGTCCAGGCCGAGGGAGCGGCGGCGCGGGCCTTAACGATCCTCGCGAAGGATTCCATTATGGTCGGCGGTATCGTGGCGGCCGTCGACGCGGAAAAATGCGCCGCCTGCCTGACATGCGTGCGCATCTGCCCCTTCGGCGTACCCGTGATAAGCGACGAAGGGAAGGCCGTCATCGACACGAGCAAATGCAAGGGCTGCGGCAGCTGCGCCGCCGAATGTCCCGCAAAGGCCATAGACATCATGCACTACCGGGACAGGCAGATCATCGCAAAAACGAGGGCAGCGGTAAGAACCGTGAAGCGTTAATAAAACCGTAAGGCGTAAGGCGTGAAACGTAAGGAGAAGAAAAACAACACAGTGCTAAACGTGGGGCACAAATGCAGGGAGCGATCTGACAATATTGATCTTTATCTCCTCGCGCCTGACGCCTCATGCTTTACGAGAAGAGGAAAGAATGCAGTATTTTAATCCGCAGATCATCGCTTTTTGCTGTGAATACTGAGGTTATACCGCGGCGGACCTGGCAGGTTCGATGAGGCTTTCCTACCCGGCATCGGTAAAGATCGTCAAGGTCCCCTGTACGGGCAGGGTCGATGCCATCCATATCCTGCAGGCCTTCGAAGGAGGAGCGGACGGCGTCTGCCTCGTGGGGTGCCTTGAAGGGGATTGCCATTTCATGACGGGCAACATAAGGGCGCGCAAGCGTGTCGAATACACACGGGTGCTCCTTGATGAAGCGGGCATCGGGGGAGAACGCCTCGAGATGTATAACCTGTCCTCCGCGGACGGCAGAAGGTTCGCGCAGGTGACCCGGGAGATCACAGAAAGAGTCCGGAAGCTGGGGCCAAATCCGATAAAAACAGTTAAGAAAACGGGTGATAGGTTATAGGTCATGGGTTATGGAAAAAACATTGTTTCTTCAGTTTGTCTGGTTTGTCTGGTTTTATTAACCAAAGAAACTGAACAAACCAAAGAAACAAGAGAAACCAAAGGGATCAGGGAAACACCTGCTGCCTGCTGCCAAAGGAGTTCGATATGATCGTTGCCGACAGGAAACCATTCAATGAGATCATTAACATGATCGCCCCCTACGGGAGGATACTCCTCATCGGGTGCAACGAATGCGTCACCGTTTGTGCCGTCGGAGGAACAAAAGAGGTTGCACTCCTCGCCTCGCAGATCCGTTTGAAAAGACAGGGCGACGGCGTGCCTGTCGAGGTCGACGAAAAGACATTGGAGCGCCAGTGCGATCCCGAATATGCACAGGCGCTCGCCCCGGTTATCGCAGACTATGATGCCGTACTTTCCATCGCCTGCGGCTGCGGTGTCCAGTTCATCGCGGAGACCTATCCTGAGAAAACGGTCTTGCCTGGCGTGAACACCCGCTTCATGGGGGTAACCGAGCAGCACGGCGTGTGGTCCGAACGCTGCCAGGGCTGCGGGGACTGCGTCCTCGACAGGACATGCGGGATCTGCCCCGTCGCACGATGCGCCAAGAGCATCATGAACGGTCCCTGCGGCGGTTCACACGGCGGACTGTGCGAATTGAAAAATGAAACCCCCTGCGCCTGGCACCTTATTATCGAACGGCTTAAGGCGCGCGGAGAACTCGACAGATATCTCGATATAGAAAAACCGAAGGACTGGTCCGCATCGCGCGACGCAGGTCCCCGCAAAAGGGTAAGAGAGGATATTAAAATATGACCGCGACAGGTAACCTGGAGAGGGTCCTCAGGGGCGGGCATTTTGCCGTGACGGCCGAGTGCGGGCCGCCCCGCGGCGCTGATCCCGAATCCGTCAGGAAAAAAGGCAACTGCCTGAAAGACGTTGTCGATGCCGTAAATGTCACCGACAACCAGACCGCCGTTGTCAGGATGTCAAGCCTCGCCGCCTGTGTGGTCCTCAAAGAGATGGGATTCGATACGGTCCTCCAGATGACCGTCCGGGACAGGAACCGCATAGCGCTCCAGAGCGATATCCTTGGCGCTTCTGCGCTGGGGATCAAAAACGTGCTGTGCCTCTCCGGGGACCACCAGTCCTTCGGCGACCACAGGGGTGCAAAAAATGTTTACGACATCGACTCCATTCAGCTCATTGACACGGTGAGGGGTATGCGTGACGAGGGAAAGTTTCTGAGCGGCGAAGAGATCAAGGGCAGACCGGACCTTTTTATCGGCTGCGTCGAGAACCCCTTTGCCGACCCTTTCGATATAAGGGCGCTGCGCCTCGCGAAAAAGGTGAAGGCGGGCGCACAGTTCGTTCAGACGCAGTGTGTCTTCAATGTAGAAAAGTTTGTGCAGTGGATGGAGATGGTCCGCGATCTCGGTCTTCACGAAAAGGCCTTCATACTTGCAGGTGTCACGCCTATGAAGTCGCCGGCCATGGCGCGATACATGAAAGGCTCCGTTCCGGGCATGGACGTTCCCGACGATCTTATCGAACGCATGAGCGCCGTGTCGAAAGAAAAGTACCGGGAGGAAGGCATCTCGATCTGCGTTGAAACCATCGAACGGCTGCGTGCCATCAAGGGTGTTGCAGGAATTCACATCATGGCCATCGAATGGGAACAGGCGGTCCCGGAGATCGTCAGCAAGGCCGGATTGGGAACACGGCCTTGAACGGTTTATACGGTTTCTTCAGTTTTTCTGGTTTCTATGGTTTTTCTGGTTTCTATGGTTTCTTCAGTTTCTTTTGTTATTCAAACCAGATAAACTGAAGAAACCATAGAAACCAGAAAAACCGCTTCTCAATTTCCTTCCAGCAAATCCTGGAAGAAGTTTACCTTCCACTTGCCGTCCTGCTTGAGGATCTTGAAGTCCTTCGGTTCGTTCTCGATCTCGATGGTAATAACGGCAAACTCCGCGCCTGTGCTCCTGATGGTGTATTTGCCTTTTTCATAGAGATTGTCCAGAATTTCCCGGATGTTCTCCCGGAAGGCCTTGAAATACTCGTCCCTGACGCCCTGTTCATTATCATTGAGCATCTGGAGGGCCCTTGAGGGTTCGATCTTTGCTTCACGGGCTATAAGCCTGGCTAAAGCGAGCTTGCTTTCACCGGTCAAACCATCCCACGCTCCGGAATAATTCCCGTCAATGATCGTCTTGAAATAATTCCTGTACAGGGTGCTGAAATCCTGCTTCCCCTCCTGCCCGTACAACGGCAAAATAATCACGGAACAAAAGATAAGGGTAGACAGTATCGTGGCAACAAAAAGACCGGCTCTCTTCATACATGTCTCCTTCTTCACAAAAGAATGGGCTGGCAGATCTATTCTAACTCATGAGGCCAGCAGGGACAAGCGATTAAAGACATTTTCAACTGTTTCAGTACAAAGATCTTTTTCATTTTTATTCCGGAAAAGATTTTGCTTGAACAGTTGGACCCTCATAAAACTTTTTTTACCGCCTTTTCATTTGCCTTTGATGGTGAAACAGTCGAAACTGTTTTTTTAATTTGACCCGACCGCTTTATTAATGATATTTTTTTCCGTATCAACACCATCCGGAAAAAAACAGGAGGTTACATGAAACGGGGTATTTTTGCAGCACTGGTCATTGTTCTCGCGCTGATGTGGCTCACCGCTTCACACGCCGCGGAACCCAACATGAAAGACGGGCTCTGGGAGATCACAACAAAAACAGAGATGAAGGGGATGCCCGGCAAGATACCGGCCAACGTAATGAAACAGTGCCTCACCAAAAAAGAAAGTGTCCCGCAGAACAAGGACCCCAAATCGAACTGCAAGATGGTCGATCAAAAAGTAAGCGGGGACACGGTGACCTGGACGATGGTCTGTAAAGAAAAGGACGGTACCATTGAAGGCAAGGGCTCGATCACCTATAAAGGCGACAGCTTCGATGGGACAACCAAAACGACCATCACCGGCAAGGGTGCAAAACCCCAGGAGATCACAACAAAAATGAGCGGAAAACGTCTGGGGCCATGCCCGGCAACGAAAAAATAAAACAAGAGGACCGGCCGTGAAGATAAGCGTCAGAAAAAGCAAAAAAACCACAAGGAACGAGGTGGATTTCGACAACCTCGAGTTCGGTGTCCATTTCTCCGATCATATGTATTTCGTGGACTACGAAAACGGTAAATGGGGCACACCTCACATCGAACCATACGGCCCGATGAAGATGTACCCCGCCCTTTCTACGCTCCACTATGGTCAGGCTGTATTCGAAGGGCTCAAGGCATTTCGCGGGATCGATGGAAAGATAAGGCTCTTCAGGCCCGATAAGAACCATGAACGCCATAACATGTCGTGCGAACGCATGTGCATACCCGCCATCTCATACGAACTCTTTCTGGAAGGCATTAAGAAACTTGTGGAACTGGACCATGCCTGGGTTCCGGAAAAACGAGGCTGTTCGCTATACATCAGGCCATTCGTCTTCGCAACGGACAACTTCCTTGGCGTCCGGGTTTCCTACACGTACCGGTTTATGATCATCGCTTCGCCTGTCGGGGCTTATTACAAGGAAGGGCTCAACCCTGTCAAGCTCATCACTTCGGGGGAATTCGTCCGTGCCGTCAAGGGCGGGCTGGGGGCTGTTAAAACACCCGCAAACTATGCCGCCTCCCTCTATCCAGGAGAGGTCGCGAAAAAGAAAGGTTTCACGCAGGTCCTCTGGCTTGACGGCATCGAGAACCGCTACATTGAAGAAGTAGGGACGATGAACATCATGTTCGTTATAGACGGCACGCTTGTGACACCGCCCCTTGAAGGCTCCATACTTCCCGGCGTCACGCGCAACTCCGTCATCTCGCTGGCAAAACACTGGGGGCTCCCCCTGGAAGAAAGAAAGATCACCATCGACGAGGTCATGTCGGAAGCAAAGAAAGAACGTCTCCAGGAGGTTTTCGGTACCGGGACCGCAGCCGTTATTTCACCTGTCGGCTGGATCCAGCACAATGACAACACGATCACCATCCACAACGGTGAGATCGGACCGGTTTCACAACGGCTCTACGACGAGATCACCGGTATGCAGTACGGCGAGAAGGCCGATCCCTTCGGTTGGTGCCTTGTGCTCTGAAATACCGCTGCCGCTCACAAAACACCCTCCGGAAACGTTCATGGTAAACGGAGGGTGTTTCGCATTCACCGAGAGGTTGATTGATAGAAACAGCCATTCTTTGCTTTTTTGCCTTTCTCGCGGGCCTCATCGATTCCGTTGCGGGAGGGGGTGGCCTCATTCAATTGCCGGCGCTCTTTATCGTACTTCCCGGCCTTCCGGTGGCAGCACTCTTCGGCACGAACAAACTTGCCTCCATCGCAGGAACATCGATCGCGACGCTCCAGTATGCCAGACACATCCGCATAGACTGGAGGTCGACCATGCCAGCCACGATGGCGGCGCTCCTTTTCTCGTTTCTGGGTGCCAGGACCGTTACTCTCATGAACCCCGCCGTCATGAGGCCCCTCGTCCTCTTCATGCTCATCGCAATCGCTATCTACACCTTCATCAAGAAAGACTTCGGTTCTCTCCATGCACCGAAACTCGATGGCGTCAAACGGTCCTTCGTCAGTGTCGCCACAGGCGCGGTGCTTGGTTTTTACGACGGATTTTTCGGTCCGGGTACGGGGAGTTTTCTCATCTTTGTGTTCATCGGCATGTTCGGTTTCAGTTTCCTCGCCGCTTCCGCATCATCGAAGGTGATCAATTTCGCTACAAACCTCTCAGCCGTCCTGTACTTTGCCGCCACGGATAATATTCTCTACAAAACTGCAATATTCATGGCCCTGTGCAATATCCTCGGCGCCGTGGCAGGAACCAGGCTCGCCATACTGAAAGGAAGCCGCTTCGTGAGGGTTTTTTTCCTCATCGTCGTCTCCTGCCTCATCATAAAATTAGGTTACGACCTTTTCTTTAAAAGATAGGTCATGGGTAATGGGTTATAGGTCATAGGGAAAACCACCTTTCTTTTAAACTTAACGTTCAAGCGGTTTAAGCGGCTCAAGCAGTTCAAGCAGCTTTTGCTTTTTCACCTACGCCCCATCACCTATTACCTATCACCCATTACCCGTCTCTATACTTCTTCGCCGCCGCGGAGAGTTTCAGGAAATGCTTGCGCTCCTCCTCAATGACCTTATCGATCTCTCTGTAATTTTTTTCGTCCACGAATTGTTTCACCTCATGGTAGTACAGTATGGAGTCGGCCTCGCGATTCATGGCAAAAACTATCGCCGACAGCGCGTCTTTGGTATCGCCTGCGGCCTCGGCGCCGGTCTTCCTGGTGAATACAACCTTTCCGTCGATGTAATCGCGCAGATAGGCGCCATACTCTCCGCGATAGCTTTCCGCCTGCGGGTTCACCTCAATGCGGGAGAGCATTTCCTGAAAGACCCTTTTGTGTCTTATCTCTTCGTCGGCAAGATTGTTGAAGAGGTCCCTCACTTCTTTGTCTTCGGCATTGAGGGCTGCCTTGTGATAGAAGATCTCTCCATCTTCCTCGATGCGGATGGCAAATTGCAGGACATCGCCGGGGTTGAAGATCTGCATGATATTCTCCTTTCCTGTTATAGTTTTCTAATCGGCAACGCAGTCTCTGCCGCCGATCTTGCTCCTATAGAGCGCTTCATCGGCCCTGCGGATAAGTTCATCAGGACTCTCACCCACATTTATTTCAGCAATGCCGACCGACAGGGTGGGGTGGGTGATGGTCTTGTCCCCTATCCGTATAGGAAGGGCATCCCTGGCGGCAAGCAGGAGCCGTTCGGCAACGGTCCTGGCCGTGTCAAGGCCCTGGTCTGCAAGAATGATCACGAACTCGTCCCCGCCATAGCGGGCGACCACCTCGGTGGCGCGAATGTAGTTGGTAATGATCCGCGCAATACTATAGAGCACCCTGTCGCCGACGAGATGGCCGTATGTATCGTTTACCTCCTTGAAGTGGTCAATGTCGGCCATAATAAGAGAAAAAGGCCTGCCCGAGGCTATCGAGCGCGCAAATTGCCTTTTGTACACGGTATCGAACCAATAACGGTTGTGAAGTCCCGTCAGGGCATCTACGCTCCCGTAATGCTGAAAATCCTGTTCAAGCTGCGCCCCTTCGACAATAATGCAGTCTGTCTGGCGAAGACGCTTCGCAAGAACGAAAAGAAGGTTGCAGGCCGCCGCGTGGGACGCCTGGATGAGTGACCATAGGACATCTTCCTCCATCACGAGAAGCCGGCAGCGCTCATCTGCCACCACATAGGCGCTCGCGGCCTGATTATCGATGACCGATATCTCTCCCACGCTCTCACCGGGGCCCAATGTCGCAATCGGTTCACTTTCAGGAGATTCGAGGTGGACCCTCAGGCTGCCCTCCATTACGAAGTATATCTTTTTGTTAAGTCGTCCCGGCGATATCAGCACTGCGCCCGGTTCAAGGACCTGAGTCCTGCACACATCTATGAGGCCCTTTATGGACGCTAGATGCACATTCTTGAAGAGCTGTATGCCTTCCAAATCCCTTTCGTCGAACCCGGTTTTTTCACTATCCGCCATTGCGCCTCCCCATTAACCAAAAGGATACTATTATATATAGTGATGATACAGTGAATTGGCAATCACTTTTTACAGATTGGTCTGTTTGTCTGCCCGAGAAAATGTCCTGAGAGAAAAACCGGAAGAGGTTTCATAAAAAACAAAACTCTCACTCGTGATGAGATCGCCTGTATTGAGGTATATTTTTTCAGCCGCGCCGTCATTGGTCTCGAAAACATCGGGTATATGAGAATGGGCGAGCAAGACCACATCATACCCTTCGGAGAACTTTGTTTGCGCGAATGCCCTGAAAGCGCCCCTGACGGCCTCGCTGTGCCCTTTCCTGCGCCGCGAAAGCAGGGGGTGCATGAGCATGGCGATGTTCCACGTAGCCGCAGGCCCGAGACGGTCCATAAGCCCGTAAAAAAGAGGACGCTTCAGGAACCGGGCCAGGGAAAAACGGGAAAGCCCGTCGCCGTGGGCGGCATAGACCTTCTTTCCGTCGATCTCAATGGTCAGTTCTCTCGCGCATTTGACACCTGTATGATCTCCGAAGTATTTTCCCATGGAGAACTCATGGTTGCCTTCCAGGAAATAGATGATCTTGCCCCGTGCCGCCAGGTCTTTCAGGGCACCGGCTACAGGGTTGAACCAGGGGTATATATAGTCGTCATAACCATGGTAGAACTCGAAGAGGTCTCCCAGTATAAAGATCATATCGGCGTCGGCGCAATGGTCGGCGATAAAACGCAGGAAAAGGACTATCCTGTCATCGCTCCTGCGGCTGATATGGGTATCAGAGAAAAAAATGATCTTCAGGGGGGATCTCTCCATTGCCGGCTGCCCAAGCAAGACAGCGGGCGGTTTGTGTCAGGCCAGATATTCTTTCAGCGCTTCCATCCAATGACGCATCCTGACCCCTGTGTCACGCTCCAGCCTTGACAGATCGAAAACAGAGTATGGGGGACGCGGCGCCGCACGTCCCAGTTCCCGCGTGGTGATAGGACTTACCTCCACATCCATGCCCTTTAAGGAAAAGATCGCCCTTGCGAACTCATACCAGGTACAGGAACCGCTGTTCGACACATGGACGATTCCCGTCAGCCCTTTCTCTATGACGGCCATAATGGGCACGGCAAGGTCCTTCGCATACGTCGGAGAACCCGTCTGATCGTTGACAACGCGCACGCTCCCCTGCTCTCCGGCAGCCCTTATGATCTTTTCGACAAAGCTGGCCCCCGTCTTTCCATAGAGCCACTGCGTCCTGATAACAACAGCCGAAGGAAGCTTCTCAAAGACCATCCTTTCACCCTCGAGTTTGGTCCTTCCGTACACTGAAGCCGGGTTTGGTTCATCGTCCTCACAATAAGGCAGGCCTTTCTTGCCGTCAAAAACATAATCCGTACTGACATGTATGAGCTTCGTCCCCGCTTTTCCGCAAAGGTCAGCCACGATCGCCGCCCCTTGTGCGTTGACCTTTTCCGCAAGCTCCGATGCCCCTTCACAACCGTCGACATCGGTCATGGCCGCAAGGTTCAGAACCACGTCAGGCCGATAGCGGCAGACCAGTTCCTCCCCGGCCGGGCCGCAGGTGATGTCCCATGAATCTACATCGTGAACCCAAAGATCGAAACGCTCGGCAAGGAGGGGAACAATACTGGCACCGAGCAATCCATTCGCGCCGGCAATAAGTATCTTCATCGGTTCCCGTACATCTTTTCGTAATAATCGAGATACGCCCCCGTCTTTATCCGCTCCCACCAGCCTTTGTTTTCAACATACCATTGCACTGTCTGGCGCATTCCTTCGGCAAAATCAACGGACGGCCTGAAACCCAGGTTTTTGGTGATCTTCCCTGAATCTATAGCGTAGCGCCTGTCGTGGCCCGGCCTGTCCTTCACATACCTTATGAGGGACTCGGGCCTCCCCAGTATCTCAAGGACAAGCCTGACGATATCAATATTGGTCTTTTCTTTTCCCGCGCCGATATTGTAGACGTTGCCGTCCTCTCCCCGGTGAAGCACAAGATCGATGGCCGCGCAGTGGTCTATCACGTGGATCCAGTCGCGGACGTTGAGACCGTCCCCGTAAACAGGCAATTCCATGCCGGCAAGGGCATTTGTGATCATGAGGGGAATGAGCTTCTCGGGAAACTGGTAGGGTCCATAATTATTGGAACAGCGGGTAACGAGGACAGGCATGCCGTATGTCTTGAAATATGCGATGGCAAGGATATCGGCAGACGTCTTTGAGGCCGAATAAGGGCTGTTCGGCGCCAGCGGGGTGTCCTCGCGAAAGGCCCCCGTTGCACCAAGGGAACCGTAGACCTCGTCCGTGGAGATCTGTACAAATCGCCTCACCTTCTTCTTTCTCGCCATTTCAAGAAGGTTGAAGGTGCCGTTTATGTTGGTCTTTATGAAGGCATCAGGGTCTATGATGCTTCTGTCCACGTGGGATTCGGCGGCAAAATTGACGATCACATCGATGGTTCTTTCAAAGACCCGCTCAAGATCGGCCGTATCGGCTATGTCACCCTTCACGAAGGTGTACCGGTCATCTCCGGTAATGTCTTGAAGGTTCTCGAGATTGCCCGCGTAGGTCAATTTGTCGAGGTTGATGATATGGTAATCATATTTGCCAAGCATGTGGCGGACGAAATTGGTCCCGATAAAACCACATCCGCCGGTGACGAGAATAGTTTCAGCCATCTTTCCTCTCCCACTTGTACGGTATGTCGTTGACATGGGGGTCGATCCTGAACTCGTCCGGTTTTTTGTGGTTATAGGGTACCGTGACGGTATTGATTATGATCGCTTCCTCCTGGCTCACACATTTCCAGCCGTGATAGACCATTTTCGGCACCATGATGAGCATGGGCTGGTGGTCGCCCATGTAGAACTCGTTAACCTCGCCCTTCGTCGGCGACCCTTTTCGGTCATCATAAAGAACGAGCTTTATCATCCCCCGGACGCAGGTGATGAGGTCATCCTGCTTCCTGTGGAAATGCCAGGCCTTGACCACATGGGGATATGTCGTTGTCATATAGACCTGGCCGAAGCGCGTGAACATCTCATCGTCGCTGCGAAGGATCTCCATGAGCCTTCCCCGTTCATCGGGTATGAATTTCAATATTTTTACTGCAACGCCGTTGATCATATACATTCCCCCTGGTCACTTGTTGTTTGCACCGGACTGGGCAACGAGAACGCTCGCGCGAAGGAGCGATTCGAAGGTACCTGCGTCCGTCCACCATCCGTCGAGCATCTCCCAGGTCATTGTGCCTTCCCTGACATATGCGTTGTTCACGTCGGTGATCTCAAGTTCTCCCCTGTCCGAGGGCTTTAATGTCTTAACGATATTGAACACCTCAGCGTCATAAAGGTAAATACCTATGACGGCAAGATTGCTCCTGGGGTGTTTCGGCTTTTCGACTATGCTGACGAGCCTTCCGTCATTTATCTCGGCCACGCCGAACCTCTCCGGATCGGGTACCTCCTTGAGCATTATCTTTGCGCCTTTCCCCTGTTTTTTGAAATCTTCAACTGCCCTGATGATGTTTTTCTCTATGATATTATCGCCAAGGACAACACAGATCGACTCTCCGTCGGCAAAATACTCCGCAAGGGAAAGGGCGGCGGCTATGCCGCCTTCACCTTCCTGATAGGTATAATTGAGGTGCTTGAGGCCGAAGTCTTTCC
>ENA-UOWG01000649-UOWG01000649.1-activated-sludge-metagenome-genome-assembly--contig:-NODE-649-length-43371-cov-7.405277_pt1 | contig 43371 bp, 47 predicted proteins | sample MGYA00238147_ERZ761563 | MGnify/ENA primary metagenome ERZ761563 (study PRJEB28884, sample SAMN05720216) | anaerobic digester metagenome | isolation source: active sludge of municipal...
AACCAATGGTTATCATGTAACCGATAGTTATATTATAACCTCGAGTGAACATTATCCGGGGAAAATCCATGGTTGCACTGACACAGGAAATGAAGGATTCGCTCACGGGTACAAAGATTGCATTCCTTGCAACAGCATCAGGGGATGGTGTTCCGAATGTTGTCCCGATTGCGGCATTCCGGCTGGTCGATGACGGCACGATGCTGATCTCGGACCAGTACTTCAACAAGACGCTGAAAAACATGAAAGAGAACCCGGTGATCGCCCTGTCCTGGTGGGGAGAGGCGGGCGGCTTCCAGCTCAAGGGGACCGTCACGATCCATACGGATGACGAGGTCTTCAGAACGAACGTCGCCTGGATGAAGGAGAGCTGGCCGAAGTTTGTGCCCAAGTCTGCCGCGCTCGTCAGAATCACGGACGTGTTCATCGTCAAGCCGGATAAAGAGCCCGGGAAGAAGATCCTCTGAGCCGGAGACCGGAAGCATGCAGTTCCAGGCACTGAAACTGGTGTATTTCTCGCCAACGGGGACAACGAAGAAGATTGTGGAGGACATCGCACGCGGGATCGATCACGGCAGCGTGGAGGTCATCGACATCACCCGCCCGGACGCACGACAGGTACGGCTGCAGACATCGGAAAACGACCTTCTCATTGTCGGCGTGCCGGTGTACCTTGGAAGAATCCCGGCACTGGCAGGCGAATGGCTGCGGACGCTGCAGGCAAACGACACGCCCGCAGTCGGGGTAGTGGTGTACGGCAACCGTGCGTATGATGACGCCCTGATCGAGCTTGCGGATATCCTGAAGGATCGCGGGTGCCGGCCGGTTGCCGGCGCCGCATTCATCGGACAGCACTCGTTCTCCACGGACACAACGCCAACAGCAGAGGGCCGCCCGGATGCCAGGGACCGGGAATTTGCTGAGGCGTTCGGGAAGAATGTTGGGGAAAAACTCCAGGCAGCTCCTTCGCCAGGCACGGTTCCGGAGATGCAGTTTCCCGGCATTCGTCCGTACCGGATGGAAACCTGCCATCCGTACAAAAAAGGCACGCCCTTCTGGAATGTGGACTTCATCGCAGTCAGCGACGCCTGCACGCAATGCGGGACCTGTGCAGAGGGATGCCCGGTCGGGGCCGTCGACCCGGCCGACAGCCGGGTGATCGATACGGAACGCTGCATCACGTGCTGCGCCTGCATCCGGCGCTGCCCTGTCCATGCGAAGACGATAAAACCGGGGCTCGTCATGGATGCATCCCTGCGCCTGTATTCCAATTGCCGGGACAGGAAGGAGCCGGAATGTTTCCTCTGATATCGGGGCCGCAGGGGAAAAGCGCACGTTCGGAATACCTGCATAACGGAATACTGGTCCCCGGCAGGAAACCGTAGGAGGCGGGGGGCTGCAATGGGAATAGCGGAACGGCGGTTGCGGGAGAAGGAGCGGCGAAAGACAGAGATCCTCGACGCAGCGGAGCGTCTCTTTTTTTCGAGAAGCTATGAAGATGTCTCCATGGAGGATATTGCACGCGAGGTCGAGCTGAACAAGGCTACCATCTACCTCTATTTCGACAACAAGGAGGCACTGTTCGCAACCATTGTCGTCCGGGGTATCCGGATCATGGAGGAGAAATTCCGGGCGTGCATGGAGACGAAGGCTCCCGGCATCGTCAGGGTAGCCCTGATGGGCCAGGCCTATTACCGGTTTGCAGAAGAAAACCCGGAATATCTCCGGCTCATCCATTTTTACGGATCCGAACGGTTCTCCCATGAGAACCCCTATACCGCAGAGACCGGGAAGGGCTACGGTGCCTGCCGGAAGATCCTTCAGGATGCGATCCGGGAGGGCATTGATGACGGAACGATCCGGGCCGATCTCGACCCGTTCCTCGCCTCGATGTTTCTCATGATCTCGTTCATGGGGATCCTCTCCCTCGAAAACCGGTGGAAACTGGTGATCGGGGCGGAGGGGTTCACGTACGAACAGTTCGCGAGCGAATTTTTCCGGTTCCTTCTTCCGGCACTTTCTTCCGGCAGGAGATCGCCTGCGATGGATCGTCCGGATCTTAAAGCAGCCGGATTCTTCCTGACCGTGCCGGTGAAACAAAAGGGCGCATGATCCCACGCCACTCCGGGTTGCTCTCCACCGGTACTGAAGATGGAGCCCCGCCGTCCCGTTCTCCCTCTTCCTTGCGAGGAACGAGGAAGCCGGAAACGGGGTCTTCGATGGCTTCATCGGGAACGAATTCCCCGGGGGCAGGGCCGGAGAACTGCTCTCCCGCACTATCACCGGCGTGATGGCGGGATCCGCCTGTACCCGCTCAGCCCACCGCTTTTCTGACGAGCGCTGCGATCCGTGCCTCTTCGGTTGCGGCGAGGTCGGTCAGCGCAAAGGCAACCGGCCACATGGCCCCGTCATCGAGGTTTGCGTCTTCATTAAACCCGAGGGTCATGTACCGTTCCTTGAACTTGTCCCCGCCGCGGAAGAAGCAGATGACCTTGCCGTTATGGGCGTACGCGGGCATGCCGTACCATGTTCTCGGCGCGAGCACCGGTGCGCTGGTTCGGATGATGGCATGGAGGCGCCCGCCCATGGTGCGGTACGGTTCCGGCATCGCGGCGATCGCGGCGAGTACGGCGCTCTCTCCCTCTTCACCGGGAGCATGTGAAGGGGGCTTTCCGCGGGGGGTTGCTGCGGTATCCTGTGATTTTTTCATGGGTATCTTCCGGTAACTGGTTATCCTGTGCCAGATACCTGCGGGATTCGATAAAGGTACCGGTCCTGACAGGGGGAGCTCCGGTTCGTTCAGAGATCCTTTCGTAAGTATATCATGTCCCTGCACAGGAAATCCCCGTCATAGACCGGTTCCGGATACGTCCGGGTGAAGAAACCCGGATCAGTCCTGAACCAGACAAAACCGAACTGCTGGTAGAACGAGACCGCAGGTTCTGCTGTTCCGACGATGATGGACGAGTACCGGCCATGGAAGTGTCCGGACAGGAAGTGTATCATGGCCGACGCGATACCCCGGTGCCGGAACCCTTCGGCGGTTGCGAGGGCTTTCAGTTCGCACTCACCCGCAGAAGCGGGAGTCACGACCGCCACGCATGCCGGCATTTCGCCACAATATGCCACGACAAGAATTCCCCGGTCAAGATACGTTTCAACGACAGATACGTCAGGATCTGCACAGAGGATAAGGGGGAGGAAAGGCCGTTTATCACCGGTGATTATTTGGAAAGAACAATTGCCGGTCATGAAGTGTATCACCGGTTTTCTGCTTTCGGCACCAGGGGGATATCCATCAGATGAATATCCGGCGCCGGAGCAGTACCTGCATACGGGTGTGCATGCCGGTCACATAATACCCTGTGGCGAAAGGCTCCTGCACGCGGTCCTGACAGGCACTCTTGCACAAAATTCTCTCCCATAATCCCGATGCCCGTCATGGTCATGGATCAGCTCCGCCAGCACGTTCCCATTCCTCCCCGTACAGTCTTTCATGATGCTTTGATTTCACCAAACCCCGTTCCGATCCTTAAAATTCGGGCCACCCATCTTTTTCCCGCACCACTTCAAACCAGTACAGCAGGAGACGAACGATGACGAAGGTCAATACCGGCAACCGCGAATGGTTCCAGGACTGGGCGAACGACTATGACACAACGCTGGGGAAGGTGAAGAGGCACCACGCGCTGCTCGACCGTGTTGTCAGGGTATCGGGAGTGAAGAGCGGCGACCGGGTGCTCGATATCGGCTGCGGGACCGGGTTGCTCTCGCTCAAATTCCTCGATAAGGTCGGTTGCACGGTTACGGCGATCGACAGCTCTGTGGAGATGCTTACGATATTTAAGGAAAAGATCGAAAAGTGCGGGCTTACCGGAAGGGTCCGGTGCGAACAACGATCCGCGGAGGAGATGGACTTTGGGGCAGGCCGGTTCGATATCGTGGCGGCGACCGTCTCGCTGCATCACGTGAAGGAGAAACAGCCGGTCGTCGACAGGATCTATAAGAGTCTCGCGGACGGCGGGAGGTTCGTTCTCGGCGAAATCGATCTGGATACGACGGGAAGGCTGGATGACCCGAAGCGGCTCCTGAGGGTCTTGGAGTACCTGTCGAAGGAGTTACCGCTTGTCATGAAAGAAGGCGGTGTACCGGCATTCGAACGGATGTACGACAACGGGAAGAAGCATATCCTGAATGACGGCGAATACTGCATCGGATCCGAACAGTGGGCACGACTATGCCATAGAGCAGGGTTTCAGGAAGTGGAAATCCGCCCGTTGAAGGGCTTTGCATGGTTCGTGGTCCTGGTCGCGACAAAATAAAAATTGCAGCCATGGTCTCCCGCGAGGTGGGGATACCGGGAAATTCCCCGGAGAGCTAAAAGAATCCTCTTGCCGGCCAGTACAAGGCCAAAGGATTGTCATTCCTTCGGCGCATGCGGCGGCAGTTGCTGCTGTGCAAGCGGGATCCCGCCCGTGCCGATGGCATCGAGCGGGTACTCCCGGACATACACGAAGAATGCCGGCGGCGGAAGGTTCGTGATCTCGGACGCGGTCTTCGTCAGTTTCCGGATCAGTTCTGCTTTTGTTTCAGGGCTTACCTTCCAGAGATCGATGGTAATAACGGGCATGGTTTCACCTCACAGGTTCATTTCCCGAAAAATTCATGGACGTCCCGCAGGTATTCCCGGATCGGAAAATGCTGCGGGCATTTCTCCTCGCACTCCCCGCACTCGGCACAGCAGGAGGCATACCCCGGTATCCCCCCGGAGAACGCGCCGCTGAGGGCCCAGGAGTACACCCCGGCCGCTCTCTCCTTCGCATCATAGGTGTACGCCTGGTTGTAGTACATGAAACACGAAGGGATATCGACGCCATTCTCGCACGGCATGCAGTACCGGCAGCCGGTGCAGGGGATCTTCACGCGGGAGGCAAAGCTGTCCCGCATCTTTTCCACAACGGCGAGTTCTTCCAGTGAGAGAGAGTTCGGCAGGCCCTGCTCTGCAACGGCAAGGTTCTCTTTCACCTGTTCCATCGCGGACATGCCGGAGAGCACGACCGTGACTTCCGGGTGGTTCCAGACCCAGCGGAGCCCCCATCCCGACGGCGTGCGCCGGACCGGGGCGTCGAGAAGGTGCTGGTGGATCGCGGGGACGTCCCCCGAAAGGAGCCCGCCCCGGAGCGGTTCCATGACAACGATGCCAAGGCCCTTCTCCGCCGCGTACCGGAGGCCCTCCGTGCCGGCCTGGTACTCTTCGTCCATGTAGTTGTACTGGATCTGGGCAAAGGTCCAGTCGTAGGCATCCACGATCTCCGAAAAGACGGAAAACTGGTCGTGGAAGGAGAATGCAGGATACCGGATCCGGCCGTCGGCCCGGGCGCTGTCAAGGAATTCAAGGACGCCCAGCTTCGAAAGGTTCTCCCATGTCTCGGCGCCAAGCCCGTGGAGGAGATAGAAATCGATGTGGTCCGTTGCGAGCCGGGCGAGCTGCTCGTCCAGGTACCGGTCCATGTCTTCCCGCTTTGTAATCAGCCAGCTCGGGAGCTTGGTCGCGAGGAAGACTTTTTCGCGGTAACCGTCGCCAAGCGCCCTCCCGACGACCAGCTCGCCTTCCCCGTTGTGGTACGGGTAGGCCGTATCGACATAATTGACACCGGCATCGATAGCGGCGCGGATCATGGCAGTTGCTTTAGGCTCGTCAACCTTTCCACCGGCCTGCTCGCCCTCTGCGGGCGGCAGCCGCATGCACCCGAAGCCGAGGATCGAGAGATCGTGCGGGCACCGCGGGAACTTCCTGTAGAGCATTCTCTCACCGTTCTCCAGAGTAACGAAGACATTGCGGGGATAAAAAGGGAACAGGGACAAAAATGTCAGCAAAGCCCGGGAAAGAGATGTCAGCAGGAAATGGCAGAGGGCACGCTCTTTGGAACGGATGCTCCACGTCAGGTGTCTGATATATCCGAAAAACCAGCGTTTTCATGGTCGTTTCAAAATCTGCGTTCAGGGAATCACCTTAAATATCTCCTGCCGGATAAGGGTGAGTCAGGGTGAAAGAATATGGTAACACTATCCCAGAAGATCGTTCCCTGCATATGGCTGGAAAAAGACGCCGATAAGGCTGCTCGGTTTTATGTCTCTGTATTCAGGAATGCAAAAATTCTCAAAACCTCCTACTACCCCAAAGCCTCTGAAGAGGTCTCCGGTCAGAAAGAGGGATCGGTTCTTACCGTCAGATTCACGCTGGAGGGGCAGGAGTTTGTTCTCCTTAACGGGGGGCCCGTATTTAAACTGAGCCCTGCCGTCTCCTTCATGGTCCTGTGCGATACCCAAAAAGAGATCGATTATTACTGGAGTATACTGTCGTTTGTCAAGGAAGCCGAGCAGTGCGGCTGGCTGGTTGACAAGTATGGCATCAGCTGGCAGATCGTCCCGTCAATTCTTGAATCGATGACCACCGACCCGGACCCGGCGAAGGTGGAACGGGTAACGGCGGCATTCCTCCAAATGAAAAAATTTGACATCAGCGCACTGAAAAAAGCGTACGAAGGATAACCTGATCCTTTTTTTGCTGAATCACGATCCAAATCTCCGCCCCGGTCCCCTGCCCCTCACGCGAGTTCCATCGCCCCTGCTTACGAAAAACCCGCGCCGGCCCACCCGCGACCGCCCGAACCCCGGTCAGGGGAACATGCCGGGTCAGTGGCTCTCGTTAATCTGGTCTCCCAGCTCCTCATCCGCCCAGTCTTTCAGGGAGGAAAGGATCGGGATGACGGTCTGCCCCCGCTCTGTCAGGGCATACTCGACGCGGGGGGGCATGTTGGGATATTCCGTGCGGGAGATGAGGCGATCTGCCTCAAGGGCCCGGAGCTGCCGGGTAAGCATCTTCTGGGAGATCGCCGGAAGTTTCTCCTGGATTGCCGTAAAACGGAGCGGGGCATCCTTGATCTTCCAGAGGATATGCGGTTTCCATTTCCCGCCGATCACGTCCATCGCCGCCTCGAGCGAACAGACGTACATCCGTTTTTCTGGCATAGACCGGTATTCCGGGCGCCGGAACGTTAACGGTTGCGTTTTGTTTCCCCGATTGCAGCAGGGCACCCTGATGAGAGGAAAAAAGCGGAAACCGGGAAACGGAGGAGATATCCGGAGGCAGATATCCCCGGATCCCGGACAATTAAAGATTGGTTAACCGGTTGAAATTGATGGACGGGTTGCCGAGCCGGTCGATCTGGGTCCTTTTGATCGGGACCCAGGTGTCAATGATGACCCGCCGTTCCAGGGTCAGCGTTTCGTTCTGGATCAGTTGTGAGATATCCTTTCCGTTTGCCGAGAGCGTAATAATGATGGAATAATCGCTCGTTTTTGCATTCCGGGGGATCAGTTTTGCCTCGATATGGGCGAAATCCCAGGTCGTGGCTTCGGATTCCGGGATCTCCTGGCACCTGGTGAAACTGATAATATAAAAGCCCGAGCTCTTGCCGCTCGTATAGACGTCATAAAATATCGCGAATTTCTCGTCGGGTATCCCGACGAGTTTCGGGCGGGCAGAGCTGATCCCGTAGTCCGGATCCCTGGTTATCTCCGGAAACGCCTGGCTCATGATGCAATCGGAGATCCCGTAATCTTCTTTCGTTAACGTGAATTTTTCAACATAGGGATCGGATGCCACCGCTGCTTTTGTCTCCTGGAATGCCGGGGTCGCGATGGTCGGGACCGCACTTGTTGCAGGGATCGTCGTCGTGGCAGGAGGGACCGTCGTCCCGGCAGTTGCGGTTGCGGGGGGAGCAGAAGGTTCTCCTGCGGGTACAGGCGTGGTGGTTATCGAAGAGGCAGGTTCTGTCGTCAGGGAAGGAGTTGTACCGGCAGCCGGGGTCGCCGGGGATGTGCATCCACCGGCAATAATCCCGCCGATCAGCAACCCGATCAAAAGAGGAATATATTTTTGATCCATGGCAGTTTCCATCATCCACTGACAAATTATTCTTTTTCATTTTGAAATTGACCAAAAATGACGTGCAAAAATATGGCCCGCAGGTTTGGGGGAAGCGATCCCACCCCCGCTTTTTTCCGACCCATGACCGCCAAGATCGGTCGCCCCGGTCTCCTCCGGTCCCTGGACGCTCGCCGCGGCGGTCGTGACGAAAGGGAGGTAGCTGAATTCAATCCGGTATGATGGTTTTTGGAGGGCGTGAAGGCGGGGGCTGCAGGAAGACAGCGAAGTCGTTGTCGACGGGAACGGAACGCGTCCCGCTCTTGTACGGACCTGGTCGCGTTCATGCGGGATTGTCAGGAAGATCGGGGACGCGACACCGGCATGAGATTTTTCATCACCAGCGTAGGTACGGACGACACGACAAATGCACTGAAATTTTATGCTGAAGTATCAGGGTTGGTGAAAAACCGGAGTATCTGCCGGCAGCTGACGGTGACTGATCGTCGTCCCGCCCAAAGGCCGGACCGGTGCCGGGCTGTTCCCGTGGTCTGCCTTGCATAGTGGATTCCCACAACGATCTTCCAGGAACATGAGCGAAATGATCGTCAGTTTTGGATTGTTTTCCCAAAAATATTTCAGAGAAATCCGTCAGGGACCTCTATGCAATGCGAACTTGCAAGACTAAAACAAGCACTTATCTGCAACGGGATCCGAGTAGTGTTTGTATGGACATGATCGTTGAAATCCTGAACCTTGCAGTCGGGTTTGTCATCGGCTTTGCCGGATACGTGATGATCTGGGATTATCTTCACCGGAAAAACTCCCTGTATTCTCCTGAATAACCTGAATCCCGATCCACCGTGCGGCCCAGGCATTCCGGGCTCTTTCCCGAAACTCGGGTATGTTCTTTCTTGTTCGCGGGAACTGCGTTCCCGTATTCTTCCGGATATTTCCACGCCCCGGGCACCCGTTGCTGGCACCTGAAGCGGTACTGCGGGACGAGTTCCGCGACCCGCCATTATGCGCCACCCACTGACGGCCTTTTTTCCTGCATTCCTGGCAACGCCCTGAACACGTCGGATTACGGTCGAAAAAAAATACCGCTGCCCGGAAAGCTTCAGGCAAACCGGACCGGGCAAATGGTTCTAAAAAAATGCTGGTTTTTTCCGGCGCAGTGACAGACGATTGTCCGCATCGTTTCTTTTCAGAAGACGTAGGTTGTCCCGACAGTATTCAGGATGCACTTCTCCGGCATCGCGGTCATGATCCGGTTGATCGTTTTCCAGCCGGTGCAGTGCATCGGGACAAGGTACTCCGGATTGATCCGTCTCATGGAATCGATAGTCGGTGGAACGACCGGTTCAAACGTCTTCCCGGAAAGGTGAAATCCGCCGAGGACTGCGTGGATTTTGTCAACACCGGTGATCTTTCTCGCATACTCCACCGTGTTGATGATCCCGGCATGGGCGCAGCCGCTCAGCACCACAAGGCCCTTGCCCTTTACGGTGATCACCAGCGCCTGATCGTCGCGGATGGGATCAGGAACCCGTGTCCCGTCCCGCTCTATCTCCGCGCCGGGCATCCCCTTCTCGAACGGCGTTGTCCGCTCCACCTCCCCGGTGACGAGCAGGTGGCCGGCGGCGAGGGTCGAGGGATCGCTGCGCAGCCGGACATCGTACCCCGCCCTCTTCAGCGCGACCGCATCCGCCGTGGGCTGATCGAATGTGCCGTGGCCGGGGATATTCAGGCGCCGGCGGAGAACGGCATCCGGGTGGGCGATGATCGGAATCTGCCGCCCTGCGCCCGCAGCAACGTTTTCGAGTGCGCCGATGTGGTCGTAGTGGCCGTGGCTCAGGACGACCGCTTCAATCCCGGCAAGGGAGATCCCCATCTGGCAGGCGTTCCAGGGCAGGCATTCGGAAGAGAGCCCGGCATCCAGCAGGACCGTGTGCTCCTTTTTCCCGGAGAATACCCTGACGAGACAGGAGAGGCCGTGCTCGGCCAGGATCCGGCGGGCCGGGTTGTAGGGCAGCCGGCGGTCAACGGGCGTTAAGGAGGTGTTGATCAGGATGTCCGTGTAGTTGTCAACGAGGACCGTGATCTCGGTACGGTCAACCGGCTTTGGCGGCTTTTCGGTCATGGCTGCATCATAAGAGGTTCCATCGCGCTCAGTCGATAAGAAGGAGCGCCATGAGCTCAGGGTGGCCCTGCACCGGGAACCGGATCGGCATCCCCGCCTTCTCCGCGGTCTTTACCATGTTCACCCCGACCGCGTGCTCGGGTATCCGGGCCTGGGTGGGATGGAGACAGATACCGGCCTTCACGTTACAGGTCTCGCACAGACGGCACGAGCCGTTGACGAACGCGAGCGCGAACGGGTTGCCGGCATTGAACGCGGCCCGTTCGAGTTCCAGCATCAGGGGAGCGAACGCGCCGGTTCCGCTGAAGTGGTCCTTCCAGAACTGCGTTGCCTGTTCCTTCCGGTCGGCAGGAGCTTCCGGGTCCAGCCAGTACCGGTAGATCGAACAGATGACTTCGGGATCTGCCCGGGCAGGGGAGATGAACTTCACGAGCAGGGCGTACCGGTACTCGGACAGGATCTTCCGGAACTCGTCCGGTGCCGGGACATGCGGCGGGCAGGTCAGCTTCTTCCCGTACCCGATACAGCCGGTCCTGCACTTCATGGGCACGCGGTTCTCGACAACGATATCCGATGCCGGGATCACCTTCGCACCGGCAGCGCCGAGTTCTTTTGCCTTGTCAACGAGGAATGCATACTTCCTGTAATCCTGTTTTGTGTTCCTCATACCCGCCATAATACTCTGCGTTCGTATACGCTCTCCGATACAATATCCCCATCGATATCCCCATCTCCCAATTTCCCCATCTCCCAATTTCCCCATCTCCCGATTGCCATTCCGGATCGCGCTGAGACCTCCCGGGGATTCCATTTCACCGTCACCCTGTCCGGTATCCGCCATGAGGCTTGCTGCCTAAACATTAATCAGAAGGTTTATATCATCCTAAATGAATCTATCATCCCTTACTTATTAGGTAAGATAGGGAGAACTACCTAACAAGGGATAATCGTGCCTAAAGCAACACTGAAGATAGACACTGCAACGCGCGACCGGCTCCGGAAGTTCAGTACCAACATGGACGATACCTTCGACTCGATCATCGTCCGGCTCCTGGACTTCTACGAAGAACACCGACAGAAAAAGTGAAGGGAACAACCATGAGAGAAAAGGGTATCATCGACGAAACAGAAGCGGACGGGAAGAGATCGGCATTGACCATGGCACTCTGGCGGGTGATCCAGCCCCATTACCGGGACCATGTTCCCGAGATCCAGGGAAGAGTGAGGGAGATGCTTGCAGCAAACGAGTCGTTCCGGATCACCGACCTGATGGCAAAAACAAGTGTCATACCGGAGACCGAATTCCGCAGGTACCTGCACGAGGCAAGCCGGAAAGGGGAGCTCTCCTTTGACGAGACCGGGGGAACGGGACTCGTATCCCGCATGCGATAATTCCGAAGCCCTTGTTATGGTAACCGGGTCCCTGCATGAGCTGCTGATCCGGAAAAAATCCAAACATTTTCGGGACCGACCCGGTCGTAAAAAACCGGAGGGTCTCCTGGCAATAATCACGGATGAAAGATTTTCAGAACGGAAATCCTCCGCGGTTTGTTCAAGGAAGCGTACTCCGGAAGATCCCCGGATCACCGCTGGCGTCATCTCTTTTCGTTCTCAAAACCGTTGGGCCTGCAGTGTTTTAAAAAAAATTCCTCCCGCCACAATGCCGGATCCGGAATTTTCCTGTCCCCGTTCTTCCTCGGAGATACCCCCCGCGGGGGGAGTGTTGCCCAACACCCCCCTGATGAAAAATGACCCGTCGGAGGGAGACAATGCCCCGGAGCAGGGGAAATTTCGGGATCTCTCCTGAACAAAAGACTCAGCGGGGGCACCGCATCAGGGGAGGTCTTCCTGGCGGGGATCCGTAACGATGGCACTGTCAGGAAGTGTGCACTTAATATCCCGGCAATCCATCTCCCCCTCATGCGCTCCCCGGTCGTTCTCCTCATCGTTCTCTTCCTCCTTCCCGTACTGGCAGGATGCACCGGTTCCCCCATGGATGGCACCCCCCCGCCAGCCACGATGACGCCTTCCCCCGCGACTACCGACCTCACCAACCGGTACTCTGCCCAAGCGGCGCAGTTCCGGAACGGCACCTCGGTTACTGTCCTGGAACCGGAATCGATCCCGGTCAGGCTCACAAAGATCGCCGGCACCTTCACCGCCCCGATGATGATCGCAACGGACGGGAGCGGGCGGCTCTTTGTTGCGGACCAGATCGGCACGGTCCGGATCATCGGGGCGAACGGGACCGTTTATCCCGAGCCGTTCCTCGACCTCCGCGACAGGATGATCGCCCTGAGTCCCCAGTACGATGAACGCGGGCTCTATGCGATCGCATTCCACCCCGACTCAACGAGCAACGGCCGCGTCTTTGTCCACTATGCCGCGCCGCTCCGGCAGGGGGCACCTGCCGGATGGAGCTGCACCAACCGGCTCTCCGAGTTCCGGGTGATGGCCGGCAACCCCGACAGGGTCGATCCCGCCTCCGAAAAGATCCTCCTTGCGATCGACAAGCCCCAGATGAACCATAACGGAGGCCCGATCCTGTTCGGACCCGATGACGGGTACCTCTATATTGCGCTCGGCGACGGGGGCGGGGCGGACGATACCGGTGCCGGTCATATGCCGGGGACCGGCAACGCGCAGGACCCCGCTACCCTGCTCGGAAAGGTGATACGGATCGATGTCGATTCTGTCGGGACCGGCGGGAAGGCCTACGCCATCCCGCAGGATAATCCCTTCATGACGAATCCGGCATTCCTTCCCGAGATCTATGCGATGGGACTCCGGAACCCGGCATACCTGTCCTTCGATGCCGGCGGGAACCACACGCTGACAACCGGCGTTGCGGGGCAGGAGCTCTTCGAATCAGTCTTTTTCCTTGCAAAAGGCGGCAACTACGGGTGGAAGATCCGGGAGGGGACGCACTGTTTCGACCCGGAGGATGCCGGAACACCACCCCCGGAACCCTGCGCCACCACCGGAGCACGGGGAGAACCGCTCATCGGCCCGGTTGTCGAGACCGGCCATGACATCGGGAACACGATCGTTGGCGGGTACATTTACCGGGGAACGGATGTCCCGGCGCTCTCGGGAAAATACATCTTTGGCATGTGGAGCACCGGTTTTACGAGCGGCGACGGAAGCATCTATGCGGCAACGCCCCCGGCAGGGTATGATATCCGCAGGTATCCGGCATCGGCCAAGGAGGTTGACCAGCAGGATAACAGGATGTGGACGTTCCAAAAAGTCCTGGACAGCGGAACAAGCGATGGCCGGCCCCATGCCTACGTCCGCGGGTTTGGGCAGGATGACCGGTATGAACTCTACGTCCTCCTGAACACGAAGAGCGGCCCGGATCCCTCGGCGACGACCGGAGAGGTCTGGAAGATCGGACCTGCTGCCTGAACCGGTAAAGAACCGGACATCCCCTTCTTATTCCCACCGTGGAAAGATCGGTATCCTGCGTCCTGAGAGTCCGGGCGGATCGAAATCTGTGCAGGGCCGGAACATGTCCGGGCTTACAATAGATTCATATAGTATTGGGACGATTGATAAGGACTGAGTATGAAAGATCCGGGATGATTGCGGGCAGAACCGTATGACCAGGGGAGATGAGAAGACATGGGGTGTTTCCGGACGACCTTGAGGAAAGCGGGCTGAAAAAAGTCCTCTTCGTTACCTGTTATTGCACATTGAAGGGTAACTGTACGCTTGATGAAAAAGGAAGAAACTGCAAGGACTGCGAATTTTCCATCTGCGTCCTTGACCCGGTGCCGCAGAGAGGGGTTGCAGTATGAAATACCTTTTTACCGACGAGAAGACCGGATATGATTATTTCTGCACTATCGATCCGTCCCTCTGCAGGAAGAAAACCTGCAAACACTGCTGGCATCTGAAGCGGTATTGCAGCACGGGCACGGGCGGCCGGCGGCACCTGCCGCCCGTCTCCTGCCTCTTTTTTCCCGCAATGCCCCGTTCATTTGCTTATCCTTTCTGGTCTTTTCCGATGATCTCCCCATCGTCTTTCGGGAAACAATCTTCCTGCATTTCGTGACAGGGACGCAGGTGCCCGGTCCGGTTCACCCGCTTCCGGATCGGGAATCGCCCGCAAAAAAGTCTGAAGGGATAATTGCGGGGGCACAGGGTTTGCGTTACTTTGCGTACGCCTCTACGAGATCGCGTGCCGTGATGATGCCGGTGATCTCTCCCTTCTTCATGAGGGGGAGCCTCCGGATATGCCCCGCTGCCATGATCTTTGCCGCCGCATGGATGCTGATGCCCGAAGGGGCGGTCTTCAGCGGGGACGAGATCGCCCTCCCGACCGTTGTCCGCAGGGACTTTCCCTTCATGAGGAACTTTGAGAGAAGATCGCGCTCCGTGAAGATCCCGGACGGCTTGCCCTCGCGGTTCACAATCACGCTCCCGATCCGTTCCGAGCCCATGATGTGGGCGACGGAGTCGATCGTCTCTTTCGCATCGACCGAGACGACGCGTTTTGTCATGTAGTCCTCAACATTCAGGGACGTCTCCGGCGCATCGGGCATCTCCCGGATCAGATCGGATGCGGCGATGATCCCCGTCATCTTTCCGCACTCGAAGACCGCGAGCCTCCCTTTCCTGCGGATCATGGTTCGTGCAGCCTCCCGGATCTCGGTCGTCGGGCAGATGCGGATGAGCGGGTAAGACATGACCTCTTCGACCGTGGTTGTCTCCAGGTTAAGCCCATCCGCGAGGACCTTGGTCAAAAGGTCACGCTCGGTAACAATCGCGACCGGTGTCCCGTACTTCATCACGATAAGGCTCCCGATATGCCGCTCACCCATGGCCTTTGCAGCATCGGACATGAGCGTCCCGAGCGTCGTCGTGACGACTTCGCGGCTCATGATCTCTTCGACCCTGATATGCCGTTTGTGCTCCTTGTACGCGAGATCAGAAATGCTTGATAAGGTGAGCCCGGGTTTTTTTTGTCCAGGCACACCAGGTTTTTTTTGTCTTGGCACAAGTATCACCAAACAGGAACAGAAGCCGTATCCTATAAATATATCGGTGCCCCGGGATCGGCCCGCCTGTCCCAACCGCGAGGCAGGCTGCCTGCAGCTGCAGCCTGGCGGAACTCACCGGCCCGCTGGTTCCCGGCTCCGTGCACCCTGCATCCTGCACAATCCACCGCCCCACCAGAGCGTACGAGGGCGGTGTGGCTGTCCCGGGCGCGGTTATCCGGGCCCGTCTTCGATCGTGACGGTACAATCCGGTAATCCCTCCGGGTAACGATCGCACCCGGATCGCACCGGGCAGGCGTACCCGAGCTTGACAAGCCTGCGGCGGCGGTACCGGGTCAGTACCGCCCGGGCCGTCCTCCCGTCTTTTACGACAAACCAGAAGGTGCAGGGGATTTTATGGTTACCGCTGCGGCGGACGGGGATCGCAGGCTCCAGGGACTCGTGAAAGGAAAGGCTCTCTTCTTCGCAGAGGGTTGTCATTGTCAGATTGGAAAATTTTTCGAAGCGGGTTCTCTTGTACTATTTTCCGGACTGATACGAAAAAAGCAGCGATTGTACATACGAACCCCGACAGGTTTACCGGGTGAACGGTGCGATCTGCTATCCTTGCGGGAACGGGCCGGCAAGCGTAGGAGTACAACCGCTTTCTGGTAATCCCTTCCGATGAAAAATGAGACCGGAGTTACCGGGCAGCAAGTTCCCGGCGTACCTGTTCATAGTAACGTTCGGAAAGAAATTCTTCCAGCCCATGCTCCCGGTAGATATGGTCCGCGTAATGGTAGTTCATCCGGTCGATGACGATGAAGTCGACCTTCCCCGCCAGCTGCGCGGCAAGCCCTTGTGCGCCGGGGAGCACGGGGGCGATCATGGCATAGGTCCGGATGCCGGCCGCATGGAGTGTTTCCAATGCCGCGATTCGCTCGCTGATGGGAGGGGCGGATGGCTCGAACAGCCGGCGGATCGCATCATCCGCGGTCCCGATCGAGAACCCGGCCTCAAATTCCTGTGCGTTTCTGATGATGTCGATGTCACGCAGGACCAGCGGGGACCGGGTCTGGATCGTGACGGGCCAATGGTTATCAGCGAGGATCGCAAGGCACTGCCGGGTCAGGCGGTACTTCGCCTCGAGCGGCTGGTACGGGTCGCAAACCCCGCTCACCCAGACCCGGTCACGCTTCTTTTGGAGGACCTCCTTTCGGAGCAGTTCCGGCGCATTGGCCTTGACATCGACAAACTCTCCCCATGGTTCCCGGTGCCCGGTCACCCGTTTCATGAACCGGGCGTAGCAGTACGAACACCCGTGCTGGCAGCCGGTATAGGGATTGATGACGTACGGGTAGATCTGCGATCGGGTAAGAATGGACTTTGCGCGGACTTCTCGTACGACCGGGGTCATCGTCGATGTCGTCTCCTGCGAAGACGCAAGCACGGTATTGTCGTTTCGATCCTATGAATCAAACGGCATCTTTTGCGACACGGGATGCGGGAGAGTGCAAATCTTTGTCTATGGGGGATGGCCGGGACGGTTACGCAGCGCGTGCGCCTCCCCGCGAACGGGCTGAGGTGAGGGAATGCGTTTTCTTTCCTGAGGGTTGTCATCATCAGGTTGAGGATTGGAACGGTACAGACTCCTCAAAAAACGTGCCGATGGGTTCCCCATCAGGCAGCGATTGCGCAGACACACAATGTATGGCGGCTGCCGTCACTCCGAATCTTTCCACCAGGATATCGGGGATTCATGCGTAGTGGATTGATCGATGATCCTCTCCCCTGTTCTCTCGGGCATTCGTTGTATGCCCTGACGGTCTGCCAGATAAATGCAAATACTTATAAATAAAGATATCTAATCTGATTTTGAGAATGGAACTGATTGTAGAACTTTTTAACTTAATTATCGGGATAATTATAGGATTTACCTCCTATGTCGCAATCTGGAGGTATCTCCACCATAAGCCGATTCTCGGATAACCAGAGCCTGCTTTTTCACCCGGAGTCCTTCCTTCCCGCGGCACGGTGACGACCCGTTTCCAGGGATCTCGCCCTGCATCCTTCTTTCAGGAGATTTTTCTTGAGGTGCCTCAATTAACAGGCGGAGGATCTTTTCAGCAGAAAAGCAGAGAGGGCTTTTCCAAAGGCTGCTTCCCTCTGGATATGTGTCTTTGAGCGATACAGGGCCATAACAAGGGCGGGAATGCGCCGGAAGGCACCATCAGGGTCTCGACGGAAGCGCCGGCACGGGGGATGACCGAAGAACAGGCACCTGTCCCGTCAATCGGAAAAAATGGGGAAAAGGAACGTATCTAATGGAGAGTGTTCACATTCTGGACGGCGGCCGGCATCGTCCGGGTGAACGGGAGGGCTGCCCCGATACCCGGCCGGATCTCGATCGTGAGCTTGTCGCCCTTGCCCCGCTCGTTTGCAGACCCTGTGTAGAACTCGATCCTCACCTGGTCGTTGACCGTAAGACTCGTTGTTGCGTCCCCGCTCTGGTTGGTCGCGGAGAAGTGCTGGTTGTCGGAAGCAGCAGTCCCCAGCGAGTAGGTGACCGGGTTGACATTGGGAGCGGAGTAGACGATGGACATGTCCTCGAGGTCCATGGCGGGGGAACCGGGTGCAAGCCCGATGGAGAACTGGATCAGGTTCACCTTGTTGGCAGCGGCGCCGCTGTTGATGGCGTATACCTGCCCCAGCATCTGGATGTTTGCCGATGCCTGTTCGACACCCTTGTACACGGTCTCCTGGCTCTTCTGGGTGGCAAAAAAGCCGGCACCCAGTACCACGTACGCGAATACTGCGGCGACCACGACGAATGCGATAAGCACGATTGCCGCTTCGAGCCCGGTAAAACCGTCCTCTTTCGTTCTGTCAGGTTCCATTTCACACCTTGCAGGACCGGGCCGCATCCGCAGGGAATCACCCGGTTTGCTCCTGTTGTTCCATTTCGATGTGATGCTATATATTTTTCCCGCACTGATTTTCAGGAATTATTTTAAGGAATTTTAGAATATGCCGGAGATTCCGGGTGCTGCCGGCGGCCGGGTGCGTGTTCCGGAGCGCTATGATTCCGTAACCCTCTTCTTCGAGGATAACGGCGTGGGCATCCCTGAAGCGCTCAAAGAGAAGATCTTCCTTTCGGACTTTTCGATCGAGAAACGCGCCGGGCTCTTCCTCGCGCGGGAGATCCTCGAGATTACCGGCATTACGATCCGGGAGACCGGCGAGCCGGGGAAGGGTGCCCGGTTCGAGATGCGTATCCCGAAAGGGGGATTCCGGTTTCCGGGGGACCCGAAAAGCCGTTCCTGAGGCTGCCGGTCGCGAAGGATCTGTACGGGTCACCGGGCATTTTTCTCGTCCATGACGACCTTTGCCCGGCACCGCGGGCAGAGCGCTTTCACCGGCCGTCGGGTCTGGCCGAGGCGTTCAAGCCATTTTCCCATGTACACCCAGGTGTGCCGGCAGCGGTGGCAGGTGAGCTGGCAGCTGGCATACATACCGGGATCTCCGCGCCGGAAGAACGTAAGAGGATGGCGTGCAGGGAGTGAAAGTGTGGCTTGCGGGGGATCCTGCGGCTGTGACCGCAGCTACCGGCTCCAGCAGGCAAAACCCGGATTTTTATCGAACCCGTCTCCCGGAAGAAAGAGCTCCATTACCCCAAGGACTCCCTGCAGGTCCACGGAAAAATTCACGTCCCCGCGATCTTCCCCGATGGAGGCATATCGTGACAGGACCCGTGTCGGGGTTGCGAACCGGTCAAGGTATCACGTTTGGCGGGAGCTGTGGTGTAAAAAGGATGTACGAGGCGAGGATGAAGCGGTGCTCAGGGATCCGGGTACACTGTTTTTCGGTTTCTGCGGGGAGAGAAATACCGGATTGATTCTGTCGCGGGAAAAAGGGTTTCGGATATTTTCCTATCCTCAGTGCTGTTCGAGGAGGAGGCGGATCTTTTTCAGCTCGTCAAGGATAAGCAGGCCGGTTCCCGCCGGAATAACCGGTTCGCCAACACCTTTTCCGGGTTGTCTTCCGGTTCCGGTCCCATCGCCCGTACCGCTGCAGGACCGGACAAGGGTCCGGAGCATTTCACGCAGTTCCTCGGCATGCTCGATCGCCTCGATCCGGATCTCCGGGACGGCCTGGCCTGAGTACCCTGCGGTCTGGATCGAGATGGTCGAGATGTTCAGAAACCGCATCAGCGGCCCCTGCTTCAGGTCGAGGTTCGTGATGCGGTTAAACGGGACGATGCCGGTGGTCCGGAACCAGACGCCGCGGCGCCAGCGGAGTTCGTCATCGTGGATCTCGTAGAACATGGAGGCGTAGTAGAGTTTTGTCCAGACCACAAAGAATACCGAGACGATGAGGAGGCCGGAGAGGATCACACTCCCGGTAAAGAGGTCAAGCGACCCCGCGAACCAGAGCGGGACGACGATGACGATGATGAAAAGGGCGATCAGCAGGGTAAAACCGATCAGGAACCATGGCACGAATGCCGGGGACGGTTTGAACGGGACGTCACGGGGGAAATGACCGGACCCCGTCAATTTCTGTTCTGTCATGGAGATCATTCTGATATCGCGGGGAGACTATGAAAATATTCCGGGTACATTCCTGACGCAATTGACCTGTCGGTACCCTCCATCGATCATCCGAAAAAAATCATCCAAAAAAAACACCGGGGAGTCGGGGCACATCCCCCCTGCAGGAGAACTCCCGGTGCGAATTTCTGCCAACGGAAACGGGTGTTTCTGCACCCGGAACGCTCAGCGTTTCGGATTTTCCCCATCCTTCCGTAAAAAATGGTACATGCCGTCAGGGACGAAGATCTCGAACCGGGCTCCTGCTCCCGCCAAGCCGGTCTCGGCAATCGTGATACCGGTGATCGAGAGGATCTCGCGGGCAAGGAAGAGGTCGGAGGCGTGCCCGGAGAATCCCCGCTCGAAGATCCGCTCCTTATCATCTGCCGGAATCCCGGGGCCGTTATCCTCGATCAGGATCGCAATCCCCTTCTCACGCTCTTCGAACCGGACAGATACCGTCGTTGCGGTTTTGGCATGCATCAGGAGGTTTTCCATGATGTTGTAGAAAACCTTCTCGAGGAGGGGATCTGCGTAAATCTGGAGCCCTTCGAGAGAGATGGTCCGCTCGATCGTGGAAAGATCGAGATGGGAGAGGGCATTAAGGAGGACAAAGGAAACATTCTGCCACTTCGGCTCGTTCATCCCCATATCCTGGTAGGTCTTGGCGAACCGGAGCGATCCCTGGATCCCGCGGAGGATTGCGGATCCCTTCGCGATATAGTCTTTCACCGGCCCGCCGCTTCCTGCGTCCTTTGCGAGTTCGAGATAGCCGCCGAGGGAGAAGACGCTGTTCTGGATCTCCTGGAACGTGAGGGTATTGAGGAGGTTCAGCTTCCTGCGTGCCTGCCGGAGTACCCGTTCGGTCTTCCCGAGTTCCCGGTAGTTCCCCCGCAGCTCCTCTTCGGTCGCAGCCAGCTGCTTGTACGCGGCAAGGAGCTCCTCGTTCTTTCGCACGAGTTCCGACTCCGCCCGTTTCCGGCTTGCAACCTCGGCAAGGAGGGCTTCGTTCCGGCGCGAAACCTCGGCGGTCTTTCTCTTCACCTCGCGCCGGAGCAGGAGGCTCATGATGACAAAGAGGACAATGACGATAACCGCCATCACGAGCCCTCCCAGCACATACGGGTGAATGACCCAGCCGGCCTTTTCGCCAAACCATTTCTGCATCGTCTGGCTGTAGAAGGACGACGGATCGGCCTTACCCTGTGCGAGGTACCGGTCGATTGCCCCGGTGAGGTCGGCGTTCCTCCCTTTCGGGACCGCAAACGTCAGGGCATTGGGGTAGAACATCACCGTGGTCGCCGGAAGCCGGAACTGTTGTGACGAGTACTGCCCCGCGACACGCGAGGCTACCGCCGCATCTGCTTCACCGGAGACCGTTGCAGAAAAGACCTCGCTGAGGGTGTTGTACTCGATAAAAACAGGAACGATGCCGAATTTTTCCGCATACTCCCGTGTCGCCGCATTGTTGATATCACCGCGGAGCAGTGCGATGCGTTTTCCGTCGAGATCGAGGATGGAATTGATGTTCTTGTTGTCCGGGGCATAGACCTGCGCCCAGGTAGAGACCGCGGATTCGTGCGCAAAGTCGTAGACCCTCTCCCGTTCCGGGGTATCGGTGATCGCGGAGATGAGGTCGATCTCCCCTTTCTCCAACCTGTCGAGGTTATCGGAGAGGGTGCCGTGGACCCAGACGATGTTCCATCCTTCCCGCGAGGCAATGTCCGTAAGGAGATCGACAAATATTCCCGCCGGCTTCCCCTGGTCATCGGTGTAGAGCGAGGGACGGAGTTCGTGCAGCCCTACCCGGACATCACGGGCAGCCAATGCCGGCTGGCTGACCGCGATGAGGAGGAGAACCGCAAGGGCTAGAGAACAGAGCCCGTTCATACCAGCACAGGATCGGCGTTTTCTCTCCGGCGACGGGTCCATGGAGATCGGAACCTTCCCTCCGTAAATTCCGGCACGGGGGCCATTGTTGCCCGTTAGTCTATACGATCAAATTCCGGGTATATGTACCTTTGGAGGAGGGGGGTCGCGCGTGGGAAAGAGGGGCCGTCCGGCGCTGTCCAGGAGGGCACGCTTTTGCCTGCCCGACTCCTCCCCATTGCGTCGTACCTTTTTTCAGGGATGACAACCCACCAGTAACCCGGAGGACCGCTTCTGACCCTTCTTTCCGACATCCTCATCATCTTTTTGATCGCTCTCGTTGTCGGCATCGTCTTCAACCGGATCCGGGTCCCGCCGCTCGTTGCATTTATCCTGACCGGGGTGATTGTCGGGCCGTATGGTATCAGCGTTATCTCATCGCAGGAGCAGGTCGCAAGCCTCGCCGAGATCGGGATCATCCTGCTGCTTTTTACCATCGGGCTCGAGTTCTCCTTCAAGGACCTCTGGAAGATACGGCTCGTTGCGGTCATCGGGGGGGCGATCCAGCTCGGCCTGTCCTTCACGTTCTTCTTCTGCTTCTCGTTCCTCTTAGGACTTCCCCTGAACGAAGCGATCCTGATCGGGTTTCTCCTCTCGCTCTCGTCCACGGCAATCGTCCTGAAGATCCTGCACGAGAAGGGCGAGATCGACTCGCCGCACGGGAGCATAGCCCTCGGGATCCTGATCTTCCAGGACCTCGCCGCGATCCCGATGATGATGTCCATCCCGTTCCTCGCGAGCCTGCCGGCGCTTGATCCGACACCCCTCCTCGACCCTGAGTCGATGATCTGGCTGCTGACCGAAGACCTCGTTATCGTCATTGTCCTCGTCGTCTGCGCCAAATGGGTCATCCCCCGGATCCTCTACGAGATCGCAAAGACGAAGAACCAGGAACTCTTCCTCCTCATGGTCATCCTCGTCTGCTTCGGCGTGGCATGGATGGTCTCGTTCACGGGAATCTCCCTTGCAATCGGAGCGCTGCTCGCAGGGCTCCTCATCTCCGGGTCGGAGTACAGCCACCAGGCCGTCAGCATCATCCTGCCGTTCCGTGACTTAATGACGAGTTTCTTCTTCATCTCCGTGGGCATGCTCGTAGACTTCCGCATCCTCTTTGCCAATGTCTGGCTGATCGTCTTTTTGATCATCCTCGTCATTGTTGTCAAGGCATTGCTCGCATCCGCTGCCGCACTTGCTCTCGGGTACCCGCTCCGGACGGCGACGATGGCCGGGCTCGCCCTCTCCCAGATCGGGGAATTCTCGTTCATCATTGCGCAGAGCGGCGCCAGTGCCGGGATCCTTGCGTTCGAGATCAACCAGCTCTTCCTCGTCGTTGCACTCTTCACGATGGCAATCACCCCGTTCGTCATCACGGTCGGGCCGCCCCTCTCTGCCCGGCTCTGCGATATGCCGGCCTTTTACCGGCTGGTCAACGGCACCTGTCCGCCGGATGATGCACGGCAGGAGAAGCGGCAGAAGGACCACCTGGTCATCATCGGGTACGGGGTTACCGGCAAGAACCTTGCCAATGCTGCACGGAGCACCGGGATAGCATATACCATCGTCGAGCTGAACCCCGACCTCGTCTCCGGCGCACGGAGGAGCGGTGACCGGGTGATCTTTGGCGATGCCACGAGCCGCGAAGTGCTGGACCATGCCGGTATCGCGGAAGCACGGATCGTGGTCATTGCCATCAACGACCCGATCGCGGTGCGAAAGATCGTGCATCTTATCCGCCGGTTGAACCTGGCAGTCACGATCATCGTCCGGACCCGGTACGTCAGCGAGGTTGCGGTCCTGCAGGAGGCGGGCGCTGACGAAGTGATCGCCCAGGAGTTCGAGACCTCGGTCGAGATCTTCACCCGCGTCCTGCACAAGTACCTTGTTCCCGGTGACAGAATCGAGGCATATGTCAACGGGATCCGCGCCGACGGGTACCGCATGCTCCGTACCCCTGCACCGGTCTACGGCTCCCTCCCGGACCTCGTGAAGCAGATCCCATCGGTGACCGTGACAGCGTTAACTGTCGAACCGGGCTCCCTCCTCGCGGGGAGGACACTCGGGGGTGTCAACCTGCGGAAACGGAACAATATCCTCGTGCTCGCCATCCGCCGGGGGGAGGAGATGATCACCGGGCTTTCCGGGGAATCGCGGCTGGAGCCCGGGGACGTGGCAATCGTGTACGGGTCGCCGGACGATATCGCCCATGGCTCGGGCCTCTTTTCCGGGCCCCGCGGCCACGAGGGAACAGACGCCTGACCGGCATACCGGCACCGGCTGGCGGATTATTGCGGGAGAGTGTCGAATGCGTGCCCGATGCGGCGGAAATCCTGTTCCGGGATCTCGATGAGCCCGAACCGGAAGACGTATCCCCATGACTGCTTGTTCCGGATAAAGGTGAGATCCTTAACCAGCGGTCTTACGGGAACCTCACCGGTCTTCCGGTACAGTCCTCTTCTCCGGAAGGGCTTGAAATCCGGAGTCATCTCAACCTGCTCGATCGTATCATCCGCGATCTCCCCGATTGCCGTAAAGGCACGGAGCGGTTCCTTTCCCTCAACGGTGACCTTCGGCGAGTAATAGATGAATCCGTCTCCCTTGTGCATCCGGGCGATCCCCGCACGTTTCCCGTGACCCGCCATGACGATTCCCTGAGATGCCCCGTACAGGACGTGATTCTTCGATGCCACCGCGATCCAGTATTTTGTCATCCTGTCACCAGCGTCACAAGAATATTCAGGGTACGCCAAGAACCTGCCGGAGCTGACAGCGGCAGAGGTACCTGCCGTCGGGGATAGTCAGTTGATCCGGGAATTCAAAAATGCTCTATCCCGCAAAAAGCGCTGCCACGAGGACGAGGATCAGGGCCGGAGGAATGACATACCGGCAGAGCGGAACGATGATACGGACAAACGGGCTTTCCGACTCTATTCCTGACTCGATGGTCCTCCGGTCCACGTACCAGCTGAATGCGACAGCCGTCAGGATCCCCGTGACGGTGACAAAGATCGTTCCCGCAAAATGGTCCATGGTATCAAGGACGTTTGCCCCTGCAATGGTAAGGTGAAGTCCGCTGTAGCTGAGTGCGGCAGGAAGACCCGCGACAATAAGACCGGCAGTCACCAGGACACAGGCCTGCCGGCGGGTGAACCCGGTCGCACCGATGGCCGCTGCCGCAACCACCTCGAACATTGCAATCGAGGAGAGGAGCGCCGAGAGGAAGAGAAGGAGGAAGAAACCCGAAGATACGATGCGGCCTCCCGGCATGAGGGCAAATCCCGCGGGAAGGGTCAGGAACGCGAGCTCAGCACCTGCGGACGGGGCCAGGCCGAAGGAGAAGACGATCGGGAAGATGACGAACCCGGCGAGAAGCGAGATGGCGAGGTCTGCAAATGATACGATCACGGACGATGCAAGGAGGTTCTCTTCCTTTGCCAGATACGCGCCGTAGGTTACGAGAATCCCCATCCCGATGGAGAGCGTATAAAAGGCTTGGCCGGTAGCTGCGATCCAGATTGAGGGATCGGAGAGGACGGAGAAGTCCGGGGTGAGATAATAGGAGATCCCTTCGGCAAAACCGGGGAGGGTCGCGACAAATGCCGCCAGGATGCAGAGGATAACGACAATGAACGGTATGATGAGCGACGAGACCCTCTCGATACCGGCCCGGATCCCGGACGAGACGATGAGCCCGACGATGATCGCTGTTGCAATAAAGAAGATGACGGGATCGCAGGATCCGGTGAATGCGGGAAAGGTCGTCCCTGAACCCACGATGGAGAAGACAGAAAAACCGAGCGTCCAGCCCGCGATAACGAGGTAATAGGATAGGATGACAAATGTTGTGGCACAGATGATCCAGCCGATTACGGCGAACCGGCCGTTCACGCGCCGTAAAACCGAAACAACGTCGCATGCAAAATGCCGGCCCATCGCAAATTCCAGGATCATGATAGGAGTTGCGAAGAGGAAGACCGCGACAACATACGGCAGGAGATATGCCCCGCCGCCATGTGCGCCGACCATGGTGGGAAAACGCCAGACACTCCCGAGACCGACCGCAGAGCCGATCGCTGCGAACAGGAATCCGATCCGTCCCGACCAGGTCTCGGTCATGGTTGAATCCCCTTTCCCGGCAGATCCTTTCCGGGATGCGGCCTGATATGGACCGGGTACATGAAACGAGATGGGCGCCGGTGGTAAAATATCTGGTGAAGCAACCGGAAGGTTTCCAGCGTTGTCATTACCCCCGGATACCAAGCTTTATCATTAGGTAAACCCTAACTAACGGTAAGGATCGGAATGACCGCACAGAGGGAACGTCTGTTCAGGATTCTGGAGCACCTGCTCCGGATCCGGAACGAATGCTCGTGCGGGATCCTTTCGGAATGCGGGCTTGCGGATATCACCGTGAAACAGGTCCGCTATTTAAAAACAATCGATGAGAACGGGGAAGTCACCTTCACCCGTCTCGCCGAGATCACCCGGATCTCGAAGCCGACAGTCACTGAGTTGATCAACCGGTTCGAACGGGCGGGCTGCGTGTACCGGGACCGGTGCCCGGATGACGCGAGAACCCGGTACATCCGGCTGACCGAGAAAGGACAGATGATCGCGCGGGCCGAAGAAGAGACCCTGCGCCGGGTCATCGACCGAATGGCGGGTGCGCTTTCCGAACACGAGATTGATCTCCTCATCGAGATCCTCGGAAAAGTCAGGTAAAAATTTTTTTCCCTGGCCATACTGTTAGGTAAATTCTAACTAAATGATGACGATGAACGAGACTGACAAAAAGGTTGAAACGGGCGGGGATGGGCATGTTGTTCTCCCGCTCTATGGCGTGGTCCTCTTCCCCCGGGCACGTACAAAGATCCAGATCGATGCCGGCATCGGCAGCATCCTTGCTGCGGAGATGCAGCAGAGCGGCACTGCCTACGCTGCCGGACTGACGGTAAAAGGGGAGGGAGACGGGGATGGTACCGGCCCGTCAGACATCAGGGAAGATGAACTGTACAGGACCGGGAACCTTCTCCGGATCTCGTTCCTGAAGCCCTCTGATTCAGGCTATATCCTCGGAGCACACGCTGTCCGGCGCGTTGTTGCGGACTCGTTCTATACTAAGGACGGCCGGCTCGCAGCCACACTCCGGCCCTTGCCGGATGTCATGGACCTTTCGGAAGAGATGCATGCCGAACTGATCGCCGAAATCCGGAAGACGATCACCGAGATCAGCTCCGGCTTCCACGGTGCAGAACAGGTGACCGGCCCGCTCGACCAGATGGAGAATATCGACCAGATCATCGGTTTTATCACACCGTTCATGCCGGTGCCGGTTGCGGAAAAGCAGGCGCTCCTTGAGATAACCTCTGTCCGCGAACGGTCGATCACCTTTCTGGATACGCTCCTGAAACTGAAGGAAGATATCAGGTTCAAGGTTGAGATCGCACGGAAGGTATCGGAGAAGGTGAACAGGCACAACCGGGAAGCGATGCTCCGCGAGCAGCTCCGGATCATCCAGGATGAGCTCTCCGAGATGAACGGGACCGGCAACGCCGACGGGGGATACCGGGATCGCATCGAAAAGGCAGGGATGCCGGAGGACGTGAAGAAGAAGGCGCTCGAGGAGGCAAAGAAGCTGGAGATCATGGGGAGCCAGAGCCATGAAGCCCCGGTGATCCGGAACTATCTCGACCTCCTCCTCGACCTGCCGTGGAAGAATAACGATGAAAAGGAGATCGATATCGCAAAGGCAAAAGAGATCCTCGACAGCAACCATTCCGGCCTTGAGAAAGTGAAGGAGCGGATCATCCAGCACCTCGCGGTCATGAAACTGAAGCACGAGAAGCAGGGCTCGATCCTTCTCTTTGCGGGACCGCCAGGAACCGGCAAGACGAGCCTCGGGAAGAGCATCGCTGACGCGCTGGGCCGGAAGTACGTCCGGATCAGTCTCGGCGGGATCCGGGACGAGGCCGAGATCCGCGGGCACCGCCGGACCTATGTCGGCGCATTGCCGGGGCGGATCATCCAGGCCATCAAGAAGGCCGGGACCAGGAACCCGGTCTTTATCCTGGACGAGGTCGACAAGCTCGGTGTCTCCTATGCCGGGGATCCCGCTGCTGCACTCCTGGAAGTGCTCGATCCTGAGCAGAATAATACGTTCTCGGACCATTACCTCGAGGTCCCGTACGACCTCTCGGATGTCTTCTTCATCGCAACAGCAAACTCCCTTGCAACGATCCCGGCCCCGCTCCTCGACCGGATGGAGCTGATCGAGATCGATGGCTATACGAAACTCGAGAAGTTTGCGATTGCAAAAGACCACCTGCTTCCGCGGATCCTCGCAGACCACGGGCTCGATGACCGGAAACTTGTTCTCGAAGACGAGACGTTAAAGGCAATTATTGATCAGTACACCCGCGAGGCCGGTGTCCGGTGGCTGAAAAAACAGCTGGAGAAGACGGCGAGGTTCGTCTCCGAAAAGATCGTCTCAGGAAATGCCAGCCTGCCGTACATCGTGAAACCTGACATGCTCGATACCATTCTCGGGAAAGAGGTGATCCGACAGGAGAAGGTCCGGAAAGAACCGGTCCCGGGTGTTGTCACGGGTCTTGCCTGGACCCCGGTCGGCGGGGACATCCTCTTCATCGAAGGAACCTTCATGCCCGGTACCGGCAAGCTGACGCTGACCGGGCAACTCGGGGATGTGATGAAAGAGTCGGCGAACATCTCGCTCTCCCTTGCCCGGTCGCGCCTGACCGATGCGGCCGCAGGATTCAACTTCATGACGAGCGACGTCCATATCCACGTGCCGTCCGGCTCCACACCCAAGGACGGGCCGTCAGCGGGAATCACCCTCTTTACGGCGCTCGCTTCCCTGATTACCGGCAGGACCGTGGACCCGAAACTTGCCATGACCGGGGAGATCACGCTCTCGGGAACGGTCCTCCCGGTCGGGGGCATCCGGGAGAAGGTCCTCGCGGCACACCGCGCCGGGATCACCCGCGTGATCCTGCCGAAAGAGAATAACCGGGACCTGCAGGACATTCCCGCTGATGTCCGGGGAGAACTCACGTTCGTCCTCGTCGAAACAATCGAGGAAGTTATCCGCGAAGCGCTCGCGATCGACCTCCCACCCCGCCCGATGATGGTACCGCTCGGGCACGGTTGTATTCCGGCCCATAACCTCTGAACGGGCCGCATCCACCCTCTTTTTATTCCTCGTTCACCTTAAAAAGCCCCGGCATGTCAGGAACCGACAACAATCGTCCCCCGCATCGAAGGATGGAAGGTGCAGGTGGAGCGGTATGTCCCCGGCTCGGTGAAGGTGAACCGGAAGCTGTCCCCCCGCGAAAGAGGTGGCGACGCGAAGGCGACCGGGGAACCCGTAAGAGATGCAGTGTCATGCGTGGCGCTGTCCATGTTGGTCCACGTAACGGTGGTCCCGGCCGAAACGGTCAGGGAAGAAGGACTGAATGCAAAATTCTGGATCACGACACCGGATTCAACAGCAGGTGATGCCGGAAGAGACGTCATGGGCAGGGACGTTGTCTGCGTTGTTGCCGTTGTCCCCGTCGTTGCAATTGCTACCGGCGTTGCCAGAGACGAGGTCATCGCTGGCGGGGATGTCATGGCCGGAACCGTTGTCACGGGAGATGCTGATGCTGCTGGACCAGAAGGCGAAAGGCAGCCGCCGGATGAACCGGCAAGGATCAGCAGTGCAATCGCGAATACCGTGAGCACCCGGGGATACATGTTCGGCATCGTTCCCTCCGGGTACGGGAACAGGATAAACCTGCAGATCCGGCCAGTTCCGGAGGGGTCCGATCTGCAGGGATTGGTAAAAGAACGTGACCGGTTCGAAGGAACCTGAATCGTATGAAGTCTTCCTTCAGGACTGCAGGGAAAAAGAAAAAAACCGTGTTTTCTCATCCACCGGTAACCGCATCCAACAACCCGCCAAGCTTCTGGAGACCGCCGGTGATGTTGAAGCCGGTCCCTGTCAGGGCCGAGAGGGGCATGAAGGTCTCAAAGTCTTCGGTGGTAAACACCTTCTGCTGCTGGAACGGCAGCTCGTATTCGGTTACTTTGATATCGACGAAAGCGGACCCGTTGACCTTTACCGTGAGGGATCCTTTCTGGACAAGCGATCCGAATGCCTGCAGCGCCGGAACGTTCGAGATCTCCACGGGGATCGTCACCGAGGTATTCCCGTTCTCTTTCACCTCGATCCTGCTCCGCTCGCCGTGCCCGAGATAGTGTTCCCCGTCATCAAGGTAATAGACATCGAACGCAACACGGTTCAGTGTCGCCCCGACTGCATTGGGATTGAAGATGACGACGGTCGTGTTGAACGTTATCATCTTGAGCGAGACATCGGTAAGCTCGATGTCTTTGACCGTTACGGTGGGCTGTTTGATTGGCGGCTCCATGCATCCGCAGGCAGATATCGCGGCACCAAGGATCAGGAAGACTGCGAAAAGATGAATTTTCATAAACGTCCCCGTATACAAGAATCCCGCATCTGCACCTAAAGGTATCGGAACGTTTGCGGATCGTGAGGAAGGGTGACGGATCGATCGACGTAATCCACCGCTGGCAGCTCCGGATCATCCCGGCAGTCCCTATCCCGCTGTACTGCCCGCTTTTCATCCCCCCTTGTTCTCTGAAACGCGGGAGACGATGCTCCCCCGGATATCCTTTTTTAGGTATGGAGACCATACTCCGCGTTGAGATTCCACACGTCCAGCGGGGGTGTCCCGCGGCATGCAGGGTCCCTTCGTATCCCGGATTATGCTCCTTGAAATTCTCATCGTGCTGCTTGCGCTCGCATTTACCTTTACTAACGGCTTCCAGGACGCGAGTTCGATCGGGGCGACATTCATCGCATCCCGGTCCGCGACCCCGAAGGAAGGGATGCTGCTCGTAGCATGCATGTCGTTTCTCGGCGCGATGCTTGGCGGGAGCGCGGTGGCGTTTACCCTTGCCGGCCTCGTCACGCTCTCGTCCACCGAAGAGACCCTGCTCGTCCTCATGGTTGCCCTTCTCACCGCGAGCAGCTGGAATATCGCCGCCTGGAAGTTCGCGCTTCCCTCTTCCTCTACGCACAGCCTCGTCGGAGGGCTCATCGGTGCCGGGATCTCTGCAGCCGGAACGGGAAACGTCAACTGGGGGTTTGGAGCATTCCTCTCCCCCACCCATGAACTGACCGGTGTCACCCTCGTCCTGTTCTTCTTTGTCGCCTCCGTCATGATCGGGTTCTTTGGCAGTTATGCGATGCACCGTATCACGTCAATCGCCCTGCGCAATGCTCAGAAGACGGTAAACAAAACACTCATCCGGCTCAACTGGATCGCCGCTGCAGCGATGGCGTTTTTTAACGGGGCGAACGACACCCAGAAACAGATGGGGATTATCGCGCTCGCGCTCGTTGCAGCGTCCCCGGAAGGCCTGACGGGTATTCCGTTCTGGGTGCGCCTTGCCTGTGCAGTTCTCCTCGCCGCGGGGACGATCTCGGGAGGCTGGCGGATCATGAACACGCTGGGGAACCGGATCTTCAAGATCTCTCCGGTGCATTCGTTCGACTCCCAGTTCTTCTCTGCAGCGTCTCTCGGGATATCGACCCTTGCCGGTGCTCCTGTCTCGTCAAACCAGGTCATCAGCATGTCGGTGCTGGGCGTAGGGGCTGCCGAGAACCCGAAAAAGGTCCGGTGGACCACAGGAAAGCATATCCTGATCGCAATGGCATCTACCTTTGTTGTGACCATGGCGATCGCGGCACTGCTCTACCGGATACTTGCGCCGTTCATGGGGGTCTGATCCATGGGGAACCAGCGTCCGGACAGGCTGCGGGCATGGCCGGGAGTACACGGTTTTTTCAACGGACTCTTCCCGCGGGAATACGATTTTTTGGCAATACTCAAAGACCAGGCAGACCGGACGGTTGCCGGCGTCAGTATCCTCGTCCAATGGCTCCGGACCACACCGCACCAAAACCCGAATGATCTTGTCCGGATCGAGCAGGACGTGGACGTTCTGCGGCATGCTATGGAAGAGAAACTGATCAGTTCCTTCTCCACGCCGTTCGACCGGCAGGACATCTACAGTATCTCCCGGCAGATGGACTACATCCTGAACTCCTCGAAGGAGACCGCGCTGGAGATGTACGCATTCGGCGTTGTCGCGGATCCCCCCATCCTTGCGATGGCCCAGTACCTCCATGCCGGGACGTTCAGTATCGCGGAAGCCATCAGGGTCATGAACACTGATCGTGAACGGGCTGAGGAACTGATCCGTCAGGGACGGGAAGAATATCACCGCATCGAGGATATGTACATCACGGGCATGGCAAAACTCTTCAAAACCAGCGACCCCATGGACGCGATGAAGACGCTCGAGATCTATCACCATCTCCGGTACGCGGGAAGGGCGCTGCGCGATACCCTCGACATCCTGCACAATGCCCTGATCGATCTCGCGTAACAGGAAAAATATGATGCCGGTGTTATTTATTCCCGGGCCGGCGTTGCACGAGGAAGAGGGAGGCGGCAATTCCCGTGATAAGGACCAGCAGTGTCCCCGGAAGAGGGAGACCGGCCTGTTGTGTCATCGTTACGGATTGCGTTGCCGGAAGTGTCGATGCGGCAGTCGTGTCCACGGTTGATGGCACGGCCATGGCGATGGTGGTCGTAACCGTCGTCGGTGTGGGTGAGGCGGTGAAGACGAGTGTCCTGTCCTGGGTCGAGACATGCCGCTCCGGGTTGAGGGTGTAGGATGCTCCACCCGTTATCCTGACCGAAGAATCGGGATCCTTAAGCCAGACTTCGACCGTCTTGTAGGTGCTTGATCCTCCGAGATGCGCAAGGTCAACCGGTTCGGTCGAGGCATAAATGGTGAAGACCCCGGGATCGATCTCCCGCGTCAGCCGGGACGTATCCCAGCGGTAGGACCAGGTCTGGTCTGAATTGACGTCAACGATGGTAAATTCCCCTTCCGACGTACGTGCTCCCGTATCGGTCAGCGTAACACCGTTGGGATCGAGGTCTTCACCCACCATGAAGAGATACATCTCGTCGCTCGTATATGACACGCCACTGATGGTGACCGTGTCGCCCATGTATGCCTCGATCTCGGCATCGGCAGCAAGGGCGGCGGGGGCGATGATCAGGGTAAGTACACATACGATAGCAGCTGTACACGGGAACGACAGGGCGGGGGTGCGGCGATCAGACAGCATACACGATCCCGGAGTGGTGGGTGTACCATGGCTTATACGTTTGCAGGTTCGCCGGCAAAAAGATGGGGTGATGGAATCCGGACGGGCGCAAAAAAGGTTATTTCTTTACTTTGCGGATGATGGTGACATCGCCGAGGGTCGGGGCAAGCACATCGGCTTTCGACTTCTTCTCTGCATCTGCGACTGCAGATTCCAGCAGCCGGATCCCAAGAACCTTTTCGAGCTTCTTTCGCACATCCTCTTCGGGCACGAGCTCGCTTTTTTCGATCTTCTTCACCAGGAGCTCCCGCTCCATCATCTGCAGGGCGAGGTCTTTCTGGGAGAGCCCCTTCTCCTCCCGGGCGTGCCGGATCCGGGCGGCATAGTCGTCAACGATCTCGCCTTCCATGTAGTCGAACATGTCCCGTTTCCGGTATGCAGATCCTGTCGCAGGAGCAGAAACCTTCCCCCCGGATCCTGCCACAGGGGATGGGCGCCGGATGTCGGAACGTCTCGGCTGCTGGACGGCGGTGCCGTACTTTTCGCACTTGCTGCAGACCTGCAGCTCGGCACCTTCGACCCGGACGAGTTTCGCCATGCCGCGGATCGTTTCACCGCACATTTCGCACTGCATAATCTCACAAACACTTTATAGTCACCTCGTTAAAATATCTAATTGATTCGAACCATGGCGGACATTCTTCACCAGCCGCAGGATCAGAAGACACCCGAGGAGCTCTACCGGTTGTACCGGTCTCTCTCCGAACAGCTCCGCGACCAGCTGATCCAGATCGAGGCCGAGAAGCATGATCTCGAAGACCAGATGGGAAAGCGCATCCTGGATATCGAGGCCCGCAACATGGAACTCCGCGAACAGCTCCGGCAGACCGAGGCTGATAAGCGGTATATCGAGACCCAGAAGATCCGGTACGAGCGGGAGGTCCGCAAGCTCAAGAGCGAGAGCGAACAGCTGCGCAGCCCGCCGCTTATCATCGGGACAATCACTGACGTGATCGATACGGGCCGCGTGATTGTCCGGAGCAGCGCCGGTCCCCGGTTCCTCGTCCGCAGCTCCCAGAACATCAAGCAGGAGGATCTCAAGCCCGGTGTCAGGTGCACGCTCAACCAGCAGTCGCTTGCCATCATCGAACTGCTGCCGAGCAGTTTCGATGCCCAGGTTTACGGGATGGAGGTCGTTGATTCCCCGCAGGAGACGTATGCGGACATCGGCGGGCTCGAGGCCCAGATCACCGGGATAAAGGAAGCGGTCGAGCTCCCGCTCAAACGTCCCGATCTCTTCATCAGGATCGGCATCGACCCGCCCAAGGGTGTCCTGCTCCACGGACCTCCGGGCACGGGAAAGACGCTTCTCGCAAAGGCCGTCGCCCATGAGACCAACGCGAATTTCATGCGGGTCGTGGGCTCCGAGCTTGTCCAGAAATATATCGGGGAAGGCGCCCGGCTCGTACGGGAACTCTTCGACCTTGCAAAGAAGAAAGCTCCGACAATTATCTTTATCGACGAGATCGACGCCGTCGGGGCATCCCGCACCGAGGCGAACACCAGCGGCGACCGCGAGGTCCAGCGCACCCTGATGCAGCTCCTTGCCGGCATGGACGGGTTCGAGAACCGGGGAGACGTCAAGATCATCGGGGCGACGAACCGGATCGATATCCTTGACCGCGCCCTCCTCCGCCCGGGCCGGTTCGACCGTATCATCGAGATCCCGCTGCCCGATGTTGCGGGACGTCTCTCCATCTTAAAAGTCCATACCCGGTCCCTGACGATGGACGGAAGTGTCAATCTCAATGAGATTGCCGCCCTTACCGATAGCAGGAACGGTGCTGACTTAAAAGCGATCTGTATGGAGGCAGGGATGTTCGCCATCCGGAAAGATCACCCCTCTATCACCCAGCAGGACTTTATCGCAGCAATCGGGAAGGTGACAACCGACTTCAGCCGGTCCCGAATCCCCGACGTTGAAGGCACGATGTTTGCCTGAAAAATTTCTTTTTTACCCTGTTCTTTCGGGACAGGAACGGCCTGCCGTCTGGCGTCAGAGAACCCTCTCCGTGATAAAACATTCACCAAGGAACCGTCAACCTTCCTGCTTCAGGTGTTGAACGACAAAAAAGGTTACTGCGAATTTCCGCCCGGTTCTTCATCCGGAGGGAGCCCGGGTTCCTGGTCATCGAGACTGATATCCTCGACTTCGTCCTCGCGGCACCAGACCTCAATCGTCGTATCAACCCCGATAATATCCTGCTGGTACTCCTCCGGAACTGCACCGGGCGACATGACAACGGCACTGATCAACTGACCGTTTTTAAATCCGTAGAGCCGTCGGAACTTCCAGTTCGCGCCCAGGACAACTGCCCGCTCATAGTATACATCCTGGGCGAGCTGGTGGGTACAGAAAATCCCTTGTTCCAGCTCGAACAACACCTCGCGGACATACCGGCGGATATACCAGCGGAGCTCCGCGACCAGCGAGAGGGCGGAGCCAAGCGTTGCACAGGTGACCATGACCCCGCAGGGCATCTTCCTCGGGTGGTAGAAACGCAGCGCGAGCCGGCTTGTCTCGGATGAGAAGAGGGAGTGGTGGAGGTCGACGCCGTCCCGCTGGAGAAAGAGGATATTCATGGACCGTACCGGCGGTTGAAAAGGTCCGGATCAGGTGTACATCCGGCCGTCGAAGACTGCCTCGCTCATCACCTTGCGGACCGCTTCAATAAAGTCCTCTGAGTTGATCGATTCTGCATCGCGGCGGACCGCGATCATGCCCGCCTCCCGGCAGATTGCCTGGAGTTCTGCTCCGGTGGAATCTTCCGTCATTGCGGCGATATCGGCAAGATCGACACCGCAGAGCTTCATCCGGGAGGTATGGATCTTCAGGATCTCCAGCCTCCCGATCTTGTCGGGCAACGGGATCTCGATGATACGGTCGAACCGCCCGGGCCGGAGGAGTGCAGGGTCGAGCATATCAACCCGGTTCGTTGCCGCCATGATCCGCACATCTCCGCGGTTGTCGAACCCGTCCATCTCGGCAAGGAGCTGCATCAGGGTGCGCTGGACCTCGGCACTGCCGCTCGTCCCGTCATTCGTGCGCATGCTGCCCACCGCGTCAATCTCATCGATGAAGACGATCGCCGGGGCTTTCTCCCGTGCAAGCATGAAGAGCTCGCGCACAAGTCCTGCACCTTCCCCGATGAACTTATGGACAAGTTCCGAGCCCGACATCCGGATAAAGGTCGCCTTTGCCTCGTGGGCGACCGCTTTTGCGATCAGGGTTTTCCCGGTCCCGGGAGACCCGAAGAGCAGGATCCCTTTCGGCGGTTCGACCCCGATCCTCCGGAAGATCTCCGGTTTTGTCAGCGGGTACTCGACTGCTTCGCGAACCTCCTTGATCTCGTTTTCAAGTCCCCCGATATCGGAGTATGCTATTGTGGGGGATTCTTCGAGCTCCATGACCCGGACCCGGGAGTCATAGATATTGCCGATCAGCTTGACGATCGAGAGTGCGTTGTTGACGGCGACTTTGACCCCGGGCTTCAGCAGCGGGAGCAGTTCCTCGCCGGCATGGGTCAGGTATTCCTGGTTGTTGCCCTGCTGGCGCAGGTAGATCTCCCCGTTCTCAAGCACGTCGACAACAACAGCGACAAACAAGGGCATCCGTTTCAGCTGGGCATTCTCGCGCCGCAACTGAGAGTTTTCCTTATGGATGTCTTCTATCTTGAGCTTCAGATCGAGGATCGCCGCTTCCAGCTCGTTGACCTGGATCCTGAACTTGAGTTCGTCGGAACCGGGGGTATTATGTGCAGCGCTCTCTTCCATATCACTCTTATATCTCCCTGTCCAACCATAAATTAGGTGTGATAATGATAATCGCGGGCAGGGGGATAGCACGGGGCGTCGGTTCCGGCGAACTCCTCGTAAGCACGGCCCCGATCTCGTTTCTCTCCGGGGTGGATCCGGAGACAGGCATCATTGTAGAGAAAGGGCATCCGCTGTGCGGGATGAGCGTTGCAGGAAAGGTACTTGCGTTCCCCCACGGGAAAGGCTCGACCGTTGGCTCATACATCCTGTACGCTCTCAGCCGGAACGGGCATGCCCCTGCGGCAATTGTCAACGAAGAAGCAGAGCCCATCATCGCAACCGGCGCTATCATCGGAAAGATCCCGATGATCGACCGGATTGGCCTTCCCGTCACACGGCTGAAAAACGGCACCAGTGCGACGGTGGATGGCGGGGCGGGGACGCTGGCATATGACGGCGAGCTGCTCCCCTGTATATAACCCCCGGGATCACAATACTCTTATAACGCCGGCTCAATAGTTCTCGTATGAACAAGCTCATCCTTCTCTCTGCAGTTCTCATTGCCGCGCTCGTTGCTGCAACCGGTTGCACGGGCAGCCCGGCAACGACAACGCCCGCCGCCACGACCGGCAGCGCTCCGGCCGGAACCCTGGTGCAGCAGACAAGTGTCGCTGCAGCTCTCACGACCGGCCCGGTCGATACGATGCCCGACAACCTCGCGGTCACCGTCGATGTCGGACAGAAAGAATATACCGGAAAGATCCCGGTCACCTTCCAGGGCGGCAAGGGCCAGTCCTCAACCTCGAAAGTGAGGGCATTGCTCACCCGGGTCGACGGGACAACCCAGGAAGCTTTCATCGGCACGAATAAAGGCGATATGGTGGAACTCGATGGCACACGCGGCACAGCAGGCCTCGAGGGACAGATTGACCGGGTCGAGGTCTGGGTCTCGCTGAACAACGGAAAGACCTACAAGATTGTCGATGTCCTGCGCGAGTACCGCTCCCGCGCATAACAACGTGCCCGCGACCAATCCTTTTTTTCGTTCCGGCAGACCATCCGGTATTCCATGAAGGTCCACTGGCGGCTCATCCACGCTGCGCGGAACTCCTATGCCGCACTCTATGCTGCCGGTGAATCCGCGGGGTATATCCTTCGTCCCGTGGATGCCCCGGAACCGGACGTGACCTGTTTCTCCCTCAACTCGATCAACGAACCACGGTACCGCGATGAGATCGCATCTGCTGACTGCATCACCATCGTGGGCGGGCCGCATGCGACTGCCCGGTACCAGGAGACCGTCCGGTACGCGGACTACGTGGTCGTGGGTGAGGGCGAACACACGCTTCCCCTCCTTCTCGCATCCATCGAAAACGGGGATGAACGACCCGTGCCCGGCGTCGCAACGAAAGAAGGGTACGAGCCGGCCCGGCATTCCGTGCTCCTCGATGCGTTCCCGGCATTCTCGCAGATGAAGGGTTACGTCGAAATCTCCCGGGGCTGCCCGTTCTCCTGCGGCTATTGCCAGACGCCCCGTATCTTCGGGTCCTGCATGCGGCACCGTTCTATCGACGCCATCGCGACCTATGCCAACCGGTACGAGCATGCGCGGTTCGTCAGCCCCAACGCATTCGCCTACGGATCGGACGGGATCCACCCCCGCTGGGAGAAGATCGAGCATCTCTTCAGGAGACTTTCGCACCGGATCTGGTTCGGGACATTTCCCTCCGAGGTCCGCCCTGAATTTGTCTGTGATGAAGCGCTTTCTCTCCTGAGCAGGTACTGCGCCAACACGAAACTCCATTTCGGGGCGCAATCGGGGAGCGACGATGTCCTCGCCCGGCTCCGCCGCGGGCATACGGTCAGCGATGTCGTTTCCGCGGTCGAACTCTGCCAGGAATACGGTATCACACCGGTCGTTGATTTCATCCTCGGGTTTCCGTTCGAGACCGGGTACGACCAGCACAAGACCGCGGAGATGATCGCCTGGGTCGCGGAGCGGGGTCTTGTGCACGCCCACCGGTTCCTGCCCCTGCCGGGGACCCCGCTTGAAGGGACCGTCCCCTCCCCCATCCTTCCGGAAACTGCGCACCTGTGTGGAAAACTGGCGCTTTCGGGCAGATTGACCGGTTCATGGGACGATCCGCAGGTAAGGTTTTTTTAAGGCACATCCAAACTCATAGGCATGAAAGATGTGCTTCTTATAGCAGATCTCCATGGTCAATTTGGTAAAATTGATTCATTTCTGGAATTGAATCCGGAAGCTGTCTTTATTGCAGGCGATATCACCAATATGGGCCCCGCGGAATCCATCGATGATGTTTTATCACGTATCGATGTCCCGTGTTTTGCGGTGCCCGGAAACTGCGATCCCCGCGATACTGTTGATGCACTTGAACACTCGGACGCGGTCTGCCTCCATGGTTCCCGGATAAACCTGGGGAAGATGACGATCGTTGGACTCGGCGGATCGAATCCGACTCCCTTCAACACCCCGTTCGAGATGACCGATAAACAGATCGATGACCTCCTCCACGCTGCCATGGGCAAGATGGAAAAGGCAACGCACTCCATCCTCCTCACCCATGCGCCGCCGTACGGTGCTCTCGACAAGCCGGCCGGGGAGCATGTCGGCAGCAAGAGCATCCAGCGGCATATGAGCTCCTTCGACCTCGTCTGCTGCGCTCATATCCATGAACAACGCGGAGTTACGGAAGTCGATGGCGTCAAGGTCGTCAATCCCGGACCTGCGATGGACGGGTACTGCGCGATGCTCCATTTCGGCTCCGAACCCAAGGACATCAAAATCGAGATGCTCACGCTTTAGAAAGGGCAAGTTCAAGATACGACGAGAGGATTGCCTCTCCGGTTATCCCCAGTTCTTTTTTCAGCCGGTCGATAGTTGCGAGAGCCTGTTTTTTGTCGTTCTCCGCGATGACCTCGATCTCAACAAATGTCCCGAGCCCCTCGACTTCGTCGAGCGAGATCGTTGCATCCGAAAGGGAGTAGGTCTCCCTCCATTTGTCAACCGCAGCAGTCTTCGTAAATCCCAGCCGTGAGAGAATCTGTTCGACCACTTCCCCGGATTCGACCGAGGTATTGAATTCCTCGCGTGCCTTGAGCCCGAGATCCTTAAGTTTCGCCCCCTTGTAGGTTACGACCGTGTTCCCCCCAGTGTACCGGACCCGGAGCGCTTCATCGGTCATCGCAAAGTCGCGATGAGGCGCGTTATAGTAGATATCGTGCTCATGGGTCCGGTGCAGGAAACGGGCGTTTCGCTTAAAAAGTTCTGCGCGGATAGGTCCGAGGTCGTTGACCCGGGCTTTCAGTTCGATCTCCAGCATGGAATTGCCACAGGTTTATGTGGTTCTGCTGCGATTTAATTTACTCAGGTGTATGAATGGCGATAAAAGAAGGAGATTTCATAAAGCTGAGCTATACCGGCAGTACCGCCGGCCGGATTTTTGATACGACCGATGAAGACGAGGCCAAAAAAGCCGGAATTCACTCTGGAAACGCCCTGTACGGGCCGGTCACGGTCTGCGTCGGCAGCAGGCATGTCATCGTCGGTCTTGATGAGGATCTTGTTGGCAGGAAGACGGGATACAAAGGCTCAATCACCGTCCCGCCGGAGAAGGGGTTCGGCGAGCGCGACCCAAAACGTGTCCAGTCATTCCCCAAGAACAAGTTCAAGGACAAGCCGGTCCGGGGACAGGCCATCAAGGTCGACGAGATGGGGGAAGGGACCGTTGTAGACGTCATTGGCGCCCGGGTTATTGTGGATTTCAACCCGCCCCTCGCCGGGATGACCCTTGACTACGAGTATACGATTGAAGAAGTTGTCAAGGATCCCCTTGAGCAGTTCCGGGGCCTGATCCGCCTGTATGCAGGACGCGATCTCGAGACCTCTCTCGATGACGGGAAGGTTATGGTTACCCTTCCGCCCGGCATCACGTATGATCGCCGCTGGCTCCTCTGGCGCGGCAGGATCATCCACGAAGGCTTCGAGCAGATCAAGGGAATTGAAGAGATATCTCTGGTCGAGACTTTTAAGAAACCGGACAAGAAAGAGGAAAAAGAAGAGTAAGATCGCTTCAGATTCTCTCTCCTTTTTTCCATACTTTGCTTCGCAAAACGGTAACCGTCTTCCATTTGCTGATTTCCCCGGATAGCGGGTTGTCTGCACATTTCCCTGCCACCAGTATTCCAAAATGTTCATATCCAGACTGACGGTATTATCATCCATAAAAAAAGCTGCAGGTTCATATGCCAGGACTGCCTGTCTGGAGAACGAAGGGTGGTGATATCCCCGGTCTGGTGGCGACAAGGGACATCGCCGGACTCATCCGGCTGATGGGGCATAAGGACGGCTCTGTCCGGTTGCGGGCAACGGATGCGCTGGTCTCACTGGGGAGCCTGCCGTTCGAAGCCCTGATTGCCGCGCTGGAATCCCTGGACAGTACCATCAGGATGGGGGCCGCCACGGCACTGGGATCCCTGCGCGATCCAACCGCCCTCCCTCTTCTGATTGGGCGTGCCCGCCAGGATAAAAGTGTCCCTGTACGGATGGCGGCACTGCTTGCCCTCGGGGAGATCGGCTCCGCTGCGGGAGTCCCCTGTGCCTGCGATCTGCTGAAGGACCCCAACAGGCATGTCCGGTACTGTGCTGCTGTCACCCTGACGAAACTCGGCTGGGATCCCCCCGACCGTGATGAACTCGCGTATTATTCCATCGCCCTGCAGGACTGGGGGAAGGTCAGATCACTCGGAGAGCCTGCTGCGGGGCCTCTGCGCAGAATGCTGAAGGATACCGATCCATCGACCCGTATCAGGCTGATTGACCTGTTATGCCAGACAGGTTCTCCTGAAGCAGCCGGTGGTTGCGCCCTGGCGCTCGAAGATTCCCGGGATTCTGTCCGGTATATGGGGCTCATCTCATCCATCCGCTGCGGTCTTTCCGAGGAAAGCCTCCCCCTTCTCCTCGCCCGGCGGGAACGGACCGGACCAAACCCTGCGGCAGCTGCCCTTCTGAACTTCCTTTTCCTTGGGATCGGGTACAATTACATCGGGAAATGGTGGGGATTTCTCGTCTTTATGAGTTATATGACGATCATTGTCCTTGCCCAGTTGCGGATGGGGCCGTTCCTTCCCTACCTTATCGCGTATCCCGTGACCGCCATCTTTGCCGTCCAGACGTTTTTTGAGGCAAAGAGGATTGCTGACAGCTCCGGGGTCGGATCATGATCCCGGGATTTCCGGATCCTGACCTTAAGCGGGTCGAAAAGTTCCGGGCCGAAAGGGACCTTGCCGGCCTCCTCCGGGCACTTCGGGCGCAGGACATACACGTCAGTGAGGCTGCGGCTGCGGCCCTGGAAGAGATGGCGGATGACCACACGGAATACCTCCTTTCCCGGCTTCAGACCAAGGATATCCGGCTCAAGGCAGGCATTATCGGGATTTTTTCCCGGACCAGGAACCGCCGGGCTGTCCCCCCTCTTATCGGGATGCTTTCCGATCCCGCCGGCGAGATTCGCTGGGAAGCGGCGATCGCCCTTGGCGAGATCGGAGATCCGGGTGCAATAGCGCCATTGGTCGCCGCACTCGATGACCGCGACAAATATGTCCGGTTCGGGGCTGCACGGGCCCTTGCCCGATTGGGCTGGGTGCCTGCCACGGAGAGAGAGAGGGCAGCGTATCATTCGGCACTCCAGGAGTGGGACGCAGTGAGAAATGTTGGCGTTCCTGCAATTCCGGTGCTCGGGAACCTGTTTTCCGACCGTGACCCGGTCATCCGCCTCAAGGTTGTCCGGACACTGGGAGAGATGGGTCATCAGGAAGGTGCCCCGTTGATCCTGCGGGCTCTCCGCGATGAGAACCGGGATGTCCGGTGGCAGGCAGTCCTTGCATCGGAACACTGCGGCGTCCCCATCGGCCTTGTGCCCTGCGCACTCTCGGGCCGGCCGTCCAACCGGAAAAGTCCTCTCATCGCCGGCTTCATGAACTTCATGCTTCCCGGGCTCGGGTACGGGTATCTCGGCAAATGGTGGGGGATCATGATCTTCCAGATCGATATCACGGCAACGGTCTGGCTCTTCAGACTGGGAGGAGAGACAGAGACATACCTGATCTTATTCCCGATCTATGTGATCCTCGCGATCCACGCGTGGTACCTGGCGGAGAGCATGCCGGAGGACCCGCCGTAAGAAAGCTGGAGAAGAACACCGTCCCTTTCAGCCTTTGGCGTTTCTCATGGGCTGCCAATTCCGGACCCGATTAATTTCACGCCACGCATGATTTGTTTGCAAACATTTATTATTTCTGAAAAATATGAATCACGTAATCCTGTGTAATCCTTAGGTAATACCATGGGGTTACAATTGGATTCCATGCGGCGAATGTTCCGTCCAATTGGAGATCTGTTTCTGGTCTGCACGTATCGGTAGAGAAGGGAAGGATCTCCCTTTGACGATAGCAGATAAAGTGCCGCATATTGAGGTAAGAGGACAATGGAACGAGAATGACGTTTCATTGATATCATCGAATTTTAATTCCGATTGAAGATTGGAAGGATGAAAATCGCAATTCGAAATGAGGTGTGGTAATGGTTGAAAAAAAGCGGCTCGGCAGATCCAAGGCGAAGGGGATTGAGAGAAAAACAGCAAAGAAAGAGGGCACCAAGAAGCCGGAAACAATAAAAACGTCGTCTGATCCCGAGAAGGAGATGCGGGAACCCAGGATGAATGTCGGGGCACGGAATCCCTTCATCATCGCAA
>ENA-UOWG01000655-UOWG01000655.1-activated-sludge-metagenome-genome-assembly--contig:-NODE-655-length-42988-cov-8.141965_pt1 | contig 42988 bp, 30 predicted proteins | sample MGYA00238147_ERZ761563 | MGnify/ENA primary metagenome ERZ761563 (study PRJEB28884, sample SAMN05720216) | anaerobic digester metagenome | isolation source: active sludge of municipal...
CGCTGACCGTCAGGCTCTCGGGCGTGACGGACAGCGCGTCCTCGTTGACCGAGCCCAGATCGACGATGAGCTGCACGCCGGCGGAATCCGCCGTCTTTTCCCCGCCCTGAAAGACCCAGAACTCGAGGTACTCGGCCCGGGAGAGGTCGACTCCGCTCTGGGAGAGTGGCGTCACGAGCGAACGCCAGCGCGGCGTGAACGGCTGCGCCGGCTGGCTCCAGAGGGAGTGGTTGTTGGTCTGGACCATGCCGCCGGCGGTGTCGGCGTGAAAGGTGAGGTAGAGCACCGTCTCGTTGATGCTGCCGGTGCCGTTGGTGACGATCGTGGGGTCGATGTCCTGCGGATAGAGCTCCACCGGCGGGCAGCCGGAGCAGGCGGGAATCAGGTTCTGCCAACTCAGCTGGACCGCCAACAGTGAGTCGAAGCCGCTCGTGAAGCCGATGCCCTCGGCGCCGACCGAGGACTGCGGCACGCTGCCATACGACCAGCGCGAGCCGAGCAGGGACACCGGGATGGCGGACTCGCCCTCGAAGTCCTCGAGGTACGCGAGCCCGACGATGTTCGGGTCGGGGTGGGTGACCCCGTACTCCGCGCGGACGTCGAGGCGCGAGGGGGCGGTCACCCGCTGGGGCGTGAGCTTGTCGAAGAACCGGCTCACGCCGTCCACCGGGAACCGGAGGTCGGTGGTGACGCCGGTGAGCAGGTTGGACGTCGGCTCGAACCCGAGCGTGGGGCGGGTGAAGACCGACTGTTCCTTCTGGTACATCGCGATCAGGTTGAGGGACCCGACCTCGCCGAAGGAGTAGCCGAGCGTCCCGCCGAGGATCGAGGTGGGCGCGACGGCGAAGATGCCGCGCTCCTCGAACCGCGCGGTGACCGTCCCGGAGCCCGACGGGAAGAGGGTGGTCGGGTTGCTGAAGGTGATCTGCCCGAGGTCGTAGTTGATCTCGTAGTCCACGCCCCGCTCGAGCACCCGGCCGCCGGCGATCAGCTGTTCGGAGCCGCGCCGGATCTGCAGCGCGTTGAGGTTGAGGCTCCCCGGGTCGGTGCCGCCGGCCGCGTTGTATTGCAGGCGCATCTGGAAGCGCGAGGGAGGGCCCTGCGGCGTGAGCAGCAGGTACACCGGCGAGGTGTAGACCGAGTCCGCCCGCTCGTTCGCGGCGAGCCGCGGGTCGACGAACGGCTGCAGCGTCGGGAACGCGATGTAGGATTCGCGCAGGACGAGCTCGGCGCCCGGGTCGCGGATGCGCGGGAAGAGCCGGTTGTCGACGTCGAAGACGTGCGGATCCGGCGGGATGGCCAGCCCGAAGAACGCCAGGTAGGTCGGCGCGTCGGTGGTGCTGGGGCGCTCCGACTGGTTGAGGGTCACGGTGACCCGGAGCGACGGCTTCTCGAGGTCGGTGCCGGACACGCGGTACACCTGCCGCATCTCGTGACGGAAGGTCTGCTGGGTCGGCCCCTGGAGCGGGATGGCCACCAGCAGCACGCTGTCGGTGACCGCCGGGTTTTCCTCGGCGGGGAAGGTGCCGACGCGGGTCCCGTCCACGGTGACGTAGCTGACGGCGAGGTAGTCGTTCTGGTCGAGACGCGTGGCCAGCGCGAACCAGGTGGCCGAGGGGTCAAGGTAGTAGTCGGTCCCCTGCAGGAGCAGCTGCCAGGTCCCCTCGACGCGCTCCGGCCCGTCGGGTCGGAACCCGATGGCGGTGATCCCGCCGAGGTTGGGGTTGAGCCCGCTCCCGCCGCCGGTGCGGTAGCGGTACACCCGCACCTGGGCGTCGGCCGGCTGGATGGCCGTCGGGATGGCGACGGCGTCGAGGTTGAGGATGTCCACGAAGGGGAAGTTCGGGAGGGTGGCGGGATCCACCGCCCAGTAGAACCGGCCGGACTCGAAGTCGAGGTCGCGCACCAGCCGGTCCTGGGGCTCGCTGGTGGTGCCGCCCACCGTGTAGACGCGCTGGCCGACGATGCTCCCTTCCTGCGTGGCCATCATTCCCTGCAGGGTGAAGGAGCCGAACTCGAGCGTGGCGTTGAGGCCGAAGTTGTTCGCGGGGATCGCCGCGGTCAGGAACCGCGAGGCGGGGGTGCGGAAGGTGACGGTGCCGACCTCGACCCGCTGCAGGATCTCGTCCTGGAGCCCCTGGTAGTAGACCTGGATGTCGTTGTTCGCGTTGAACTCGCGGCGGGAATCGTAGTCCACGTTGAGGTGGAGCCGGCTGCCGATCAGCCCCCCGACTTTCGCGTTGAACTCGTTGTCCAGCCGCGGCGCCTTGAACCCGCCGCGGCACCCCGAGTTCTGGTCGAGCAGCTGGGCCGGCGTGCAGGTGAGGTTGCGCAGCCGGTCGGAGCGCACCTCCAGGAAGACCGAGCCATCAATGCGCAAATCGGCGTATTTTGTCGGGATCCCGAGGATGCTCTTCCGGTCCTCGAGGGCGGCGTCCGCGAGCTGCACCTGGAGGTTGTTGGCGCCGTAGAGTGCGGCCATGAGGCTGGTGTTGGCCCAGGCGGCCCGCTCCTTGGCGAGGCGGGCGTCGAGCCGCCCCTCCCAGGTGGCGCCCACCTGCGCCGGGGAGAGGTACGGCGCGCCCAGCCAGGCGGCCCTCGCCTCCAGCGGTTGCCGGAGCGGCGGGAGCGGTAGATTGAAGGTGGCACTGACGCCGATTTCCCCCTGCCGGTCCTGGGCGGACGCGGCGGCGGGCAGCAACAGCAGCAGGCACCCGAGGGCAACGCCAAGACGGGCCACGCGTGTCCGGGAGAAGAGAGGCGATGGTGGAGAGGTACCTTCGCAATATAGCGCTCGAAAAAATGCCGTTCAACCGCCAAGGGGCCCCGTGCGCCTGCTGAGCCGGTACGTCCTCCGGCAGCTGGCGGCCCCGTTCGTCTTCGCGGTGGCGGCCCTCACCAGCATCATGCTGCTGAACCAGATCGCCAAGCGGTTCGGGGCGCTGGTCGGCAAGGGGCTGCCCTGGACGGTCATCGGGGAGGTGTTTCTCCTCAGCCTGCCCTTCATCGTGGCGATGACCCTGCCGATGGCGGTGCTCCTCGCGGTCCTCTACGCCTTCACCACCCTCGCGTCCAGCAACGAGATCACGGCCATGCGGGCCAGCGGCGTCTCCATCGGGCAGCTGCTCCGGCCGGTGTTCGCGGCCGCGCTGATCCTGACCGCCGCGGATTTCGCCTTCGTGGACCAGGGCCTCCCGGCCACGAACCTCCGCCTGAAGGCGCTGCAGTTCGACATCGGCCGCAAGCGCCCCACGCTGACCTTTGCCGAGGAGACGCTCAACGAGGTCACGCCCAACAGCCTCTTCCTCCAGGCGGGGCGGATCTATCCGGCGGACGGCCGCCTGCGGGACGTGACGATCTACGAGATGGCGGGGCAGCAGGGGGAAGGGCGGCAGGTCATCTACGCCGACAGCGGGAAGATGGGCTTCGAGGCCAGCCTCACCGACCTCTACCTGACCCTCTACCACGGGTCCATCCTCCAGTTCAAGGGCGCGGACCCCGGCCTCTTCCAGCTCACCTACTTCACCGTCAACACGATTCGCGTGCGCAGCGTGGGCAACACCCTCGAACGCTCCGGCGACGACGTGCCGAAGAGCGAGCGGGAGATGACCACCTGCGAGATGCTCGTCGTGGTGAACGACACCGTCTCCGCGATCCGCACGCTCACCGAGGAACGGGCGGACCGGCTGGAACAGGACCTGCGGACCTTGCTCGCGCTCCCCAGGGCCCCGACGCCCGCCGTGGACCCGGGCCAGGTCCGGCGGCCTCCCTGGTGCGAGCGGCTCAAGTCCACCGGCCGCCGGCTCCTACCGGAGACGGCCGAGGCGCAGGCGGCCGCACAGCGCCCCGCCGGCCGACCCCCACAGGAACGGGCCGACCAGATCCCTCCATGGAAGCGGGAGCTGCTGAAGGGGCGGCAGAAGAGCTTCAGCCGCGACACCTTCGTTCCCCCGGCAGATGCCGCCACCGCCATCCCGCGCCCAGTGGGCGCCCAGGAGGGGGAGGACGGCCGCCAGGTGACGCTCGCCTCCTGGGTGGACGTGAAGAACACGCAGGACGGGATCAAGGCCGCCCGGCGGACCGCCGACGGGTTCCTCGTCGAGGTGCACAAGAAGTATGCGATCACCCTGGCGTGCCTCGTCTTCGTGCTCGTGGGGATCCCGCTCGCGCTGCGGTTCCCCCGCGGCGGGATGGGCCTCGTGCTAGGCGGTGGGCTCGGGATCTTCGCGCTGTACTACGTCAGCCTCACGGCCGGGGAGCCGCTCGCCGACGCGGGCATCCTCCCCCCGGCGCTGGTCATGTGGGCGCCGAACGTCGTGTTCACCATTCTCGGGCTCTTCGGGCTCCTCCGGGTCAACCGCGAGCTCGGCTCCACCCGCGGCGGCGACCTCGCCGAGCTGACCGACATGGTCCGCCGGCGGGTGGCGGGATGGCGGAGGCGCGGATGACGCTCTCGATCCTCGATCGGTACGTGCTGCGCTCCTGGATCCGGATCTTCCTCCTGACCGCGCTCGGGTTTCCCGTCGTGTCGATCCTGATCAAGATCACCGACGAGATCCGGAAGCTGCTCGGCCGGGGCCTGGGCCTGTCCGAGATCCTCCACAGTTACCTGTACCTCCTGCCCGAAGAAGTGGCGATGGTGATGCCGGCGTCGGTCTTCTTCGCGACGGTCTTCACCCTGAACGCCATGAGCCGCCACGCGGAAATCATCGCCGCCCAGGCCGGGGGGATGAGCTTCCACCGGCTGGCGCGCCCGGTCTTCGCGGCCGCGGCCGTGGCCGCGGTGGTGGCCTTCGTGGTGGGAGAACTCTCGGTGGGGGCGACCGCCAGGTCGCTCGAGCTCCAGAAGGCGCCCGCGGCACGGAAGACCACCTATCGCTACAACTTCGTCTACCGCGCGGACGACGGCTGGGTGTACACCATCCGGACGCTGGACGTGGTCAACAAGGTGCTCAAGGACCTGGTATTCCTCCGGCAGGGCAGCGACTCGACCGTGCGCCTTGAGGGGAACGACCCGATCCAGCCGTACCTGGCCGTCAGCGCCGACAGCGCCGCGTACGACAGCACCGCGGCCACCTGGCGGATCTGGGGCGCTACCAGCCGCGTCATCTTCCAGGGGCTGGCCCAGCCGGTCTTCTCCGCGCAGGAGATGCGGCTCCGGGCACTGACCCAGCGCCCGGCCCAGCTGCTCGCCGAGGACAAGACCACCGATGAAATGGGCTACCGGGAGCTGGGCGAGTACATCCGGGCCATGCGCGCGACCGGGAACGACGTCAACAAGATCAGGGTCGAGCACGCCCTGAAGATCGCCGTGCCGGTCACCTGCCTCATCATCGCGCTGTTCGGGGCGCCGCTGAGCCTGAGCTCACCCCGCGCGGGCGCGGCGTTCGGCATCGCCATCAGCCTCGGCACGACGGTCTTCTTCCTCCTCATCATCAATCTGGCCAAGGCGGTGGGGAAAGGCGGGGTGATCGACCCCCTCGTGGCGGCGTGGGCGCCGAACGCCCTCTTCCTCGTGGCGGCGCTGGTGCTGCTCCGGCGGGTCCGGACGTAGGGGCGCGACGAGATTGCTTCGTCGGCCCCTGGCGGGGCCTCCTCGCAATGACAGAAGCAGCCTGCGAGTCATGAACGCACGACGGCCCCCGGGAGCGATCCCGGGGGCCGTCTGCGTCAGCGGCGAGGGGCCGGCGACCTTACCAGATGTACTTGCCGCTCAGCTGGATGCGCCAGACGGAGGAGTTCGGGTCGACCCGATTCACGATCGGGAGCGAGAGGCTGTAGATGCCCCGGTTGTTCAGGTTGTCCCACCCGCGGAGCCGGACCAGCGTCTGGCCCTCGAAGGTGCTGGTCTGCTTCACGAGGCCCCAGTCGCTGTCGATCATGTTGAGCAGGTTGAAGACGTCGAGCGAGAAGATCATCGTCTGCCCGGCGAAGGTCGGGACGAGCTTGGTGAGCCGGGCGTCCAGGCGGTTGATCCAGGGGTTCCGGCAGCTGTTCCGCTCCATGATCTGGCCCCGCTGGTTGCGGAGGCAGGACTGGTCGGCGATGAAGGCGGCCAGCGAGTCGTAGGCGGCGTTCTGGGCGGCCGACGAGGCGCCGAACATCGAGATGTCGTCCCGGTCCCGCGGGACGTACACCATGTCGTTGAACTCGCGGTTGGTGCCGCCCACGCCGTCGGCGTTGGCGTCGCCGTTGATGACGTAGCCGAAGGGCGAGCCTGACACGCCCGAGTAGATGAGCGAGAACTCGAAGTCCGCCGGCAGGTTGACCGTGCCGCTCATGACCACCCGGTGCGGGCGGCTGAAGGTGGAGGTGGTCAGGTCGCGATCATTGAGCAGGCCGTTGAGCGTCGCGAAGCCGTAGTTCGAGAACGCGATGCTCGACGTGAGGGACATGACGTCCTTGGCTTCGCTGTATGTGTAGCCGCCGTTGAACTCGACGCCGTTCGAGAACCGCTTCTGCAGCTGGATGGTGCCGGTGAAGGCGTAGTCCTCGGACTTGTTCAGGTGCTCGAGCACGTTCCCGAAGGCGGCCGTCTGCTTCAGCGGCGTGGCGACGCCGGTGGTGGGGGCGTTGACGCCGTACCGCGCGCGGTTGCCCTCGCCGGTGGCGTAGGTCAGCGTGCTCTCGTCCACGACGCCCTGGAGGTTGTTGTCCTGGATGTAGAGCGAGTTCTTGGTCTTGGTGTAGAGCAGGTCGATGGTGCCCACCACGCCCCAGGGGAGCCGGTGGTCGACGCCGAGCGAGAGCTTCATGTTCTGTTCGAACTTGAAGTCGGGGTCGAAATAGTTGATGGTCGGAATCGGCGGGATGACGCCCCCGGCGCCGCCGCAGGTCGTCGGCTGCTGGTCCGGATCGAGGCTGAACGCCGGGACGTCGTCGAGCGCCGAGGCGTTGTCGTTCCGGCAGGTGAGCTGGGTCTGCGCCATGCCGGTGTTGACGTAGGCGTTCGACATCCACACATAGGCCGGCCGGCCGCCGAAGTAGCCGACGCCGCCGCGGACGATGGTCATGCCGGAGCCGTCGACGTCCCAGTTGAAGCCGAGGCGCGGCGACCAGGTCGCGTTGCCGCTCGGGATGACGCTGGTGTTGATGGTCCCGCCGGTCCAGAGCGCCCCGTCCGAAGTGATGGAGTCGAGCGTGGGGTTGTAGGTCGGCGAGTCGGGGAAGATCGGGTCATCCCACCGGAGGCCGATGGTCAGCGCCACGTTCCCGAGGTTGAACTGGTCCTGCGCGTACAGGCCCCACTGGTTGACGCTGAAGTCGGACACCGGGCCGCCGGGAATGAGCGGCAGGGCGCGGTCGAAGCGGACCGGCGCGTTGTTCTCGAACGAGTCGATGTTCGCGAACGTCCACTGCCCGATGCTCTGCGGGAAGAAGTGGTTATTGAACCCGAAGAACTCGTTGTGGGTGCCGATGGTGAGCCGGTGGTCGCCGAGGCCGACGGTCAGGTTGTCGGTCAGCTCGTAGATGTCCTGGTCCAGCGAGTTGTCCTGGGAGAACCGCTCCGCGCCGGCCACGAGTTGCGTGCCGGTGGTGCCGGAACGGACGAGGATCGTCGGGTAGGTCGTGTTGGGCGGGCGGGTGTCGCGGATGGTCTGGATGCCGCCGATGAACTCGTTGGAATACTTGCCCCCGAACACCGCGTTCCAGCTCAACCGAAGCGAATTGGTCTGGTTCTCGATGGAGTAGGCGCCGGACGTCAGCTGCCAGTCGCCGTTCTGCCGCCGGCTGATGACGTCCACCGACGCCCCGACGTTGTTATACGACAGGGCCACGTTGTGATTGGCGGCGGGCGCCCAGGTCAGCTTGCCGAAATACGTCGGGTTCGGGTTCTCGATCAGGAACCCGCCGGCGCTGCCGGCGCCGCCCCACTGGTCCGCCCCGAGCGTGGTGAGGTGGTCGATCATTCGTTCCGCGTCGCCGGGGGCGGCGCCGGACTCCTCGAGGGTGATTCCGTCGAACGGGGTGGTCCGATCCGAGATGTCGGCGGCGAAGAAGTACTGGAGCTTGTCCTGGATGATGGCGCCGCCCAGCGTGCCGCCGTACTGGAGGACCTTGAAGTCGGCCGACTTCAGGCCGTTGACGTCGGTTCCCACCAGGTCCTGGTTCTGGTAGCGCCCGAACACCGACCCGTGGAACTGGTTGGTGCCGGACTGCGTGACCGCGTTGATCAGACCGCCGGCGAAGTTGCCCTGCCGGACGTCGTACGGCGCAATCAGCACCTGGAATTCCTTGACCGCCGCGAACGAAATCGCCCGGGCGTCCGCCTGGCCGCCGGGAGCGCCGGTGGAGCCGAGGCCGAAGAGGTCGTTGTTGACGCCGCCGTCGATCTGGATGCTGTTGAAGCGGTTGTTCTGGCCGCCGGCGGACACGCCGCCCGATACGCCGGCGACCTGCGGGGTGGTCGCCACCAGGTTGGTGAAGTTGCCCCCAAGCACCGGGAGGCGGGTGATGGCCGTGTTGCCGATGGACTGGGCGACGCCGGTCTTGGCCGTGTTCATGACGGGGTCGCCCGTCTCGGCGCTGACGGCGATTTCCTCGACCTGGACGACCTGCGCCTTGAGTGCAAAGTCGGAGATGAACCGCTGGCCGAGGGCGAGCGTGACGTTGTCACGCCGCGCAGCCTCGAACCCGATGGCGCGCGCCTCGATGGTGTATGGCCCGCCGACCGGCACGTTCTCGACGTAGAACCGGCCGTTCGCCTGGCTGGTGGCCTGGAGCTTGGCGCCGGTGGAGCGGTTGGTGATCGTCACGATCGCCCCTTCCACTGCCGCCCCCGACTCCTGCTTGACGGTCCCGGACACCGCCGCCGTCGTGACGCCCTGCGCGGAGAGTGTGCCGGCCCCAAGCGCGAACAGCACGCCGACGACCGCCACGGTCGCTACCCGACGAAACCATGACTGCATAGGGACACCTCGACTGGAGTGAAGAGGGCGCGAGTCCAAGGGGAGAACCGGCACCGGGTGAATCAAACGCCTGCGCCATCGATCCGGGCCCCGGCCAGGGCCCGAAACGGGGATCGTGATGGCGCAAAAACTTACGCCCCGCTCGCCCGGGGTCAAGGAGCGCCGCGGCGCGTGGCCCGCCACACGAAATAGACCGGAACCCCGACCAGAATGATCCCGAATGTGATGCCGGTGTTGACCGGATCGGTCCAGAGGGCGTTCAGGATGATCCCGATCGAGGCGGTCAGGAAGAGCAGCGGGACCACCGGGTAGCCCCAGGTCCGGTAGGGGCGGACCAGGTCCGGCTGGCGCTTCCGGAGCACGAAGACCGCCCCGACCGCCAGGGCGTAGAAGGGCCAGATGCCGAGGATGAACTTGTCGGCCAGCTGCTGGAAGTCGTTGAGCAGCACGTACACCACGCCCAGCGTGGTGGTGAGCAGGATCGCCACGGAGGGGCTCCCGTGCCGCGGGCTCACCCGGGCGATGGCCTTGAAGAAAAGCCCCCGGTCGGCCATGGCGAAGAAGATGCGCGGGGCGGTCATCATCGAGCCGAGGAGGGCGCTGAAGGTGGAGATCATCACCACGCCGGCGATGACCCCACCCCCGCCCCCGCCGAAGAGGGGAATCCGGTCCGCCGCCGTGGCGGCGATCAGCGCGGAGCCCGCCATTTCGGGCAGCGGCACCAGGTAGAGGTAGGCAAGGTTGACCACCAGGTAGATCGCGATGATGGCCAGCGTGCCCAGGATCAGGGCGCGGGGGAGGTTCTTCGCCGGGTCCCGCACCTCGCCGCCCACATAGGAAAGATCGGCCCAGCCATCATAGGTCCACATGATGGAGATGAGCGCGGTGCCCATGACCGAGAGCTGGACGCCGCCGCCCCACACAGGACCGAAATTGGCGGTGGTGCCCTCCCCGATCAGGAAGGCGAGCCCAGCGAGCCCGATAAGCGCCCCGTACTTGACCACGGTGGTCAGGTTGACCATGACCGCGGCGATGTTGACCCCGAAATAGTTGAAGAGGGCCACGACGATGATGGCTCCCGCCGCCACGTACTGCACCTGCGACGGCGTCAGCGGCAGGAAGTAGCCGAGGTACTCCGCAAAGATGGTCGAGATGGCCCCGAGCGCGGAGGCGCGGATGACCGCCAGCGCCGACCAGCCGAAGAGAAAGGCCGGAAGCGGGCCGAAGGCCTCGAGGATGTAGGCGAATACGCCACCCGAGCGGGGGAGCGCTGCCGCAAGCTCGGCGTAGGTCAGCGCCCCGCAGAGCGCAATCAGGCCGCCGATGGCCCAGGCGAGCAGGAACGGCCCCGGCTCGGTGATCCGGCCGGCCACGCTGGCCGGCACCCGGAAGATTCCGCTGCCGATGGTGGAGCCGACGAGCACTGCCACGGCGCTGGCGAGGCCGAGGCGCCGAGTGAGACGCTCGCCCCAGACGTCGCGCTCGCCCGAGTTCGGTTCATGTGTTTGCATCGGTGGAGTTTGCGCCCCCCGGCGCCGCTTGACAAGGACCCGCCGGAGGCCGTTTCTTTTCCCCCTTCTCCCAGTGACCCGGAGCAGGCATGGCCGTCGCACGCGATCTGTTGGCCCTGACCAAGCCCCGGGTCATTTCCCTCCTCCTGGTCACCGCCGTGGCCCCGATGTACATCACCGGCCTCGGGGCGCCCCCCCTCTCCCTCGTGGGGTGGGTGCTCCTCGGCGGGTTCCTGATGGCCGGCGGCGCCAACGCCATCAACATGTGGTTCGACCAGGACATCGACCATTTCATGTCCCGGACCAAGCTCCGTCCCGTCCCCTCGGGACGGATCCCGCCGAGGGCGGCGCTGGCGTTCGGCGTCGGGCTGGGGTCGCTGGCGTTCGCCATCCTCTGGCGGTTCGCCAACCCGCTCAGCGCCTGGCTGGCCCTCGGCGGCCTCCTCTTCTATGTACTCGTGTATACGGTGTGGCTGAAGCGCTCCACGCCCCAGAATATCGTGATCGGCGGCGCCGCCGGCGCCTTTCCCCCGCTGGTGGGATACGCCGCCATGGCGGGGCACCTCGACCTCGTCGCCTTCTACCTCTTCGCCATCATCTTTTACTGGACCCCGCCCCACTTCTGGGCGCTGGCGCTCCTCAAGAAGGGGGAGTACGCCAGGGCGGGGGTTCCGATGCTCCCGGTAGTCCGCGGCGAGCGCGAGACCAAGGTGCAGATGCTCATCTACACCCTGATCCTGATCCCGCTGACCATCCTCCCCGCCCTCTTCGGCGCGTTCGGACTCATTTACGCGGTCACGGCGCTGGCCCTCGGCGGGCGGTTCCTCTGGTACAACTTCCAGCTCCTTCGGGAGGAGGGGGTCACCCCCACCGCCTGGAAGATGTACAAGTACTCGCTGGCGTACCTGGCGCTGCTCTTCCTGGCCATGAGCGTGGACCGCTCGATGCCGCGCGAGGCGCGGGCGGAGGCCCCCGAGGTGATCCTCCTCGACCAGCCGGCCCCCGCGGCCGGCATCCCTGGCCGGTGACGATACCGCTCGAGCCAGCCGCGCGCCGCCGACTCCCCTCTCCCAAGCAGCTCACCCGGCTCTGGCCCCGGGTCAGGCCCCATCGCAAGGCGCTGACACTCGCCTCCCTGGCGCTGCTCCTGAGCGCCGCCATCGGCCTGGCCTTCCCGCTCGTGGTGGGCCGGCTGCTCGACGCCGCCTTCGTGGACCAGGACCGGGCGTTGCTCGACCGGGTGGCCCTCGGCCTGACGGGGCTCTTCCTGGTGCAGGCCTTCCTCAACTACGCGCAGACCTACCTCCTGAGCGCCACCGGGGAACGGGCGGTGGCCGGCCTGCGCGAGGAGCTCTTCGCCAAGCTGCTCGACATGCCGCCGGGGTTCTTCGCGGACCGCAAGACGGGCGAACTGACCAGCCGGCTGACCACCGACATCGGCCTCCTGCAGGGCGTCCTGAGCCACCAGATCGCCGAGTTTTCGCGCCAGGTCCTGGCGCTGGTGGGTGGCATCATCCTCCTGACCTGGCTCCAGCCCAGCCTGACCCTGACCGCGCTGGCGGTGGTGCCGGTGGCGGTCTGGACGGCGCTCTTTTTCGGGCGGCGGCTCCGTCGCATCAGCACCGGGGTGCAGGACAAGGTGGCCGACGCGACGGCAGTGGCCGAGGAGGCGTTCAGCCAGATCCGCACGGTCCAGAGCTTCGTGCAGGAGCCGGCGGAGCGGGCGCGCTATGGCGGGATGATCGGCAAGGTGGTCGAGTCGGCGCTGGTGCGGGCGCAGGTGCGCGGCGTCTTCTTCGGGGCCATCACCTTCAGCATGTTCACCGGGATCGTGGTTGTGCTCTGGCAGGGAGGGCGGCTGGTGCTGGACGGCTCCCTGACCGCCGGCACCCTGGTGAGCTTCCTGCTCTACACCGTCACGATCGCCGCCTCGGTGGGGGCGCTGGCGTCGTTCTTCAGCAACTACCAGGAATCGGTGGGGGCCGCGGAGCGGGTCTTCCAGCTGCTGGAGTCCGAGACCGCCATTGCGGACCCGCCCGCGCCTGTGCCCCTGCCGAAGCCGGTCCGGGGCCGGGTCGAGTTCGACCGGGTGTCCTTCAGGTACCTCGACCACCCGAACGCCCCCTGGGCCATCCGCGAGGTAAGCCTGGCCCTAGCCCCGGGCGAGGTGGTGGCCCTGGTGGGCCCGTCGGGAGCCGGGAAGACCACGCTCATCAGCCTCCTCCCCCGGTTCTGGGACGTGGCGGAGGGCAGCATCCGGCTCGAAGGGACCGACATCCGGCAGCTCCGGCTGCGGGAGCTCCGGGGGGCCATCGGGGTGGTGCCTCAGGAGCCGGCCCTCTTCAGCGGCACGGTCCGCGAAAACATCGCCTACGCGCGTCCAGAGGCCTCTGGGGCGGACGTGGAGCGGGCGGCCCGGGCGGCGCACGCCCATGAGTTCATCGAGCGCCTGCCGGCCGGCTATGAGACCATCGTGGGGGAACGGGGGGTCAAGCTGTCGGGGGGGCAGCGGCAGCGGATCGCCATCGCCCGGGCGGTCCTGAAGGACCCCGCCGTCCTGCTCCTCGACGAGGCCACCAGCAGCCTCGACACCGAGAGCGAGCGGCTGGTGGAGGACGCCCTCGAAAAGCTGCTGGTCGGACGCACCACCCTTATTATTGCCCACCGCCTGAGCACCGTCCGCCGGGCCGACCGGCTGGCGGTGCTCGACCACGGCCGGGTGGTCGAGGAAGGCTCCCACGCCGACCTGCTGGCGCAGGGGGGGCTCTATGCCCGGCTCTATCAGCGGCAGTTCCGGAACGGCGATGCGGAGCTGGAGGGCGCGGCGGCCGCCAGCTGACCCCTAGGATTGATACCTAACCAGAGGTCCAGATGAAGAGTCAGATCGGCACCCTTGCCGCCGCGGCTGCCATGCTGCTCGCGGTGGGTGCGTGCGGTGAGGCCGACCCGCAGGCGCCGAGTCCCCAGCAGTACAAGGGGGCCGAAGTTGAGGCCATCCCGGAAAACGTTCTCGCGGCCGCGGTCCTTGTCCGCGCGGCGGCGTACGACAGTGCATATGTCGAGTATCAGTCCGGCGCAGGGCCGGCCCTGAGGACCCCCGCGGTGGGCTTTGCCGGAGACACGATGACGCGGGTGCCCGTCCTCGGCCTCGACACCGCGACAACCTACACCTTCCGCGTGGCGCTGACCCGCACTGGAGCCGATGACGAGGTCGTCGATTCCCTGGCCTTCGCGAGCGGCTCCCTCCCGGCGTGGATTCCCGCCATTGGCAGCCTTGGCACCTCCAGCGAGTCGGGCTACCTGGCGCTGTCCCTGCCATCGGGCGCGGTCACCGTGGACAACACCGGGAAGGTGCTCTGGTACCACTACTCGCCCAACGGGACCCTCAACTCCTTCCAGGCGCACCCAGCCGGTGTCTATACCCTGCTCGGCACGGGGGTCGGGGAAACCGAATTTCATGTATTGAACGCCTTGGGCGAAGAGACCGGCACGCTGACCTGCGTGGGTCGGCCGACGCGGTTCCACGACCTGCTGATTGCCGCGGGCGGCGACGCCTGGATTCTGTGCGACGAGACTCGCGTGATGGACTTGAGCAGCGTCGGTGGGTTGCCCAGCGCGTCGGTGACTGCCACCGTGGTGCAGCACCTCTCGGCCACAGGGGCACTCCTTTGGGAATGGAACGCCTTCGACCACTTCGACATTACCGATGTTCCGCTGGTTGATCGGACTGGTGTCAACGTCAATTTCACCCACGGCAACGGTATCGGCTTCGATAGCGACTCCAACCTGATCCTCGGCTTCCGGAGCCTCAGCGAGGTCACCAAGGTGAACCGGACCACCGGGGCCGTCATCTGGCGCCTCGGCGGGCTGGCGAACCAGTTCACCTTCCTGAACGACCCCAAGGGACAGTTCGAGCGGCAGCATGGCGTGCGGGTGGCCGGCACCGGACAGATCCAGCTGCTCGACAACGGGCTCGGCGCCCCCAGCCGCTTCGTTCGCTACCTGCTCAACCCCGTGACGCTCACCGCCACGATGGAGTGGCAGTTCATCGACACGCCGACCACATACACCAATGTCGGCGGCTCCACGCAGTACCACCCCGACGGGCATGGCACGGTGTCGTTCGGCCGCGCCGGACGGGTGATCGAGGTCGATCATGTCGGCAACCGGGCCTGGGAGCTGACCGGCCTGGACGGGGTCTACGTCTTCCGTACCCAGCGCATTGGCTCCCTCTACACTTCCGGCTTTGGGGAGCCAACCCGGTAGCGCGGTGCGGTTGGGGTTCGATCACGCAACGGCCAGGTAATCCGGGCTGGCCGACGCCGCGTTCTTCTCGGGTGACGCACACCGACAGGCACGCGGTTCAACCCGATCATCACACGGCAACGTCGGCCCACGGGTCCCCGCCGCCTCCCCCGCGACAGGTCTGCTTGGCGGCGTAGCACCTGCCCGGCGGTTGCTGTCGACGATCTCCGACCCTCTCGCGGCCGACGTGCCTGAGCGCCATGGACCGGTGCTCAAGACACACAAGCGCCCCCTGCCGCGTAGGGCAGGGGGCGCTTGTGATCCAGCCCCATCTACTCACCTGCCGTGCCTACGGCGCGGAGACGGCCACGATATTGATGCTGACCCACGCCGGCGACGCACCGGCATACAGCTCGGGTCCGATGAGGTAGCTCCCGGGCGCAAACTGATGCGTCGAGACCTCCGGCTGCGCACCAGTTCCAGCTCCAAAATATCCCAGGAAGGCGCCGGCGGCCGTGTAGAAGGCAACGTCGATGTCTGCCCCATTGGACCAGTTGATCGTCGTCGTGAGGGTCGTCGTCGCCAGGATATCAATCTTGTAGTACTGCGGCGTAGCTGTGTAGGCATCAAAGAATCCGCGGGACTGGCCCACCGGCGGAACGGCAACCGTCGGTGCCGTCCCTGTGGCAGCCGTGCCAGGGAGGGCAGCCGCGGTGCCCAGCATCGCGAGTGGAGTCGGCAACACCGCGGGGATCGTGAGTTGGAACGCGGGAGCCGAAGCTGGAATGACCCCCGTGACCGCATTCGGTGAGCCTGCGGAACCGGGCATCGGCTGCACGGTGATCGTGGTTGCCGTTCGATCTTGAACAAGCGCGGCCCCTGTGAGTGGCCAGCTTGGAGTACCGGTCGAGGTGAAAGAAAAACCAGGTCCAGCGGTTAGGACGACCGACTCTCCGATTTGCGGGGTGTAGCTGCTCAGCGTGGCCGGGAAACTCGCCACGACCGCGCTGTACACCGAGTCCGCCGAAACCAGCGTGTACTCGAACTGCGGCGCGCCCTTGAAGGTCACGCGGGTGACCTGGAGCGGTGACGCCACGTTCGGGCCGACGTTGAGCACGGCGACCGTGCTGTCGGCCGAGATACTCGCCACGGTCGGCGCGGTCTGGGTCGGGAAGGTAAAGACCGACGGGAGCGTGTTGCCGCAGGTCGGGTTGCACTTGAACGCGTACGCCGCATTCAGCGTGACGGTCGTTTGGCCGGCCACCAGCGGCGAGACGGTGGCGGGGAGCTTCCCGGTCCAGGTGCCGGACTGGCTGCCGGTCAGCTTGTCCTTCGTGGTCAGCGTGACCGGGGCGATCGTCGGGAACTCGGCGTTGCTCACCAGCGTCACGACCGCGGTGGTGTCGGTGGTCGGCGCGTTGATGAAGCGGAGCGACAGCGAGTCCGGCGCGCGGTCGATGATGATCGGGGCCACGTTGCCCGGAAAGGTGACCGCGGACGTCGGCGACAGCCGGAGCGTCGAGGGCATCGTCATGGTGACGGTGTCGCCCGGGTTCGGGTTGGCCGGGGAGAAGGTGGCGTAGAGGTTGCCGGGGACCACGTTGACCTGGACCGCGAGCGTCTTGCCACCGGCGCTGGCGGTGAAGGTCGAGATGCCGAGCGCGGTGCCCGTGACGGTGACGCGGACCTCGGTCTGCTCCTCGGGCAGCGTCAGCGTGCCGTCGGAGTTGTAGACGGGCCGATAGCTCGAGTCCATGGCCACCGTGAAGTTCGGCGACGAGGCGGTGAAGGTCCACGCCTCGGGGATCTGGCCGTCGAGCTCGTCGACCAGCTGGAAGGAGATCAGCTGGGATGAATCCTGCTTGACGAAGACCAGCGCCGGCGCGGCGAGGATCTGGTAGGGCACCCCCGCTTCATCGGAGGTCTGGTCGCTGCTGCACGACCACAAACCCACACAGGCGGCGAGCAGGACCGAACCACGAATCATACGTGTCATACTTGTACCTCGTTCTCGGAAGACGGTGGAAAGCGGCTCTTTCCGGCGTCCTGCAGTGAAACTTCCTTGTGTTACGACACTCGGTTACTGGACGCCCGATGCCCCGAAGAAATTCACGCCCAGCCAACGACCCACATCGACGACGCCGTCCGCGGTCAGGATGTCCTGCCAGTCCGGCCTGGAGACCTCGGTGAGGTCGTTGGTGTAAATCATCTGGAACTCGCCCAGGTTGTTCTTGTCCACGAAAATAAAGTACCGGTCCTTCTGCTTCGTGTATCGCCAGACCTGGTACGGCGGCGCGGTGCCCACCGACACCCGGTCGAGAAACTCGTCGTACGGCCCGTACTTCGCGTAGATCCGGCCCCGGTCGGTCCGCCAGCCGGGCGTGGTGCGCCGGCCCCCGACCCTGAACTGCTGGTTGGCGTAGGCCACCGCCTCGTAGAAGTTCTCGCGCGTCTCGTTCCGCGCCACGCCCGGGCTGAGGTCCCGCCTGGTCCAGAACTCCGTGAGCCATCGCCGCTTGGCGTCGACGCTCAGGTCCTTGTACAGGTTCAGCCCGTCCGCCGGGGCCGTGATGTAGAGCAAGGGTCCGGCGGCGCTGTCCAGCTGCGCCTCGCTCATCGCGGCAAAGTACCCCGCGTCGGTCCGTTGCTCCTGCTCCATCCTCGCCGCTTCCTTGGCGAGGGTTTCCTCGAGACCCGCCATGGTCATCGGTTGTTCCCGCTCCGAGGACGTTCCGCCCAGGGCCACCGTGACCACCATCGTGTAACTGCCCTCGGGGAGCCCGGTCAGGTCCAGCTGCCCCTTCAGCACCCCTCCGCCGGCCGGCACATTCACCGCGGCGGGCGGCGTCTTGAAGATCGTCTTCCCGGTGCCGTCGCGGACGGAGGCCGACAACGTGCCGCTGGCCGGGTCCGCGCTGTACGCCTCGATCAGGTAGAAGGCCTGGCTCCGAAGCGGCGTCAGGTGCAGTTCCACCGCTCCCGTGACCAGCGCGTTGCCGACCCGCAGCTCGCCTGGCTGCGGCACCGTGTCGCCTGGGGCGGCCATCCGGATTTCCGGCGACAGCAGCAGGTCCGACACTGGCGGCGGCGACCGGAATCCCTCAATGGCCGCCTTGGCGAACGCCTTCCTCCCCGTCACGCTGTCCTCGACGGTAATCTCGAGGACGTACGACCCGGGAAGCACCGGGAACTCCAGCATTTCCAGCCCCATCACGCCCGGCCTCGCGACGGCCTTCGAAATCCTGTTCGTCCAACTCTCCTGGAGCAGCCCGAGTCCGGTGGAATCGGACACCTTCACGGTCACCGCATAGGTGACCAGGTCGTTGGGGCCGGAGGCGCCGTCTCCCGCGAACAGCACGTACGGGATCTGCACGAACGCCTTGACCAGCGTCTGGCGGGTCTCGGCCCGGTAGAACCGGACCGCCCGGACCGCCATCACGTCTTCAGTCTGCCGCTCACCGATCCGGGTCGGGGCGGCCAGTACGCCGGCCGCGAGAGCGAGCGAAAACCAACGTACCATTGTGCTCCTGGGCAGTGGCGGCCTGGGCCGCCACCGTCGCATCCGCCAGTTACCAGCCGATGCTGAACGTGAAGAAGTTGGTCGAGCCGAGAATGCCCATGTACTTCCAGGCGTAGTCGAAGCCCAGGTTGAACGTCTCGGTCGTGTACGACAGGCCGCCGCCGATGGCGGTGCCCTGGTAGCCGGCCTCTTCGTTCAGCTGGCTGCCCGGGACGTCGGTGTCCGCGTTGGCGGAGGCGTAGCTGTAGCTGCCCCGCACGGCGCCGTTGAAGTTGCTGCCCCCCATCTGCGGGAAGGCGAACTCCGTGCCGAATACGAACCCGGCCTTGGTGTTGTTCGGCTGGTTGAAGTCGGCCAGCAGGGTCCACCGGGTGCTTTCCTTGGCGATGATGTCGTACGCCACGGCCACGGTGAACGTCGTCGGCAGCGAGAACGCCTTGGTCCGGTAGGAGCCGGGCTGCGGGTTGCTCGGGACCCCCTCCTCACCCTCGGCCGGTTCCCGCGGGACGCCCACGTTGAGCGCGTCGCCGCTGTAGCTGAGGTTGCTGCCGAGGTTCTGGATGACGAAGGAGAACTTGATCGGGTGGTTGTTCAGCGCCGAATGGAAGTTGGTGCCGAAGTCCACCGCGAAGGCGCTCCCGCTGACTTCGCCGAGCTGGTCGAACACGCCCTTGGCGGTGATGCCCGCCGAGAAGCGGTCCGAGAAGTTTTCGGCGTAGGTGAGTCCGAGGTAGGACTCGCTGACGGAGTAGACGCCGCCGGTGCCGTCGGGCAGGTCCACCGTGTACTCCGGCTGGTCCTTGAACCCGAAGGTGCCGAGGTGGAGGCCGACCGCCCGGGCGCCGCCCGAGAAGGGGAAGGCCAGGCCGCCCCAGCTGTACCGGGTGTCCGCCACGTACGAGTACGTGCTGATGAGCGCCCCGGGGCGCTCCATCATCGAAATGCCGGCCGGATTGTAGTACAGGGCCGAGACGTCGTTGGCGATGGCCTGGAAGGCGTTGCCGAGCGCGGCGCCGCGGGCGCTGGCGCCGAGGAGAAGGAACTCTCCCGACGTCGTGCCGTACGGCGTGTTGTCCGCGTTGATCTCGGATTCCTGGGCCGCGAGGGCCAGGGGGAACCCGCCGACCAGCAGCCCCGCCAGGGCCAACCCATGCGCAGTGTGCCGCTTCATAAGTATTCTGTCTCCTGGATGCGGGATGTGGGGGGAAGCGTTCCCCCCACCCCCGGCGTGGCTACTTGGCGAAGTTGACGATCGTCATGCGCCCGATGTGGCGCGCACTGCCCGATTCGACGTGATAGAAGTACACACCGCTGGCGACGACCTGGTTGTTCCGGTTACGGACGTTCCAGTCGAGCATGCCGCCGTTTTCCGAGGCCTCGTAGTTGAGCACCCGGACCAGCACCCCGCTCGACGAGTAGATGCGGATCGTCGCCTGCAGCGGGAGGTTCACGAACTTGATGACCTTGGCCGTGTAGTCCACCTCGTATTCGTCGGTGACGTAATACGGGTCCGGCACGGTGTGGATGGTCGAGAGGTCCAGGTTCGACGCGGACGCGGTAAAGTCGTTGACCACGTCGTACTGCACCCCCATCGTGGCTCCAATGGCCGTGAAGTTCCGGTTGGCCGCCACGAAGGAGTACGGGCCGCGGTTCCCGGACTGGCCGGTGCCGTTGCCGCCGTAGATGATGCCGGAATAGGTCCGGAGGGACCAGACCGTGCCGGCGGCGGGCAGCGCGGGCATCGAGAAGCCGGAGATGCTGCCGGCCAGGTACATGAAGAACCCGCCCTCCGCCTGGATGTTCGCCGGATTGCGGTCCGACAGCGTGGCGGTGGCCGACTGGTTGTTGCCCGACCCGAAGGCGATGGCACCGAGCTGCGCGGTGTTGCTCAGCGTGAACGGCGCCGCCGCGGTGCAAGGCCAGAAGTTCTGCGGCAGCACCAGCCCCGAGCGAAGCGGCTCGACGCAGGTGAAGTCGCTGGTCGTGACCACGGTCGGCCGGTTGTCGAAGCCGCCGGCGCCCTGGTTGGCGGTGTTCAGGATGCCCCACCCGCCGTCCACGTCCGTGCTCTGGAAGGGCACGAGCACGTTGTGGGTCACGTCGATGACGGAGTCGATGACACCGCCAGTGCCCCAGTAGACGTTGAAGTCCGCGGCGCGGGTTACCGTCGACAAGGCCTCGCCGATGTTGCGGTACTCACGGTTGTACATGTTGAGCGACAACGGCTGGTAGACCGTGGTCACCCCGGCGAGCTGGCCGGCGTTGTTGAAGCCGCCGGTGGTGCCGTTGGCGGCGCACGCCGTGACCGTCGCGCCACCGGTGCCGCAGGCGCCGGAGGTCGGGTTGGCCCGGACCTCGTTGTTCTGCGGCGAGGGGCCGTCGAACCAGCGGATGCCGTTGTAGTTGGTGCCCGTGACGCCCGCCGGCATGTCCGGCGTGGTGTACCCGGGCTCCTGCAACTGGCTGCCCAGGCCCCAGTCGCCCGAATTCGGGCCGCTGGTGAGCGTCGGCTGGAAGAGTGCACTCAGCGACCCGTAGGTGGCGTCGCCGCCGTACATCGAAGCGAGGTCGGCGTCGATTTCCGGACCGGCGAAGTACACGTCGGTCGAGACGTCCACCCCGAGGTCCTGTGCGAGCGGGACCGCCAGCTGGAAGTCGTCCACCGGATTGCCGTTGGACAGGGTGAAGTAGTACACCCCCGGGATGGCCGGCGCGCCGCCGCCGCAGCAGCCGGACAGGTCAACGTTGCCCATGTCCATGCTGTCGAGCGTGACGGCCAGTGCTCCGGAGGCGCCCACCACCTGGCTGGCGAATCCGACGAAGCCGAGGTGGACCGTCGCCGGCGGGAAGGGCCCGGTGAAGGTGCCGTTCAGGTTCATGCCAGGCGTCTTCGGGAAGACGAGGCTCTGGTTGGTGGTGTTGGGCTGGCCAGGGGCGCGCGACCCGCCGAACATGCCCGGCGTGAGGGTGCCGGTTTGCACCAGGTTCGACGCCAGGGCCTGCGGGATGACCGACTGGGTGCCGGACTTCGGCGATTCCAGGCTGGTCGGGCCCGAGGACCAGGAGTTCACGTCGAACGCCGTGACCACGTAGAAGTACCGGAAGTTGTTCCGGACGCCGTTGTCCACGTAGATGTACGGGACGCCGGTGTTGGTCATCGGCGGCAGGCCGGAATCGTCGCCGGTCACGACCGTGTCCGTCTTGGTGGTGTACGCCAGGCCGGTAGCCAGCTCGATCCGGTTGCCGAACCGTGTCATCACGAAGGGGCTGACGATGTTGTTCGGGTTCGACACGGTGCGCGGCACGCCAGGCGCGACAGGCGAGTACGCCACCGGGCAGTCGATGTTGATGATGAGTTCCGGGGCGCAGGTGTCCAGCGGGTTGACCACGCCGTCGTAGTCGTCGTAGATGGTGCCGGCGAAGTCGAACTGCGCGATGAGCGCCAGCTCGTCCGGGCTGTCCACGCGGCCGCGGTAGATCCGGTAGCCTTCGACGTCGAACTCACGATAGTTCGGGTCGTAGAGGGCGCTGGCCGGGTCGGAGGCGATGGCGTAGTACGGGTCGCCGCCGGCTTCCGACGGGGACGCCTGCCACACCACGGTGACCTGGTTGTTGCTCGGGATCAGGAAGAACTTCGGTGCGTCCGGCGCGAACGGCAGGAGGAACTTCGCGTCAAAGACGGCCTGGGCCGTGTAGGACTTGCCGAGCAGGGAGTTCGGCACGACGGTCCATTCCGGGCCGGCAGTACCGGCCTGCTCGTAGAGGCCGCTGGCGTCGAGGTCGGTGGCCGAGATGTACCCGGTGATGCTGTCCACCATGTTGACGCCGCCCACCATCGCGGCCGGGACGCCGAGGAGCGTCGGGTCGCCGGGCTTCACGTTGCCGCCGCCGCAGGTCGGGCCCGGGGCGGGGCAGCCACCGGTGGCCACCGGCGCGGCGAAGATGTACGCCACGACGATGGAACCCTGGCCGCCCGGGGGCAGCGACAGGCCGGTGGAGGACTGGAAGAACCGCATGTCGGCGGCCTGCGTGTTGTTGATCCAGCAGATGCGGGTCTGCGACGGGAGCCCGGTGTTGCAGGGCTGGTCGCCGGCCGGCACCGAGATGTTGCCGGACAGGTAGCGCCACAGCTGGATCGCGTTCTGGGGGTCGTTGAAGGCGCCCGGGAACGGCGAGCCGTTGACGGTGTTCGAGAAGAGCTGAATGGCGCCGGGGCCCGTCGGGCTCTTCAGGTACTTGATGCCCGCGAAGCCGGCGCCGGGCATGAAGGGCGCGCCGAAGATGGTCGGATCGTAGGGAAGCCAGGAATCTTCGCCGGCGAACGTCTGGACGTAGGTGTAGCCCAGGGCGAACGGCAGGTTGACGCTGGAGTAGTTGGTGCCGGACGAGGCCACGTCCATGTCCGTGGCGAACGCCGCGTACAGGTTGTCGATCGTGTACCCGTCGGTGGGCAGGGACACGTTGAAGGTGGCGTTGTTCTTGGCCTGGAACTCCTGCGCCTTGTCGACGAGGATCGACACCATTTCAGGCCGGATGTTGACGTAGTCGGCCGGGTTGGTGGTCGTGACGTTGTAGAACGTGTAGATGAAGTAGATGATGTCTTCGTTGCCGGTCGGGAAGTTCCACCCCATGCCGCGGGTCTCGACCACGATCCCGAGCGGGTGCTTGCGGCCGGCGTTGAGCGCCGGGTCGCCGTCCCACGACATCCACCAGACGTCGCCCTGCGACGCCTGCTTGCGGCGCTCCGAAGCGGTGCCGGTCAGGAGCGGGTTGAAGAGGTCCGCCGCCTCGTCGCCGAAGGGGACGTACCCCGCCAGCGGGAGGTTGGAGAAGTCGTCGGAGTTTGAGGTGTTGTAGATCGGCTCCACCTGGGTGCCGTGCTGCGTCGTCCCCTTCGGGTCGAAGAAGAACGCGCCGGTCGTGTCGCCGGCCCAGGGGCCGCCGTCAGCGCCGACGACGCCGGCCAGCTGCAGGCCGGAGTTGAAGATGTACTGGTCCGCCGTGCCCTTCGGCCAATACCCGCCGCCGATGGTGGAGGAGTTGGTGGAGTCGACGCAGACCTGGCCGTCGGACGACAGGCCGCAGTAGACCCGGTTGATCGTCATGGCGCCCAGGGGACGCGCGAAGAGCCGGAAGCCCCTGGCCGTCGACTTCTTGGCCCCCGGTTCCGGCTTGGCCATGGCGGACGACGGCAAGGCCGCCGCGAGCGCCAGAGCCAGCAGGCTCGCCAGGATGACGCCCCTCTTACGGAATGGTGAGTGCATTGCATCCTCTCTCAGATGGATACTGTTCGGCTGGACGGGGGGACGGCGCCGTTCGGCGCGCCGGCCCCCCCCGCCGTGGATCGTTCACGCTAGAAATTGAGCTCCAACCCAAGCCGCAGGCGCCGGGGCGCGGCGGTGAAGTTCGCCTCGCTGCGGCCCGAGTAGTAGAACGCTTCCGACGCGCGGCGCTGTTCGGACAGGGTGAAGACGCCGTCGCCGTTGCCGAAGCGCTCCTCGGCCCGGACCAGGTACACGCAGTTCGGGGCGGCCGCGTTGCCGTCCTGGGTCACCCAGTTGCCGCAGGCGCCCGGGGTCGGCAGGAACATGTCGCCGTTCTCGAGGTCGTAGCTGTTCGAGGCGATGGCCTCGTCGGCGTAGCCCGCCGAGTCGCCGGACCAGGTTTCCTGGAGTTCGGTCGCGTTCTCGATGCTGTTGTTCTCGGCGAACACGGTCGTGGTGTTGGTGAAGTTGAAGACGTTACGCGCGTCCAGGTACGCCGTGAGGTCCACGCCGCCGAACCGGAAGCCCTTGGTGAGGCGGAGGTCGGCGTTCCGGAAGGTCGGGAGGCGTGAGCCGTTGACGTCGCCCTCGAACTGCCGGGCGCAGACCTGCGTCGAGAGCACCGACTCGTTGCCGGTTTCCACCGGGCAGCGGGTGTATGCGGTGCCGCTGGCCACCCGGAAGGTCGCGAAGATGCCGACGTTCTGGAGGATGGCGCCGGTCGTGGTGCCGGAGTTCCACTGGTTCGGGAACGTGACCGAGAACGATCCGGCCAGGTTGTGCGGCCGGGTGTAGGTCGTCGGCAGGTACGCCGACGGCGGCGGGTCGTTACCGCCGGAGATCTGGTTCACGATCCGCGAGCCGAAGTTGATGTACGTGAACGGATCGGAGCCGGTGTTCTTGGCGTCGCTGAAGGAGTACGCCAGCGTGCCGTTGAAGAGGCTGCCGATGCGCTTGTCGAGCCGGATGTCGAACCCACGGTAGTTGCCGTAGTCCTGGTTCGTCATCATCCGGATGTCCTGGTTCTGCAGCTTGAGCGGGTCGTACAGCGACAGCAGGCGGCCCGCCTGGTTCGACTGGGCGTCGCGGTTGTACGCCGAGAAGTCGAGGACGAAGTCGTCCGAGAAGGCGTGCCGGATGCCGAACTCGAAGGTGATCGTCTTGCCGAAGTCCAGGTCCGACCCGTAGACGTGGTTGGTGTTCGTCACGGAGAGGTCGGTGTTGATGCCGCCGAGGACCAGCGCGAAGTCCGGCGGCTGGACCTGGTGGGCGTAGGAGAACCGCATGTTGGTGCGGTCGCTCACCGGGAACGACACCTGGATGTGCGGGGAGATGTAGTCGTGGGACTGGTCCTCGACGTAGATCTCCTCGAGCGAGGCCGCGACGTCGTTCGGGTCGTAGAGCGGGTTGCTCGAGATCCGGACGGTCGGCTGGCACGCGCCCGTCGAGTCGCAGTACTGCGGGTGCGACGCGTTGGAGTTGTAGTAGTCGTACCGGAGGCCGGCCACGAGCACCACGTCGCCGAGGTCGAGCCGGTCTTCGGCGTACCCGGTGTACGAGGTGGGCTTCTCCATGTAGAAGTCGGAGAAGGCCTGGCTCGTCATCTGGGACGAGTACGACTTGATGTCATAGCCGGTGTAGCCGCCGCCGATCTTGAGGCGGTTGTACCGGTCCACCTGCCAGTCGAGGGCCGCCGCGCCGATGAACCGGTTTTCCTGGTTCAGGAAGAGCCGGCCGGTCGGGCCGCCGGCCTCGGAGAAGCCGAGGAGGCCGTAGGCGTTGTTCCGCCACTTGTCCACCAGCGCGTACTGCGCGGTGTTCTCGTAGTCGTACGGCCCGCGCCGGGAGCCGGCCTTGTTCTGCTGGAAGTTGTCCAGCAGTTCCTGGTTGAGCGGGAAGTTGTCGAAGTCGAACGTGTACTTGAGCGGCGAGAGCATGAAGCCGCCCCACGGGTCGCGGGAGTTCACCTCGGACTCGCGGGTGAGCGGCGACTGGATGAACTCGTCCTGCTGGTAGGACAGGGTCACGTCGAGCGCCAGGGCGCGCGACGACGACTTGGCCAGGTTCTGCGTCCACCCGAGGGTGTAGACCTGGTTGGTGCCCGTGTTGCCGAAGATCTGCTGCGGGTTGTACAGGTTCGCGTAGGTGAAGTTGCGACCCTGCGCCTGGCTGGCGTTGGCGCTCAGGAAAAGGCGCGAGCCGGAGCCGTACGTGTAGTTGAGCTTGCCCGTCAGCTGGTACGCCGAGTTGGCCGTGCCGGGCAGCCGGATGCCCTGACAGTCGAGCCCGTAGTTGTCGGCGATGTCCGGGTTGGAGTTGTCCTTGATGTTGATGCCGGCGTACGACATCGTCTCGTCGCACTTGCCGGTGTACACCGCGAACTCCTGCACGTTGACGTACGTGGTGTCGGAGTAGGCGTTGTTCTTCACGCTCGGGACGGCCACGGTCGTGTCGGTCCCGGCCACGGTGAAGTACGGGGAGTTCTCCCGGTTCTGGCCGGTGCCGGCGGAGGCGTTGCCCTCGATGTTGCCGCCGATGAAGAACGTCAGGTTCGACACGATCGGGCCGCTCAGGCTGGCGGTGACCCGGTTGAAGCCGAGGCTGACGCTGTTGCCGAAGAGTTCGTCGGACTCGTAGCCGACGGCGCCGCTGAACTTGTCGCCGCCGGTGCGGGTCGAGATCGAGATGACGCCCGACTGCGCGCCGCCGAACGCGGCCGAGGAGGCGCCGGTCGTGATGGAGGCGTCTTCGAAGGCGTTGGTGGAGACACCGAGCGAGTTGCCGCCGGCCACCCCTGACCACGTGAAGCCGGTGCCGCGGTTGCCCGCGCCGATCGGCACGCCGTCGACGTACACGCTCTGCTCGTCCGTCCGTCCGCCGCGGATCGAGAGGGTGCCGCCGCCCGTGCTCGCCACGACGCCCGGCTGCAGCGCCAGGACGTTGACGATGCGGTCCGCCGGCAGGTTGTCGGCGTAGTCGCCCTCGACGTTCTGCTTAGTGGTGACCGCGTCGCGGGGGACCAGCTCGTTCTGCGCGGCGACGACCGTGATCTCGGTGACCTCGACCGGCGTGGACTCGAGCGTGACGTCCGCCGTGATGGTCTGGCCCGAGGGGATGCGGATGTCGGTCACGCGGGTCTTCTTGTACCCGATGAACGACACCTCGAGGTTGATCGTACCGGCCGGGATGAGGTTGATGAAGTAGTAGCCGTCAGCGTTGGTCTGCGCACCGAACCGGGTGCCGACGATGATGACCTGCGCGTTCGCGATTGGCGCGCCCTGCTGGTCGCGCACCTTGCCTTCGAGCTTACCAGTCGCGGCCTGGGCGGAGAGCGCCGAGGCTCCCACGATCAGGGCGACTGCCGCCAACGCGATGGATCGCGTCACGCGGGTGAAGGCGCTCACACAACTTTGCTTCATGGACACGTCCTCCAAAGGTGTGAACCCAGTGTTGCCTGCGAATCGTACAACGAAAAGCACGCGCTTCCCTCCTTGCGCCGGACGCGCCGAGTTGGGGAATGCGACTGCGGATACGCCGGACGCGCCGGCGGGAGACTACGACACGAGAGTACTGCGATGAGTGATCGAGACACCGACCGCGGCCCGGTCGGCTTCCACAATATGCCGTGACCTAAATCACGTGTCAAGGAACTGTCACGACCTGAAATGCGACAGGGACCCTGCTGTAACTGAATGCAACGAATCGGGATGGGACGGGGCAAGGCGGTGCGGCCACCACCCTGCCCGACAAGCTTATCCCGCGAACGGAAATTTGGGAAGGGGGGGGTCTAGCCCCCGGTCGTGATCAGGTTCCGCTGGGGCTGGGCGGGGGTCACCTCCGGCCCGTCCGCCCCCCAGTACATGTTGATCTCGCTCCGGACCCCGATCCGCCCAGATATATAGATACCGGGCTCCACCGAGAACCCCACCCCCGGGATCAGCTCCCGGTCGTCGTGGGTTTCGTAGTCGTCCAGATGGGGACCCGAGCCGTGGAGGTCCCGGTCGATCGAGTGCCCGGTCCGGTGCACGAAGTACTGGCCAAACCCCGCCTTCTCGATGACCCCCCGCGCCGCCCGGTCCCCCTCGAATCCCGCCACCTTCCGCCCCTCGCGGACCCCCTGCTGGATGGCGGTGATGGCCGCATCCCGGGCATCCCGGACCGTTCTCCAGACCAGGTCGACCTCCTCAGGGACCTCGGCCCCCGAGAACCCCATCCAGGTCTGGTCGGCGAACACCGTCGTGGTGCTCCCCCGCCCGGCCCAGAGGTCGAGGAGGATGACCTGGTCCCTGGCCAGGGTGGCATCCTTCCCCGCTTCGGGCTCATAGTGCGGATTCGCGGCATTGGCGCCGAACCCGACGATCGGCTTGGTGGTGAGCTTGAGCCCCCGGGCCTCCATGGCCGCCACCACCCGCGACTGAAGGGCCACTTCGGTCAGCCCCTGCCCTCCTTGCGTCACCGCCCACGCCAGCTCGCTCCGGGCGATGTCCGCCAGCGCCTCGGCCGCGTACCGATGGTCCGCCAGCTCGTCGGGGCTCCACCGCGCCGCAAACCGCGTGACCAGCGACGAGGACGGCACCACCGTGCCGCCCAGCCTGGTGATGAGCTGGACCACCCCGGCGGGGACACGGTCGAGGTAGGGAACCGCGTCGTCCGGGGAGATTTCCATGGCGACCGTGCGACCCTTCACGATGGAGGCGAGCGCGGCGTGGAGTTCCTCCCACTTCGCATACGGCAGGAGGCGGCCGGGAAACCCCTCGAGCGGCTGCATCTCGATCTTGTGCACCACCGCCACCGGCTCCCCCTCCTTCGGCAGGAGGACGAAGAGCCGCCGGCTCCCCATCCCGCCGAGGCCAAGCACCCGGCCGGCCACCGGATTGAGCCCGTGGAAGTCGAACAGGAGCCAGGCGTCGGCCCCGACGGCGTCGAGTCCTTCGGCGAGTTGACGGCGATCGGGCAGGGCGTGGGCGCTCATGGGTACCCCTCCGCGGCGGCGGCCAGCCACCGGCAAGTGTCGTCTCCCCGGCCCCGGCAGCGCGCGTGTACCATGGCGCCTTCGAATCCGGTGAGTGCGCGCAGCAACTCGGCGAGCGCCGCGCCATAGTAGGAGCAGGCCTGGCCGTCGGCCAGGGCCAGCAGGGATAACGGCTGCGGGATGACCGCTTCGGCGGACCGGCCGCGGACGGTGAGCGACGCGGAGAAGACCCGGCGGGCGGCCCGGCGCGCGGCCCCGGCGCCGATGCGGCGACGGACGAATCCCGGTGAGGTCTTCAGGAGCATCCGCACGGGCGCCGAGGCGCCGCGCGCCGCGTATCGCGCCGCCCGGCGGCCGGCGTCCGCGTACACCAGCGCCGCGTCGGGCCGCCGGCCCACGAGGCGGAAGACGCCGACAGTCTCGTCGAGCGGCACCGGAAGCCCGCGACGGTAGGCGTCCTGGTAACGCTGGATCTGGGCCGCCACCGTGCCGCTCAGGCCGAACCGCTTCGCGACGATCTCGCCCGCCAGTTCCTCGAGTCCATCGCCGACGGGAGTGTCGAGGTTGCGGAGCGCCTCGAGCAGGCTGAGCGGCACGACGGCCGGCGTATCGCCGGCGATGGTCACTGTGGACATGGGAGACGGCGGGAGGTCCTCGACATAGACGGGCAGAAGTTACCCACGGACCGCCCCGCGAACCAGAGGCGCTTGCGTGCATTCCGGCGGGCGGGGACATTCCATCATGTCCTCCGCCCCTCCCGCCGAGACCGCCTTCGAGCGCGACGTCCTCCCGCACATGGACCTGATGTACCGGGTGGCCCTTCGCCTGACCGGCGAGGCGGCCGCCGCCGAGGACCTCGTCCAGGACACCGTCCTCAAGGCGTTTCGCGCGTGGGACAGCTTCCGCCAGGGAACCAACGCGCGGGGCTGGCTGTTGACCATCCTGAGGAACAGCTTCATCAACGACTACCGCCGCCGGCGCCGCGCCCCCGCGCTGGTGGACCTCGACGTGGCGGAGCAGCACGCCCGGCTCGACGACCAGCCGGGGCAGGATCCCGAAGGGGAGTTCTTCCACTCCCTCGTGGACGACAGGATCCTGGCCGCCATCGACGGACTGCCGGAGGAGTTCAGGGAGGTCGTGGTCTTGAGCGACGTCGAGGGGCTCGGATATGCCCAGATCGCGGAAACCCTCGGCGTCCCGGTGGGCACGGTGAAGTCGCGCCTCTTCCGGGCGCGGAAACAACTGCAGGGAACGCTGCTGGAGTACGCCATCGAGGCGGGCATCGTCCGCCCCGGGAAGGACGCATGAACGACTCACGGCTCGATTGCGCCGAAGCGCTGGCGCTCCTCCAGGACTACCTGAAGGACGAACTCACGCCGGACAACCAGCGCCGGGTGGCCGGGCATCTCGCGGCCTGCGGCCACTGCCTCGAGCACGAGCATTTCGAGCGCAACTTCCTCGCGGCGATCCAGCGCGCCGCCAAGGGGATCCGCTGCCCCGACGAAGTGGCGGCGCGCATCCGGCAGGCCCTCCGGAGCGACACCCCGGACTGATCGTGGCTCCAGCCTCTGCCCTCCTCCTGGCCATCGCGGTCTCGTTGCTCGCCTGGCGCGCTGGAGCGCTGGGGCGCTCCGGCGCACTCGCCGCGGCCGGCATCGGACTCCTCGTGCTCACCACCACGGGGTGGCCGGGCGGGCTGGTCCTGATGGCTTTCTTCCTCCCGAGCTCCGCCGTCTCACGGCTCTGGCCCGGCAGGGCGCCCGCCATCGACGCCAAGGGTGATCGGCGCGACGCTTGGCAGGTCCTCGCCAACGGCGGGTTCCCCGCGTTGGCGCTGACCCTTGGCGGGCCGGGCGCACTGCTGGCCTTTGCCGCAGGGTTGACGGCGGCCGCCGCCGACACGTGGGCCACCGCGGTCGGCGCCCACAGCGCGAGCCCGCCACGGCACATCTTCAGGGGTGAGGTGGTACCAGCGGGTACGAGCGGCGGGATGACTCCCCTCGGCACCGGCGGGGCGCTGGTCGGCGCGGCGCTGGTGGCGGTGTCCGCCCTCCCACTCGTCGGGTGGCGCGGCGCAGTGGGCGCCCTCCTGATCGGGATGGGCGGCATGCTGCTCGATTCGGCGCTCGGCGCGAGCGTGCAGGGTAGGTTTCATTGCGATCGCTGCGGCCTGTCGAGCGAGCGGAGGATGCACCGGTGCGGCCAGGCGACACGGTCGGTGGGAGGGATTCCGTGGCTTTCGAACGACGGCGTGAACGCGCTGGCCTCGCTCGCGGCCACGGCGGCAGGATGGGCGGCGTCCTGAGCGCCACCGACGCGGATGTGCTGATCGCCGGCGCCGGTCCGGCCGGCAGCGCGACCGCGGTGCACCTGGCGCAGGCCGGCTGGCGTGTCGTGTTGGTCGATCGCGCCGAGTTCCCCCGGGACAAGCCCTGCTCCGAGTACATGAGCCCCGAAGCGGTCCGCCTGCTGGACCGGCTCGGCGTCGTGCCCGACCTCGAAGCCGCCGGCGCCGTGGCACTGGAGGGCACCACGGTCATCGGCGCCCGCGGGAGCCGGCTCACCGGACTCTTTCGCGAGGCGGAGCCGCAGCCGTTTCGCCCCGCCGGGCTCTCGCTTCCCAGGCGCATCCTCGACGCCCGACTGGTGCGCGCGGCGCGGGAAGCCGGCGCCGACGTCCGCGAGCGCACCCGCCTGGAGGCGCTGCTGCACGACGGCGGCGCGGTGGCGGGGGCCATGGTGCGCGGCCCCGACGGTCGGCATTACCCGATCCGTGCCCGCCTGACCATCGGCGCGGACGGACTTGGCTCGCTCGTGGCCCGCCGGCTCGGCCGGCGGCACAGCAGCGTCCCCCGTCGCGTGGCGTTCGTGGCGCACGTGCGCGGCGTCGCCGGCATGGGATCGACCGCCGAGATGCACGTCGGGGACGCCGGCTACGTGGGGTTGAACCGGATCGGCGCCGACCTGTACAACGTGGCGCTGGTGGTGCCCCAGGCGTCCGCGGCGGCGGCGCGAGGAGCGGTCACCCGATTCTTCTTCTCGATGCTCGAGGGCTTCCCGGGGGTACGAGGGCGAGTGGACCCCTCCCGCCTGGAGCGGGAGGTCCTGGTGACGGGCCCCTTCGCCTCCCGTGCCGGGCGGGTCACCGCCGGCGGCGCCCTCCTGGTGGGCGATGCCGCCGACTTCTTCGACCCCTTTACCGGGCAGGGCATCTACTCGGCGCTCCGCGGGGCGGAAATGGCGGCCCTCACCGCCTGCGGCGCCCTCGAGCGGAGCGGTATTGCGTCCGCCGAGGCGCTCGCGCCCTACCGGCAGCTGCGCCGGCGGGCCTTTGCCGGCAAGTGGGCCGTCGAACGGCTGATCGGGTACGGCATGCACCTGCCCTCGCTCTTCGACCGCGCCGTCGGCCGGCTCGGCCGGCATCCTGACATGGCGCACACCCTGATCGGCGTGACGGGCGACTTCGTGCCCGCCAGCCGCGTCCTCAACCCGCGGTTCCTGACACGGATGATGCTATGAACCGGCCCGACCTCGACCCCGCCGAGTTTCGCCAGCTCCTCGGCCGGTTCACCACCGGCGTCACCGTCATCACCATGCACCTGCCCGACGGCCGGCCGGCGGGGATGACGGCGAACAGCCTGTCCAGCGTTTCGCTCCGGCCGCCGCTGGTCTCGGTGTGCATCGACCACGGGGCGGAGCTCTACGCCTCCCTGCTCGCGGCGCCGGGGTTCGTCATCAACATCCTCGAGGCGTCCCAGGAGTCGCTGTCGCGGCGCTTCGCGGCGAAGCACCTGGACCGGTTCGGCGGCGTGGGGTATCACACCTCGCCCGGGGGGCACCCGGTGCTCGACGGCGTCCTCGCCTGGATCGAGTGCGCACCGCACGCCACATTCCCCGCAGGAGATCACACCCTGGTCGTCGGCCAGGTCCTGAACGGCGGGACGACCGACGGCGCCCCGCTCGTCTACTTCCGCGGCGGCTACACTGGCCTGACCCGCGGGTGAACTCCCCCGCCCTCGCCCCCTTCGGCACCGAACTCCTCGACGACCCGGCGGCGGACCCCGCCGTGGTGGCGCGCTCGCTCGCCAACATTGCGCGAGCCAACTGGTGGTTCGGCGGCACCGCCGCGGCGCTGTGGGGCATCGACCAGTTGCTGCGCGATGTCGGGTCAGGGCACGCCCTGACCCTGCTCGACGTCGGCACGGGGGCGGCGGACCTCCCCGCGGCGGCGGTCCGCCGAGCGGCGCGGCGAGGCCGGCACCTTTCCGCCATCGGGCTCGAGCGGAGCCCGGTCGCCGCCGCGCTCGCGGCCGCGCGCGGCTTCCCGGCCGTGATCGGCTGCGCCGGGCAGCTGCCCGTGCGACCGGGCGCCGTGGACATCGTCCTCATCAGCCAGGTGGCGCATCACTTGGCGGCGGACGCAGCCGTGGAACTCTTCCGGGCGGCGACAGCCCTCGCACGCATCGGTGTCGTGGTGGCCGACCTGCGGCGCTCGGAGCTGGCGGTGGCGGCGTTCAGGCTCGGGAGCGCGCTGCTCGGATTCGACGCCGTCACCCGCGCCGACGGGATCACGTCGGTGCGGCGCGGGTACCACGTCCGGGACCTCGCAGACCTCGCGGCCCGCGCGGGCCAGCAGGCGCGGGTCTGCCGCCGCCCCGGTTTTCGTGTCGTCGCCTACTGGAGATCCCGCTGATGCGCACCGTGGATCGGCTGATCGTCCGCGCCCCCGCCGATCCGATGTTCGACGCGGCCGCGGACGTCGAGCGTTGGCCCGAGCGGCTGGCACATTATCGGTGGGTGCGGTTCAACGAGCGGCGCCCCGGCGGTGGCATCGTGGAAATGGCGGCGGTGCGCCCGTTCGGCCCGTTGTCCTGGCCCGTCTGGTGGGAGTCCGAGATGTGGATCGACCCCCCTCGTCGGGAAGTCCGGTACCGCCACGTCCGCGGGATCACCACCGGGATGGAAGTCGTCTGGAGCGTGGTCCCGCGCGGACCGCAGGAGACCGAAGTGACGATCGTGCACACCTGGACCGGCCCGGACTGGCCGCTCATCCGCGTCCCCGCCGCCGAGTGGGTCATCGGCCCCGTGTTCGTCCACGGCATCGCGTCCCGCACGCTGGCGGGGCTGGCCCGCGTCGTGGAGGCGGCCCATGGCTGAACCGCGCCGCGTGGTGATCACCGGCATCGGCGCCATCACGCCGATCGGGATCGGGGTCGAGGGGCTCTGGTCGGGGCTGGAGGGGGCCCGGTCCGCGGTACGCGAGATTACGCGGTTCGACCCCGCCCCCTTCCGGACCCGCATCGCCGCGCAGGTGGACGACTTTCACGCCTCGGACCATATCGAGGAGCGGAAGGCGCGCCGGATCGACCGCTTCGGGCAGTTCAGCGTGGCCGCGAGCCGGATGGCGCTGGCCGACGCGGAGCTGGACCTCGCCAGGGAGGACCGCGACCGCATCGGCGTCATGATGGGCACCGCCCTCGGCGGCGTCGGGATGGCGGAGGAGCAGCATGCGCGGTACGTCGAAGGCGGCGTGCGCGCCGTGGACCCTGGGCTCGCGCTGATGGTGTTCGCCGGGGCGGCCAGCTGCAACGTGGCCATCGCCTTCGGGGTGTCCGGACCGAACAGCACGAATGGCATGAGCTGCGCGTCGGGGACCATTGCCATCGGCGACGGCTTCCGGGCCATCGTTCGGGGCGACGCCGACGTGATGCTCGCCGGGGGCGCGGAGGCGCCGCTCGCGCCGCTCAGCTTCGGCGCGTTCGCCATCATCCGCGCCATGTCCACCCGGAACGACGATCCCGGCACGGCGAGCCGGCCCTTCGACGCCGAACGCGACGGATTCGTGATGGGAGAGGGCGCCGCGGTCCTGGTGCTGGAGGAGCGACGCCATGCGCTGGCGCGCGGGGCCAGGATCTACGCCGAACTCTGCGGCTACGGACTCACCAACGACGCCCACCACATGACCGCCCCGCGGGCCGACGGCGCGCAGGCGGCGCGGGCCATGCGCATGGCGCTCGCCGAAGCCGCCGTCCGCCCCGCCGCCGTGGGGTACGTGAACGCCCACGGCTCCTCTACCCCGCTCAACGACTCCACCGAGACCCTGGCCATCCGGCAGGTGTTCGGCGAGCACGCCGAGCAATTGGCCATCAGCGGCACCAAGGGCTACTACGGCCACGCCCTCGGAGCCAGCGGCGCCATCGAGGCGGCCATCTGCGCCCTGGCGAGCCACCGGGGCTGGCTCCCGCCGACGCTCAACCTCACGACCCCCGACCCCGCCTGCGACCTCGACTACCTCGCGGCGGGTGGGCGGGCTGCGCGGCCCGACTACCTCCTGAGCAACTCCTTCGGCTTCGGCGGAATCAACGCGGCGCTGGTGCTGCGCCGCGCCGACTGATTAAATTCGCCGACACCTGAACGGCCCCCTTCCCCGATCCGCGAGGTAGCAGGATGCCCAGTATGACCCGTCGGCTGGTCGCCGAGCTCTTCGGCACCTTCATGCTCGTGTTCTTCGGTGCCGGCGCCGTGATGACGACGAACTTCCCGAAGGCCGACTTCGGCCTCCTCGGGATCGCGCTCGCCCACGGCCTCGCCTTTGCCATCGCCATCTCGGCCACGATGGCCATTTCGGGCGGCCACCTCAACCCGGCGATCACCGCGGGCATGCTCGCCATCAGGCGGATCGACGCGAAGTCCGCGGCCCTGTACATCGTGGCCCAGCTGCTCGGCGCCGTGCTCGCCGCCATGACCATCAAGGCCGTCCTGCCGGGCGGGGTGACCAAGGTCCTCGCGCTGGGCACTCCGGCCATCGCCGCCACCATCACCCTCGGCCAGGCCATCACCATCGAGGCGATCCTCACCTTCTTCCTGATGAGCGCGTTCCTCGCCACGGTCGTCTCGGCCGAGCGGCCCAGGATCGCCGGCTTCGGGGTCGGGCTCACATTGTTCATCGCCATGCTGTTCGGCGGGTCCCTGACCGGCGCAGCGCTGAACCCGGCGCGCGCCTTCGGCCCCGCCCTCGTGGCCGGGCAGTGGATCAGCCAGGCGGTGTGGTGGGTCGGACCGCTCCTCGGTGCCCTGGTGGCAGCGTTCCTTTGGGAAAAGGTGCTCTTCGCCAAGGCGACGGACTGAGCGTCGCTTGGTCCCCGTCGCACAACGGCCCCCCGGCAAATGCCGGGGGGCCGTTTGTTATCCGCACGGACCACTGGCCTACGCTTCCCCGCTTCCCCGCTTCCCCGCCTCTTTGAGCGCCCGACTCGTCCGGCTCCACAACGACGCTGCGTAGGCGAGATAAATCACCGCCGCCACCACGTACGCGGCCACGAGGAAGCCGCCGTTCTGGGGAGTCTCAAACGGCATCGCCGGCTCCTTCGCGCAGGTTGTCCAGCCGCGCCAGCCCGTAGCGCAGCACCACGAACCCGATGTAGAGCACGGTGAACGCCGCCATCCCGGAGAGCAGCGCCCGCAGCATCTCCGGCGGCATGGACGGCGCGCTCGGCTTGAGCAGCACCGGCTGCGGGTGGAGGGTGCGGAAGAGGTAGACGCTCAGGTGGATGAAGGGAACGAGCACCAGTCCCATGATCCCCACCACCGCGCTGAAGCGGGCCCGCTCGCCGTGGTCCTGCACCGCGGCCCGCAACGCCAGGTAGCCCACGAAGAGAAAAAAGAGGAAGAGCGTCAGGGTCAGGCGCGCGTCCCAGGTCCACCAGGTGCCCCAGACCGTCTTGCCCCAGATGGGGCCGGTCGTGAGCATCACGAGCGAGAAGGCGATGCCGACTTCAGCCGAGCTGGCGGCGAAGAGGTCGAGCCGCTCGTCCTGCAGCCACAGGTAGAGGATGCTGACCAGTCCGACCACCGCGAAGGCGACGAGGGCGCCCCACGCCGCCGGGGCGTGGACGTAGAAGATCTTCTGCGCGGGTCCCTGGCGCACTTCCACCGGCGTGAAGTAGATGGCGATCACGTACACGGCGGCGGCGGCCAGCAGGCCGAGCACCGTGAGGACCTGCCCGCGGCGGACGATGCGGCGTGCAGCGAGGAGTTCAGGCGTCATTCGTCGACCACCGCCGGAAAGACGAGGATGCATAGGGTCACGAACCCGATGTCGTAGAGCGTCAGTAACCTAAGCCAGCCCATCATCTCGCTCAACGGGCGGCCCGCCAGGAGCTTGGCGGTCACCTGCACCGCGCCGACGAGCGGCGGCACCATGAAGGGGAGCAGGAGCACCGGCAGCATCAGCTCCGCGAACCGGGTCCGCACCACCATGGCGCTGAAGATGGTGCCGACCGCGACGAACCCGACGGTCGCCAGCGCGGTCACCCCGAGGACCCCGGGGAGGGCGTGCCCGAGGTCGACGTTGAAGAAGAGGACGAACAGCGGCAGCGCCACCGCCTCGACCACGCCGACGAACGCGAGGTTTGCGAACAGCTTCCCCACGTACAGGGCGCTGCGCGGAACCGGGGCCAGGAGGATACCGTCGAGCGCGGCGTTCTCGCGCTCCACGTAGAACGCCCGGTTGAGCGCGATGACCGCGCCGAAGGCGAAGGTCACCCAGAGGACGCTCGGCGCCAGGTCCACCGCGGCGAGCGCGGTCGGGTCGCGGGCGAAATTGAACACCACCAGCACCAGCGCGGAGAAGACGATGGCCGAGAGGAGGGCGGTCCGGCTGCGGAGCTCGAGCCGGATGTCCTTGGCGGCGATGGCGAAGGCGATCCGGAGGAACTCAGCCATGGACCAGCTCGGCGTAGCGGGCGTGAAACGCCGCCAGGTCGGAGGGGCGCGAGCCCTCGAGGGCCCACCGGCCGCCCGACAGCACCGCCACGTGGGTGGCGAGATCCCATGCCTCGGCGAGGTGGTGGCTCACCAGGACGAGTGCGCGGCCCCGCGCCAGCTGCGCCGCGAGGAGGGCGCGGAACCGGTCGGCGGAGGGTGCGTCGAGCCCGGTGAACGGCTCGTCGAGGAGGAGGATGTCGGGCTGGTGGAGCAGCGCCCGGGCGATGGCGGCCCGCTGGAGGAGTCCGCGGCTCAGGTGGCGCACGGGGGTGTCGGCCCGCGCGGTGAGACCGACCTCCTCGAGCGCCGCTCGAGTGGCCCCCGCCGGGTCGGTCAGGCCATACAGGCGGGCCGTGAAGTGCAGATTTTCGGCCGGGGTCAGGTCGTCGTAGAGAAAGGTGTGGTGCGAGAGGAGCCCGATGGCGCGGCGCGGCCCCGGATCGTCGCGGGTCGGCCGCTGGCCGCGGATCCGCACTTCCCCGGCACTGGGCCGCATGAGACCAGCCAGGAGTCGGAGGAGCGTGGTCTTGCCGGCGCCGTTCGGGCCGGCCACGGCGAGCATCTCCCCCGCGCGCACGTCGAGGTCCACTCCGCGCAAGACCTGCAGCGCCCCGAACGCGCGGACGAGGCCACGCGCCGAGAGAAGGGGTGGATCAACCGGCTCGGTCAATGGCGGCGCCGAGCTCGTCGAGGTCGAAGGGCTTGATCAGGTAGGCGCTGTGCGCCAGGTCGAGGACGTGGAGTTGCGGCTCCACGCTGACGTAGGCGGTGGTGATGATGACCGGCACCGTCGGTCGGGTTTCGCGGATTCGACGGAGCAGGTCCACCCCGTCGGTGTCGGGGAGCCGCATGTCGAGCACCACCACGTCCGGCGATTCCTCGGCGAGGCGGGCCAGCGCCTCCGCGCCCGACGACGCGAACGCCATCGCATAGCGCGGACGGAAGAACCGTTCGTAGCTGATGCGCAGGGCGGGCTCGTCTTCGACGAAGAGGACCCGGCGCTGGTTCGGTTGGTCGGTCATCACCCCGTCCGCAAGGCCCAGAGCGCCCACCGGTGCGGTGGGCGTCCACGGAGTATAAGACTACGCCTGCTTCGGTTCCAGTTCGAAGAGGTCCTCGAGCTTGGTGAGCATCAGCAGGAACCGGAGCTCCTCGCTCGCCGAGCGCAGGGTGACCCGCTGGCGGCGCTCGCCGGCGCGGCGCTGGACGAGCATGAGGGCGCCGAGGCCCGCCGAATCCACGTGCTGGGTGGCGCTCAGGTCGATGACCAGGCGGCTCTCCCCTTCGGGCATCTCCTCCAGTACGCTCACCGCCGCCTGGCGGAACGAGGCGCGGGTGTCGAGCCCGAGCGAGGACGGGGCGTGCAGTTGTCGAACGGTCTGGGCTTGGGGCACCATGCTGGCATCTCCCTTGCCCGACATAAGCAAAGCGTGGTCGTTTCGCCACGCCAGCCGGCCGAAACGCCACGCTCTATGAGTCGTGTGCATTCCACCTTCGGCACCGAGCTATCTCATCCCCAACGGATGAGACCTCTAGTTTTGCGGCCCCGGATCGCTCCGGGTGTGCTATTATCGGGCGGATCAGTTGTATTGTTCCGGGGGGCACCATGCCTCCCGACGCAGGAAAAAGCGAAATTGGTGCCACCGCCCTAACTCGCATCTGCTCAAGCGGTTGTGACGGGACTGCAAGGCCTTTCAGCGGGCCCCGTTCCCGCACTCCGCCTCCCATGCGGCCTCCCTGCAAGAGGCGCCGCCCGGCCAGGACCCGACTCGACCGGAGGACCTACCCCGATGGCAGACCAGCTCGACACCCTTCTCGACGAAGGCCGGCGCTTTCCCCCTTCGGCCGAGTTCGCCGCCAACGCCGTCGCCACGCAGGCGTTGTACGACGCGGCCGCCCGGGACCGGCTCGCCTTCTGGGAGGAACAGGCCCGGGCGCTCGACTGGATGACGCCGTGGACGCGCGTGCTCGACTGGAAGGCCCCCCACGCGCGCTGGTTCGACGGCGGCCAGCTCAACGTCGCGGCCAACTGCCTCGACCGCCACCTCTCGGGTCCGCGCCGGAACAAGGCCGCGATCATCTGGGAAGGGGAGCCGGGCGACCGTCGCGTCTACACCTACTGGGCGCTGGCGCGCGAAGTCGGCCGGGCCGCCAACGCCCTGAAGCGCCTCGGCGTCCGGAAGGGCGACCGCGTCGCGATCTACCTCCCCATGGTGCCGGAGGCCGCGATCGCGATGCTGGCCTGCGCGCGGATCGGTGCCGTGCACTCGGTGGTCTTCGGCGGCTTCTCGGCCGAGTCGCTCCGGGACCGGATCCAGGACGCGACGGCCACCGTCCTGATCACGGCCGACGGCGGGTACCGCCGCGGCCAAGTCCTGCCGCTCAAGCGCATCGCCGACGAGGCGGTGGCCGACTGCCCGAGCATCAGGCACGTGGTGGTGGTGCGCCGGGGACACGGCGGCGAAGGCGACGAGTCGTTCGCCGAAATGACGGAGGGCCGCGACCACTGGTGGCACCGCCTGCTCGACAAGGAGAGCCCCCACTGCCCGCCGGAGGCGATGGACTCGGAAGACCTGCTGTTCATCCTCTACACCTCCGGCACCACCGGCAAGCCGAAGGGGATCGTGCACAGTTCCGGCGGCTACCTGACGCAGGCCGCCGCCACGACGAAGTACGTCTTCGACCTCCGCGAGGAGGACATCTTCTGGTGCACGGCCGACGTGGGGTGGGTGACCGGCCACTCGTACGTCGTGTACGGCCCCCTGGCCAACGGCGCCACCGTCCTCATGTACGAGGGCGCTCCCGACTGGCCCGAGCGCGACCGGTTCTGGAAACTCATCGCGCGGCACGGCGTGACGGTGTTCTACACCGCGCCCACCGCCATTCGGGCGTTCATGAAGTGGGGCACCAGCCATCCCGCGGCGCACGACCTCTCCACCCTGCGCCTCCTCGGCAGCGTCGGCGAGCCGATCAACCCCGAGGCGTGGATGTGGTACCACGAGCACGTCGGCCGGGGCAATTGCCCGATCGTGGACACCTGGTGGCAGACGGAGACGGGCGGGATCATGATCACCGCGCTCCCCGGCGTCACCACCACCAAGCCCGGCTCCGCCACCACGCCGTTCCCCGGCATCTCCGTGGAACTGGTGGACACGACCGGCAAGCCGATGGCCAAGGGCGGCGGATTCCTGACGCTCACCGAGCCGTGGCCCGGGATGCTGCGCACCATCTACGGCGACGACGCCCGCTACCAGGAGACGTACTGGAGCCGCTTTCCCGGCCGCTACTTCGCCGGGGACGGCGCCAAGGTGGACGACGACGGCTACTGGTGGCTCCTCGGCCGCGTGGACGACGTGCTGAACGTGGCGGGACACCGGATCGGCACCATGGAAGTGGAGAGCGCGCTGGTGGACCACCCGAGCGTGGCGGAGGCGGCGGTGGTCGGCAAGGCGCACGAACTGAAGGGCCAGGCGATCGCGGCGTTCGTGACCGTCAAGGAGGGAGTGAAGCCCTCGGCGGAGCTCCGGGACGACCTGCGCGAGCATGTGGCCCGGAAGATCGGCGCCATCGCCAAGCCGGACGACATCCTCTTCTCGGCGGACCTGCCCAAGACGCGGAGCGGCAAGATCATGCGGCGGCTGCTCAAGGACATCGCGGAGGGGCGCGCCCTCGGGGACACGACGACGCTGGCGGACCCGAATGTGGTGGCACGACTGAAGGAGATGTACGAGGACAAGGAGTAGGCGGGGAAGCGGGGAAGCGGGGAAGCGGGGAAGCGGGGCAAGAGTGTAAAATCGCCGTCACCCCGGCGAAAGCCGGGGTCCAGTCCTCTAGATTTGGATTTGCGCTCCCAGTTCCACGACCCGATTCGGCGGCAACCCGAAGAACGCGGTCGCCGAGCGGGCGTTCCGGGTCATGATGATGAAGAGCCGGCGCCGCCAGTACGACATCGGCCGCGGGTCGCCGGGGAGGCGCTTCGGTTGCTTGGCCCGCGGCGTCGCGATGAGAGTTTCACGGCCCAGGAAGAACGAGGTCTGGGTCAGGAACACGTGGCCCGGTGAGCCCGGGACGTCGGTCTCGCCGAGCAGGGTCAGCAATGCCGGCACGTCCGGACTCTCCATGAAGCCGTAGCGCCCCACCACTCGCCAGAACCCCTCCCCCAGTTCGCGGCATTCCAGCCGCTCCGCCACCGGCACCGTCGGGACCTCCTCGGTGACGATGGAGAGCAGGATGACCCGCTGGTGCAGCACCTTGTTGTGCTTCAGCGAGTGGAGCAGGACGGGCGGCGCGATGTCCATCGCGGAGGTCAGCACGATCGCGGTGCCCGGCACGCGGAGCGGCGGGCGCTTGGCCACGTCCGCCAGGAAGAGGTCGATCGGCAGGCTCGACTGCTGCACCAACGCGGTCAGCTTGGCACGCCCCCGCTTCCAGGTGGTCATCAGCGTGTACACCGCCGCCGCCACGACGATCGGGAACCACCCGCCGTCCGCGAACTTGATGATGTTGGCGCCGAAGAACGACAGGTCCACCAGCAGGAACAGGGTGCAGAGGCCGGCGGCGGCCACCAGCTTCCAGTTCCAGAGGTCGCGCGCCACCCGGAAGAAGAGCAGGGTGGAGATGGCCATCGTCCCCGTGACCGCGATGCCGTACGCCGCCGCCAGGTTGGTCGCGCTCCGGAAGCCGAGCACCAGCAGAATGCACCCGACCGCGAGGGTGTGGTTGACCTCGGGGATGTAGATCTGTCCGGCTTCCGTCCGCGAGGTGTGCACAATCGTCACCCGCGGGCTGTAGCCGAGCTGCACCGCCTGCCGCGTGAGTGAGAACGCCCCGGAAATCAGCGCCTGCGACGCCACGATCGCGGCGAGGGTCGCGATGCCGATCATCGGGTAGAGGAACCACTCCGGCGCCAGGGCGAAGAAGGGATTGGCCACGCCGGGCGTTTCGAGGAGAAGACCCGCCTGCCCGAAATAGTTGAGAAGCAGAGCCGGGAGGGCGAAGAAGAACCACGCCATCCGGATCGGCTTCCGCCCGAAGTGTCCCATGTCCGCATAGAGCGCCTCGCCGCCGGTGATGACCAGCACCACCGCGCCGAGGATGAGGAACCCCTCCAGCCGATCGTTGATGAAGAACTCGACCGCGTACCACGGATTCACCGCGCGCAACACCTCGGGGTGCAACGCGATGCCCCGGATCCCGAGCGCCGCGATGGAGAGGAACCAGACCACCATGATCGGCCCGAACGCCTTGCCGATCCGGTCGGTGCCGTGGTGCTGGAACCAGAACAACCCGACGAGGATCAGGAGGGCGATCGGCACCACGAAATGCGCGAAGGTCGGCGAGGCGACCGCGATCCCTTCGACCGCACCGAGGACGCTGATGGCGGGCGTGATGATCCCCTCGCCATACAGCAGCGCCGCCCCGAGCAGCCCGAGCCCCACCAGCACCGCTTGCCCCCGGCCAGTCGCCTTCCGGGAACGCACCAGGGCGAGGAGGGCGATGATCCCGCCCTCGCCCCGGTTGTCGGCCCGCATCACGAAGCCGATGTACTTGAAGGAAATGACGAAGTTGAGCGACCAGAAGATGAGCGAGAGGACGCCGTACACGTTGGCCTGGGTGGGAGGCAGGCCATGCGCGCCGGTGAACGCCTCCTTCATGGCGTACAGCGGGCTGGTGCCGATGTCGCCGTAGACTACGCCGAGCGCGCCGAGGGCCAGCGCGGCGAGGCCCTGGCCGTGATCGTGCCCCGGACGCTCGTCGTGGTCGGTCACGTCAGCTGCGCGCCAGGCGCCGGTGGTCCAGGA
>ENA-UOWG01000658-UOWG01000658.1-activated-sludge-metagenome-genome-assembly--contig:-NODE-658-length-42764-cov-5.099487_pt1 | contig 42764 bp, 33 predicted proteins | sample MGYA00238147_ERZ761563 | MGnify/ENA primary metagenome ERZ761563 (study PRJEB28884, sample SAMN05720216) | anaerobic digester metagenome | isolation source: active sludge of municipal...
GCCATTGTGACCACTAAGGTATATGATGCGCTTTTCAAGACGAACGATCCTTCTACGACAGTCTATTCAATCAAGCCGGCAATTTTTTCGAATGCTTCCCCAGTTTTTTTCTACGGCGATAAGTCAGAAACGCCCGTTGTTTCAGGTGGCAGCCTGCCTTCTACGGAAACAAATGTTCTTCCCAAAAACCCTTCCGCGGCAGACCTTTTAAAACTCCGAACAGACTTTGAACGTGAGCAAAAAGTTAAAGCGAAGGCGCTTGAAAAAAATCGTTCTGAACTGAGGGGGAAATTTGCAAAATCGATAATCCTTGGCATTATCGCGTTAGCCGCTGGCTGCGCTACTGCTCCTGCGCCTTATGGTTATCGTCCCGCCGTTCCTTATGGCTATCCTTATAGTATCACTCCGAGCTGGAAACCGCCGGTTCCTAAAAGGATCAATATTCCAAAAGCGCCGCCCATGCCGCCGGCCGGGATCAATATCCGGCCTCGGTCGGAGATCAGGACAACGGTCCGCATTGAAGTGCCGGAAGATGTTCCGCCGGAAAAGACCATCGCGCGATTTGTCCTCGATCAGTTGGGGAAACCGCTCAACGAGTCCGGAGACCAGGTTACTTTGGTCGATATCCTTCAAGGAAAAGCCATCCTTACCATTTTTACCAACACGGGAGAGTTTATTTTCGATCCCCGGGCACAGAGTCTCTCTGCGTTCAATCAGCCCGCCGGCGAGGCCTTGGCGATCGAATTCCAATTCCGTTCCGAGCTAAGAAATTTTCATGTTCAGGAAGTGAGACTCGATGTAGGCGATCTGAACAAACTTTCTGTCGAGGAAAGAGAAGAAGCTATTGCCAAAAAAATCAAAGATGGTAAGACCAGGATCTACCTTGGCACATCGATTGAGAACGATCGGTTGCAGTGGGATATGGATCGTGATATTTCCGCCGCGCATGGCCTTGTCAGGGACGCGCGAGTTTTAGCGGTCTCATTGCAGAAAATAGGAATTCCGGTCCATATGGAATTCCTTAAATTGCCCCTCGAGGTGCGGAACGATGGGACCTGGAGCTTCATCGAATATGACTATTATTTTGCCGTTGGGGAAGATCACGCGGAAATATTAAAAAGATTTATTTTGCGTTTGCGGGCGTTGGCCAACGCTTCTACTCTGGGCGATCAAGGATATGTAAGACTTCCCGAGGGCATTCTTACGGACGAAATAGAACGGTTTACCGAAGAATACATCGGCCGTTCGGAGACGAGAGCTCTTCCTTCCGTTGAAAAATTGATCGGGAAAATAGAAGCGGCCTTGAAAGCCTTCGCGATTCTTTCTAAAACGATCGATAAAGGCGTGATTAATATGTGGGCTAAGGGCTTATATAAGAACATGGAGCCTTGGGTGAGAGAGGCGTATGACGATTTGGTTAAATTGATTGGGGAAAAGGCCCAAAAAAGCGATGAACAAGGCGTTCGAGACGCCATCAATCAGGTTGAAAAAATCTTTCTCGCCGAAAGGCGGTTCTTGAAGGCAATATTTGATTCAGTGCCAGAGGAGGAAGTATGGCTGTTCACTGAATTTATCGCATTGATATGGGACGAACATTCCGACATAAGCAATGCTCTTGCGGACGCTTCGATGAAATTTGAGAAAAACAATTCCGCATTTTCCCTCGAGCTGTCGAACAAGGCTGATGATACCCGCCCCTCGCTTTCAGACGCGCAGGATCCGGATGATGGCCCGGCCCCGGCCAGCGCCGAACCCTCAACCGCCCCACGTTCCGAAATGAGGAGTTTACTTGTTGTACAAATGCCTACCACCATGCATCCGGAATTCGCCCTCTCAACTTTTATCATGAACGCTATGAAGGAACATAATTTAAAAAGGCAGGACGAACGGGGCAATATTTTATTTGAAATTTATGTCAATATGAGGGATGGTCAAAGAATGCTTTACACCGACTTCATTAAAAGCAAGCTTCATAGTTCCGATGAATTATCTGCGATCTATAATATTCAAAATATTGAATTTGTTTCGACTCCTTCCTTTCAGATCAACACTCCTAAAGATTTGCCGGAAGTGATTATTGCGCTCGAAAAAGACGCAGAAAAATTGAACAATTTACCGATGGCCGCCTGGAAATCATTGAAGGATGAAGTCTTAAGCCACGCTGAAATTTTCTTAAATATCGCTGAAAATTTAGCTGGAACCGATCTTGAGCGTAAAGAGCGGCAAGTAGTTTTTTTACAGATCTTAAAAGGCATTCAAACAATGATCGCATTACCTTTTCTTGCGGATCAAGAAGACACAAAAGCCAAAAAGATGGCTCAGCGGATTACAAATCTTTGGTTCTTAATTGGCGATGAACTTGAACAAGCGCGTTTGGACGGGATAAAGAAGGCCGCCGAAAAACGATACGGCCGGCCAATTGATGTTAAAAAATTAAAAAATGAAATGGGTTCCGCCCATGTTGCATTTGACAAAACCTCCAACACGCTAGAAGTCGAAGATCTGCCTACTGATATTTGGAGCCCTTATCCGGCGGACCGTATGGTCTCCACTTATCTTAGCCCCGCCATTCTCAGGCATCTGCTCGAAGGCTTATCTTTATCCGTGGATGTTGCTGGCGACATGGTACTTCCTTCGAAAGTGGGTTCCATCTCCATTCAGAAATTAGAAGTTCTTATTAAAGAAGCGATTGATAAAACGGTAGAAGATAAGGCGAAAAAGGATGGAATCGGTGACCCCTCAAAAATTGAGAAGCTCAAAGCTGATCCAGTTGCTAGATTTAACGCGCTAGTCAAATTAGAAAATGATGTTCGAAAAAGTCCGGACGAAGCCATTCGAGTCATGCACAGCCAGGGTGTTACAACGATCACCGAAGCTGTCTTTGTGGAATTTATGGGGGATTTTCTCGCGGCCATGCTGCTGTTAAAGACAGCTCAAAATTGGCAGTTTAAAAAAGAAGGGTTTGAGGCAAATCACGTACTTCTTGAAAATATCCAGAAAACCTTGAGTCTTTCTCAGATTGGGCTCGAGGACATCGCTCTTCGGCTTGTTTCCCTTAATATTCCCCTAAATATCATCGAGCAGGTCATTCAAGGAAAGATGAACAACCTCGAAAAATTTGAGGCTCAAGGAAATGTGATCGTTATGAAGGGCGGGGTCGTAGAGGTTTTAGCTGCAGGCGGAAAAGCTGCTCGGTGGCGTTCTTCACTAGTGCCATTATTAAAAAATAAAATCATCGAGGATGACGTGGCGGCTAACCGCAATGATCTTCCGCGAGCCCTTGCGGCTTATTGGTACGGGGATTTTAGTTCCGGAGGCGGCACAGGGATATCACTCGCGATGGATAATCTTACTCATTTAGCGCAACGAGGTTACCCCGTTCGACTTGCGTATATTTTAAGCCCGCATACATGGCGTACCTTTATGGAAGCAACATACGGGCTTCTGAAAAGATATAACCAGAAAAAAGCAGTTAAAGTTCCTGTGGAAGCCATCGCCCAAAATACCAGCAGAGCTTGGGTGATCGCAGGAGACGAGATCAAGGAAGAAGATAGAAATGTGCTGGGACATGGGGATGTCATGGGAGTGGTTTTTGCCGCCATCCAGGGATTAAAAAATGGGCAGGTTTATGCTATTCCTCGTTCAGCGGACGGACCGACAGCCCAGCTTGGACAGAAGCAATTTGAGAGGATTTTGGGATTTATGGCAACCAATACCGTGGCCCATGTTGGTATTGGGAATTGGAGAAATCTTGGTCAGGCAGGGGGAGGATTTGTCACCGTCCAAGGACAGCCTGATATTGTTGATACAGCCATTCCAAAAAAAGAAAATGAAAAAAACGGATTTTTAGCTGATCGAGATATTAATCTGTTTTCAACTTTTATTAATGTTCTGAATTATGCAACCCTTCTTTACGCGATCTCCGACAATATTACAATTGAAGACCAACCGCTTATCTCATGGGATGAGGTGCAGTCTGTTTCAAGGATGGAAGAAAGTTCAATGACGATTTTGAAACAGCGTTTGGCAAAACTCAGCATTGAACAAGAGCAGGAGATCGTTCGTAATTTTATGAATCTTTTGCCTTCGGAATATGTTTTAAAGTCGGAAGATGTTCCGAAAGAGGAAGGTTCGAAAGAGTTTGTAAAGAAAGAATTTATACAATGGGAACAAATTAGCGGAATGTGGCATGGCGCAATTGAAAAAAGAATAAAGGAACGACATGCTCAAGAGAGAGTCCCCGTGCAATGGTCTAAGCCTCTAAGCTATGCAAATGCAGATATAAGCTTAAGAGAATTTTCCATTCTTACTCAGCGAGGCGTTCAGGAGTCCGTTCCGTTATTTGCAGAGGTAAAGTCTGTTGTGGATTTATATGCTTTTCAGCCGCTTGTGCAGAAAGGAATAAAAATTTTAGCGGATAAAGATGTTTTAAGTTCAGAAGTCGGGCAGGATGCCGTGCGGCCTTCCAAGGGTATGGTTTTAAGAATCAATTCCGAGACTGCCGCGCGACAGCAACTTGCTTCTTTTGCCGCTAAGGGGGCACAGGTCTATTTGGGAAAAAATTTGGTATTTGAAAAAGGAGCTGAGCTCATTATTACCATCAAGGATTTTCATCGAGGCGTTAGCCTTAAAATAGGCGATAACGCGACATTTTATGGTGACGTTTTATTGCATCTTAAAGGAGGAGCAGTTGTTGATATTGATAGCGGCGCACAGGTTGGCAGCCCCCTTCTTTCCAGATTAAGATTAACGCTCGAAGATGGCTATTGGCTTCACATTGAAAGAGAAGCCATGCAAAAAATACTAGAAATGCTGGAACAGAAAGACAAAAAGATTGGAACTGAAAAAGTTGTTGAGCAATACAAAGATTTTGTAACCACTAATTTTTTAAGCAAGGCTCGATTTGTTCGACTTCTCGTTGATGCTCTTGCAAATAGTAAAGAGATTAATGAGAATCTGAGAAAAAATGCTGAAGAGGCAGCTAGGGGAATTGATGTATTTGAAAAAAGGTCGGAACCAAATGCTCGCGCGGAAATGCGGACGCAGCAGGAAGAAGTGCCGGCGGAAGTGGCGCGCCTGATCGATGGCGAGATCGTGCCGAAACTGGAGAGGCAGGCGGGCATTATCGAAAGTTTCAAGTCCGGAGAAACCAGTATTGCGAACCTGGCGGTAACCTTTGATAAATCGCGTTTACGCGGGATAGCGGGTGAAGTCTATCAAAAGATCTCCAATGCCATTCCGCAGGGGAGCAGCGTTTCAGCCCAAAGTCTTTTTAGTTTCTTCTATTCGGCCCGTTCAGAAGACGAACATCATCTCGCGGCGCTTTATGCGGCCAATTTAGCCGAAGATAACGACCGTTTGGAGGTCCTTAATTCCGAAAGGCGGATCCTCTCCCAGGAGCCCATCAATTCAACGATCCTTGCGAGAAAAGAATTCGCCGAAGCTTACGCCAAAAAACTTTTCCTTCTCTTCTCCCACAACGCCAAGGGGGAAAGCATTGCGTCAGCCATATACCGCGTTCTTCAGCGCTACGAAATGATAACCCCCGTGAACGTAAGCGCTCGGGACGTTGAGATCGTCGTTTTAGCTAACCTTCTTCGAAATATGCTTACACCCCAGCAGCTTGAAAAGGTAGCCTGGGACACCCTTATGGAAGAAGCGAGCGCTCTTTTCAACGAGATCCAGCGGGTCACTTTCAATTGGAGCGATCTTTCGGCCGAAGCCAAACGCTCGGAAGTCCGGGATACGATTTATGAAGAGGTAAATGACCGGGCGAAAGAGATCGTAAATATTATTCGTGGGATCGAACAAAATGGGGAACTTAAATCTGTTGAACCCATCCAGCAACACGTGATGGCGCTGCAATCACTTTTTTTAAACGGCAACCGGGGTGAGGATATAGCCCGGCAGTTGAGGTCGAAAGCCCCAGCCCTTTCCATCGGCGGTCTTGAACAGATCGCAGGTTATATGACCGCAGCCTGGCTTTTAGCCAGTTTTTTTGATGAACAGCTTAGAGTATGGCAAGGAAATGAGGACGTAAGACGTGATTGGCATTCCGTTTCCACTCGCGAAGTTCCCGATCTTATAAAAGGCATCAACTACGCGTTTGTTCACGGGAAGGTTTTTAAGACTTTTGATTGGATGTCCTCCTTAAATGCAGATAGTTATGACCATGATAAAGCCATGAAATTTTTCTATAACGCGTTAGTGGAATGGGGGATCGTTGCGCCTTTTTCTTTCCAAAACGCGAAAGGCATTGTCAGGCCTGAATCCATTGTTTTTTCTCTTTTAAGTTCGGATCATATTTCCACTTTTTCTCAGAAAAAGTTCTTTGAAGAATTAAACGGGCGCTTGGCCAGTCCGTACTTTCCGTTAAAGGATTCTGTCAAATTGTGGGTACGCACGCCTCGACCGGAAGCGCCTTACGCTTTTGAAGTGTTGACTCTAAAGACGTCATCTTTTGTTGATTCTGGAACCGAAATATCGCCGGTGAAATTTTTTGAACAAGCTATCAGTCAGTTGAAGACCAAGCAAATTAATGATATTAAAGACCTCAATGAATTGCTTGCTCGCGTGATGCGTGTTGGGATTGTCTATGCCGGCCGGTCGGAATTGAGGGAATCAGCAATTTCAAAACAGACCACAGATCAAAAATCACAGACTGTAGCTCAACTTTCAAGATTTGGCTCTCAATCCTCGGAATGGGTGGGAGGAGAAGCGGCTTCGATGCTTCCTAAAATCCAGAATTCCCTTTATCCAAGTTATAGTGAAGTTCAAACGGACGTTATGGTGATCCGTCAGCTTTATCAGGAAGAATATCTTTATAAAAAAATTGTCAGATATTTTCGCTCCGGCATCATTCCGTTAAAACTTTGGAGCGCCCTCCGGAAGGCGGGCGCGCTTGGCAGGACCGTGATCGAACGCATCGCCGGTATTTCTTTCGCGGATGCAGCGAAAACCGGATCGGCCGTTCACGAAGCTACTTTGGCCGATCTGCCAAAGTCGTTCAAAGAATATCATAGGTTCAACCTGGCTCAAGGCGTCTTGCTTTCGATGGATAAGGGAAAGATCGCCGATGGCTTGATTTTCAGCCGGAAGTTCGCTTTTAGTCGCGGCGCAATCGCGGCAGCTCGTACGGTCTTAGGCGATGTCCCCTTGGCGATGGTGAAGGCCGGTATGAGCGCGAGGGAAATCCAATTTGTCGAAAATCTTAACCTTCAGTTTAAAAAAGCCGGGCGCAAACAGGCCGAAATTTTTCTCGCTGAGACACCCGAACAAGCATTGCAGTATCTGCGGGCGAACAAAGCAACCCGTCTGAGGGCGCTTTTTGACGAGAGCGAGGAGAACGATTCTCTGGCTATAGCCCTTAAAAACCAGCTGCCGGATATCCAATTCGTCAGTAATGCCGAGTTCCAGAGCTTCCTCGGCTACGCCGGCACCGAGATCCAGAAACTGGTCGCCAATGTCCAAGGCCAGTTCGCCATCCGTAGAGCTGCGTAACGATAAAGCAGTAGGTAGTAAGTAGTAGATGGTAGGTGGCAGACGGTGTGGCAAAGTCCGTTTTGCGCTTTGTTCACCACATACTGCTTACCACATACTACCTACCAGTTTTTACTTCTCTCTTTCGACTTTCCTAGCTAGAATACCCCCAAATCTTCTAACCCTTTTCCAACTTGGGACTTAGAGAATGTTTCCATCCGTCAGCGAACAGCTAGGGGTCTTTAAGGAGAATCTGGTCGAGCTCATTTCGGAAAAAGAGCTTGTCACGAAACTCGAAGCTTCCTGTAAGAAAAATAAACCCCTTCGCATCAAATACGGGGCCGATCCCTCGGCGCCGGATCTCCATCTCGGGCATACCGTGCCGCTCCGTAAGCTTCGTCAATTGCAGGACCTCGGGCATACGGTCGTTTTCATCATTGGTGATTTTACGGCGCGGATCGGCGATCCCTCAGGGAAATCCGAAACCCGGCCCATGCTTACCGAAGAACAGGTCCAAGCGAACGCTAAAACCTACCAGGAACAGGTATTCCGCATCCTCGATAAGAAAAAAACCGAAGTTCGCTATAATTCCGAATGGCTCGGCGCGATGCGGCCGGAGGATTTCTTAAAGCTTACCGCCCAATACACAGTGGCCCGGATCCTCGAGCGGGATGATTTCAGCAAACGTTACAAGGCCGGTCATCCGATAGCGCTCGTCGAATTTCTTTACCCGCTGCTTCAAGGTCATGATTCCGTGGAGATCGAATCAGATGTCGAGCTCGGGGGGACGGACCAGATGTTCAACCTTTTGGTGGGGCGCGAACTCCAAAAAGCGGATGGTCAGGAGTCGCAGGTTGTTATGACGCTTCCTTTGATCGAAGGGCTGGATGGCGTTCAAAAAATGTCCAAAAGCCTCGGCAATCATATCAGCCTGAAAGATACGCCGCGCGAAATGTTCGGCAAGGTCATGTCGATCCCGGATATCATGATGGAGCGCTATTACCGCTATACGGCGGCGCTTCCGGTTAAAGAAGTCGAGTCGATCCTTGCGGGTCTGAAAAAAGGCGAGTTTCATCCGCGGGAAATGAAAGCCAAACTTGCCGAGCGTATCGTCTCGCTTTTCCATTCCGAAAAAGAGGGAAAAGAAGCGCGCGAAGAATTCGACGAGATCTTCAAGAACAAAGGCCTGCCGGATGAAGTCCCTACCGTCAAGATCAAGGAAAAGACGATCGATATCGTGAGTCTGCTTGTCGCCGCGCAGCTTGTGACAAGCAAATCCGAAGCCCGGCGCCTCATGGAACAGGGCGGTGTCAAGATCGGCCACGAGAAGATCACGGACCCGAAATCGGTCATTACGATCGGCGATCCTTTCGTCCTGCAATGCGGTAAGCGCAAGTTTGCCCGCATTGAAAGTTATAGTGCTTAATTCATGATATTTACGCTAAGCGCCCTTTGAGCGGTCCATGAGCGATCATCATTCCGAAGTTCTAATCGATTTTCAAAATGTTTCCAAAAGGTATGGCGCGTTCCGGGCTCTTCGCGACGTTTCTTTTCAGGTCCGGGAAGGGGAGATCGTCGGATTTCTGGGCCCCAACGGCGCCGGCAAAACGACCGCTATGCGGATCCTTTCGGGATTTTTTCCTCCCACAAGCGGTCACGTCTCGATCCGAGGCGTCGATATGTCCAAGCATCCTCACAAAGCCAAGCAAGCCATTGGGTATCTTCCGGAGACGGTGAGTCTTTATCCGGACATGCGCGTGATCGAATATCTTCGATTTGTCGCAAAAGTCAAAGGCGTGCCGCCTCATGAACGATGGGGGCATATCAGGGCCAAGATGTCTTTTTGCGGGCTTCTGGAGGTCAGCCACCGCTTGATCGGAAAGCTTTCAAAAGGGTACCGCCAGCGCGTGGGGCTTGCCCAGGCGCTCATGGGCGATCCTTCCGTGTTGATCCTCGATGAGCCCACCACGGGGCTCGACCCGACCCAGATCAAAGAGATCCGCGAACTGATCCGCGCCCTGGGTCAAAACCGCGCCGTGATCCTCTCAACGCATATCCTTCCCGAAGCTTCCATGTTATGTAATCGCGTTTTAATGATCAACCAAGGGGAGATCCTGGCGAGCGGTACGGTCCAGGAGCTTGCTTCTTGTTTGAAGAACCGGGAAGTCATTCATATCCGGATCAAGCACCGGGAAGACCGGCAACACGCGGTGGAGGCGTTGGGATCGATCCAAGGGGTCAGAGGATTGAGATCGGGAGAAGAAGCCAACGGAGAAACCTTCTTCGCTTTTGAATCCTTGCCTGACGAAGACCTGCGCCCCAAGATCACGAAACTTTTCGTGGAGCAGGGTATTTCGCTCGCCGAGATCCGGCGCGAACCTATGAACCTGGAAGAAGTTTTTCTAGGGCTTCTTGAGGAAGGGAAGCTCGGGAGGCGATTCTCGTGAGAAAGATATTTGCGCTCGCCCGGAAGGAATTCAGCGGCTGTTTCCACTCCTGGCTCGGCGTGCTGATGGCCGTGCTCTTTTTTCTCGTCTCCGGCATCTTTTTTGTGATCCTGGTGCTCAATTACGTCAAGATGTCGATGCATCCCGAGCAGTACGGGCTCTCCCATTTTACGGGGATCAATCAAACGCATTTTATCTTCGGGTCTTTTTTCACCAATTTGAGCATTTTGCTGCTTTTTCTTGTGCCGATCCTCACGATGCGTTCTTTCGCCGAAGAAAAGAGGCAGGAGACGCTTGAGCTTCTTTTTACTTATCCCGTTTCGGACTTTGAGATCGTTGCCGGAAAACAGTTGGGGATCATGATCTTCTTCGGAGCGCTTCTTGCGCCGCTTTTGGGGTATTTGGCGGTGTTCCGCGGGATCGGCGGCGAATTTGACTGGGGGCCGGCATTGCTCGGTTTCGGCGGCTTTTGGCTGATCGGGACGGCTTATCTTGCGGCGGGGGTCTTTATCTCCAGTCTTACCCGGAGCCCGATCGTAAGCGCTCTCGGCACTTTTAGCGTGCTTCTTGTTTTCTGGATCTTTGACTGGGTCAAGGATATCGCCGGCGGGCCTTGGGGGCGCGTTTTTTCGGAACTTTCGCCGCTTGCGCATTACCGGAATTTCACGATCGGTATTCTGGATGTGCAGGACGCGGTCTATTTCGGGTTCTTTTTCTTTTACTTCGTCTTCTTAACGCTCCGCTCGATCGAAACCAGGAACTGGAAAAGTTAATGAAACAATTTTTCCTGAAATTCCAACTGCTCTTCGAGGCGGTGATCCTTTTGGCGACCCTCACGCTCGTTTACATGGTGATCCAGCCGTTCCATGAGCGCTGGGATCTGACGCGCGAAAAGGTCTACTCGCTTCCACGGGCGACGACCGGCGTATTGCGGGACTTGAAGGACCGCAGGATCGATCTCCTTCTTTTTTATCAGCAGGATGATCTTTCCAAGAAAGGCCTTGAGGTCTTTTTGAAAGAATGCCAGCGCCATCACCCGGAATTCCACTACGATTTTTATGACCCGAACCGGCGGCCCCAGCTCGCCCGCAAATTCAATGTGACCGATGTCAAAACAGTGATCTTCCGCTCGGGCGGCCACGAAGAGCGCCTCGTTGCGCCAACCGAAGAGGACTTTACGAACGCTTTTCTGCGCCTTCTCCATCCCAAGGACCTCGATGTTTGTTTCGTGACGGGACACGGCGAAGTGCCGCTTGCCGAAGAAGGCACCGGAGGATATTCCCGTTTTCAGAAAACGCTTCAGGGTTATAACGCAAAGATCCATTCGATCGTGCTCACGCGGGACCACGTGCCCGATGTTTGCCAGGTGGTCGTGGTGGGCGGGCCGCGTTGGGACCTGACCGCCGAGGAATTCTCTGACCTCGACAAGGCGTTCCAGAAGGGGAAAGGCGTTTTTCTTTTGGTCGATCCTATGGACCCGGGCGCCGGCGCGGCTTTTGTCGAATTTGCCAGGCGGTACGGTGTTGCGCTGGGGCAGAACGTCATCGTCGACAAAATGAGCCGCATGGTCGGCGGTGATTTTTTAATGCCGCTTGTCAGCCAGTACCTGGAAACCCACCCGACCGGGAAAAACATGAAACAGGCGACTTTTTTTCCGCTCGTGCGTACGGTCCAACCTTCCGTGGATACAGTGGAGGGCCTTGAAGTCGCTCCTCTCGCTTTGACCGGGGACGGAAGTTGGGCCGAAACGGATCTTCAGGCGCTCGAAGACGGCAATTCCACTTTTGATATCAAGACCGATATCGCCGGCCCTTTGCCTGTGGCGGTCGCCATACAACAGACAACAGACATCAGACCACAGACCACAGACAAAACCAGAACACAAGTCCCGAGTCCCGAGGAACGAGTCCCGCCGCAAGGAAGAATGATCATCGTCGGTGACGGTGATTTTTTAACGAACGGCTATCTGGACATTTCAGGAAATAAGGAATTCGGTTTGAACATGATCCGTTGGCTCGCCAATGACGACCGGTTTATGGACGTCAGGCGCCCGGAACTCCGCTTCAAGCCACTCCTGCTCGATGTGCCGCGCCGCACGCAGCTTATCGTGATCCTCCTGGGCGTTTACCCGCTCACTTTTTTCATTTTGGGCGGGATTTATCTTATTGTGCGGATCAGGACTTCATGAAGCTCATTCGGACTTTTGTTTTCATCCTTCTTTTCGCCGCTGTCGCCGCGATCTACGTTTATCAGGCGCGCCTCGCAAAGCAAATTTTAACGAACGCTCCCGATGAAGTGAACCGTGACGTGGTACTGACGCCGGAGGATTCCGTTGAGGGGATCGAACTCAAGGACCATTCCCAGAAGACGCAGGTCACGCTTCGGAAAAACAAAGGGGGATGGGAACTCGAAAGACCCGTTCGTTATCCCGCCGAGAACGGGATCGTCGAAGGGTTCGCGATCGCCGCAAAGATGGCTTCCAAGCAGCCCCGCCTTCAGGCCGAAAAGGATTGGGAGGAATATGGCCTCGCGGATCCGGAGTTTGAGGTCATCTTCAGCGTTCAGGGGAAAAAGGACGCCACGCTTTTGGTCGGGACCCAGGCGCCGGTGGGCAAGGCGGTCTTTGCCAGGTGGAAGGAAGAGCGCGGGTATTTTCTCTTGCCGCCGGAAATGAAAGCCATGTTCCGCCAAAGCGTTTACGGTCTTCGGGAGAAACGCGTTTTCCGCCTTCCGCCCGAGACCCTCCGTAAAGTTTACATTGAAATGGGAGAGCGCGCCTATCAGTGGAAGGAAGACGCGGGCGAATGGCATTGGTTCGAGCCAGTCTCAGAATTCGGCCAGAAAATGCCGCTCGAGAAAATGAACCGGGTCCTGGCCGCCCTTCAAAATCTCCATATCAGAGAATTCCGGGACAATAACAAACAGTCCAAGGCCGAGCTCGGTTTTTTCATGATCCATGACCGCATCGAACTGGACGCTGAAGGCGGCGAAAAGGAGCGATTCTATTTTGGCAACGAGATTCCGGATGAGAACGCTTATTACGGGCTCCGGGAGGGCGAAGAAACCGTCTTTTTAGTCGACCGTCAGAAAGTGATCGAAATTTTCGATCTTTTGCGAGCTCTTCAAAGAGATCAGGGCATTCCTTTAGCTGAAAAACAGCCGCCTTCCGAAACGCCCTGAACTGCTCCATGACCGTTATTCCCCGCCTTAGAGATCTAAAAGATTCCATCCGCAGAGCTTCCGTTGAAAACGGACGCGATCCCGGGAAGATCCGCCTTGTGCTTGTGACGAAAACCACGCCGCCCGAAAAGATCGAGGAGGCTTATGAAACGGGAGAAAGGGATTTCGGGGAGAACCGGGTCCAGGAGTGGCTCGAAAAAAAAGAGCGCCTTCCGCGGGATATCCGTTGGCACTTGATCGGTCATCTCCAGACAAATAAGGTGAAACAAGTGGTCGGGGAGATCTTTCTGATCCATTCGCTTGACCGTTTAGAGCTCGCTGACGCCATTGAAAGAACGGCCAAAAGTAAGGGGATCAATGAGGTTCCATGCTTGGTCCAGGTGAATATGTCGGGAGAAGAAAGTAAATTCGGTTTGGCCCCGGAGGCGGTTGAGGGTTTTATCGAACAAATGTCGTTAAGGCCTTCGATCAAGCTCCTCGGGCTCATGACCATCGGTCCTTTGACCGAAGACCAGGGCCGTATCCGGGAATGCTTCCGTAAGAGCCGTGAGCTCCTTGAGCGATTGAAGCAAGAATTCCCTCAGTATGGGTGGGACATCCTTTCCATGGGTATGTCGGGCGATTATAGAATAGCTATTGAAGAAGGGGCAAATATGCTTAGAATTGGCTCTTTAGTCTTTCCGAGAGGCGGAAAAAATGAACCTGCTTAGGAATAAAAAGATCGGACTCATCGGGGTCGGGAACATGGGCGCTTCTATACTCAGGGGGGTTTTGAAACGCAAGATCGCAACTCCTTCCTCCGTATGGGTTTATGATAAGATCAAAAGCAAAGCCGGGCATTTTGCCCGCTCTTATCGTGTCAGATGGGCGGCTTCCGCCCGGGAACTGCTTCAAAAAACGGATATTGTCATAGTGGCCGTGAAGCCGCAGGACTTCCCGGTTTTTGCCGCTGAAAACAGTTCTTATGTTCATCCCGGCCACCAAGTGATCTCGATCCTTGCGGGCATGACGACCGAAAAGATCGGGAAGATGCTCCGGGGTAATAAAAATGTTGTGAGAGCCATGCCCAATCTCGGCGCGAAAGCGGGCCAGTCCATGACCGCGATCTGCGGCAAAAGTAAAAAAGCGCTTTCGCTCGCTTCGGCGCTTTTTTCCGGATGCGGCGAGGTCGTGATATTGCCGGAAAAAAGGATGGATCTCGTGACGGCCGTAAGCGGCAGTGGTCCCGCCTATTTTTTTCATCTGATGGAGCTTTTAGCGGACTTTGGCGTCCGGCAAGGCTTGTCGCCGAAAACCGCGCAAACGCTCGCGGTCCAAACGGCCTTGGGCGCCGCTTTGGTGGCAAAACATTCCAAAGCTTCCTGCGGCGAGTTGAGACAAATGGTTACCTCCAAGAAAGGGACCACGGACGCCGCCCTAAAGGCGCTCCGCCGCGGAAAATTCAAAAAAACTTTTTGCCGCGCGCTAGCCGCCGCTGTCGCAAGAAGCCGTGAACTTCGGAGGAACGCCTGATGTTTGTTTTTGGGGTTATCTTTAAAGGTTTGGCGATGCTCGTGAACGGAATTTGCACCATCCTTTATTGGCTGCTTTTTGCCCGGATCATTGTTTCGTGGTTTCCGGTCGACCCTTTTTCCGGGCCGATGCGATTCCTGACACAGGTCACGGACCCGATCCTGGAGCCCTTGCGCCGGCTGCCGCTGCGGATCGGTATGTTGGATTTTTCGCCGCTCGTGGCTTTTTTCATGATCTATGTTACCAATCAAGTGCTTGTGACGGTCCTTCTAAGGATCGCTTATCAATTTCAATAGGAGATTTTTAGTATGCCGATGAAATTTTTCTTTAAAAAGAAGACCTCGATCATGAAAGACATGGGGAAGTGCCGGTCCTACATCCATCGAAAAACTTCCTTTAAGCCCGACATCGCATTGATCCTCGGGACCGGTCTCGGGGGCCTTTCAAAACGGATCAAAGCCGAAAAAATCTTTGATTATGCAGAGCTACCCTTTTTCCCGCAGACGACCGTCCAGTCGCATACCGGCAAACTCATTTTGGGAGAATTGGGCGGCAAGAAAGTCGCCGCTATGGAAGGGAGGTTCCACTTCTATGAAGGTTATTCGCTTGAGGAAGTAACGTTCCCGGTACGAGTGCTCCGGCATTTGGGAGCTAAAATGCTTGTCGTTTCAAATGCCGCGGGAGGGTTGAATCTGGATTATAAAAAAGGCGAGATCGTGGCCATTACCGATCACATTAATTTTATGGGCGTGAACCCGCTTATCGGGGCCAACGAAGACAGGCTGGGGTCCCGTTTTCCCGATATGTGCGAACCATATTCAAAAAGACTTATGGAGCTAACAGAGCTTGCCGCCCGCGAAACACACATCCCCATTCGGAAGGGCGTTTATATCGGGGTGACGGGGCCTTGCCTCGAGACCCGCGCGGAATACCGAATGATGCGCAATTTCGGCGCGGACCTGGTCGGCATGTCCACCGTGCCGGAAGTGATCGTTGGCGTGCATATGGGCATGGAGATCCTGGGGTTGAGCATCGTGACGGACACCTGCGACCCGGACCATTTGGAACCATGCAACATCCAGGAGATCATCAAGACGGCGAACGAGGCCGGGCCGAAGCTGGATAAGCTGATCACTGCTGCTATTTCAAAATTCTAACAAAAGGGACTCGGGACTAGTTCCTCGGGACTCGAAAACGAGGAACCAAACGAGTCCCTAGTCCCGAGGGGCGAGTCCCGGTTTTTAAAATTATGAGCGAAACGAAGAATTACAAAGACACTTTAAATCTACCGCAAACGTCTTTTCCGATGAAGGCAAATCTGGCTCAGCGTGAGCCGGAAATGCTCAAGCGTTGGGAAGCGGCAGGCGTCTATACGGCCATCCGGAAAAGGTCTGCCGGCAAACGTTCCTACATCCTTCACGATGGCCCTCCTTACGCGAATGGGCACATCCACATCGGCCACGCGCTCAACAAAGTCCTCAAAGACCTCATCGTCAAGTATCAGACCATGCGCGGCCATGACGCGCTTTATGTCCCGGGCTGGGACTGCCACGGCCTTCCGATCGAGCACGCCTGCCTTAAGGAAATGGGCAAACGCAAGGAGGAGGTGGACCGCGTCGAATTCCGGAAACAGGCGCGCAAGTACGCCGAAAAATTCGTCGGGATCCAGCGCGAAGAATTCAAACGACTCGGCATCTTCGGAGAATGGGAGAAGCCGTATCTGACGATGAATTACGACTACCAGGCTTCGATCGCAGCATCGTTCCTGAAGCTTCATGAGGACGGTTTTATCGAGCAACGTCTCAAGCCCGTGCCGTGGTGTTATGACTGCGACACCGCTCTCGCCGAAGCGGAATTGGAATACGAAGATAAAGTTTCGAAATCGGTTTATGTTATGTTCCCGTCGCAAGAACTGGAAAATACGTATTATCTGGTGTGGACGACGACGCCTTGGACGCTTCCCGCCAACGTCGGCCTCGCGCTTCATCCGGACCTGGATTATGTGATCGCCGAGACAGGGAAGGGAAAGCTCATCTTTGCGCGTGAGCTATCCCAAAAACTTCAGGAAAAACTCGGTATCAGGATTACGAAAGAAATAGGAGTGAAGCGGGGGAAAGAATTCGCCGGAGCGAACGCCCAACATCCGTTTATCGCCCGAACTTCCAAAGTCATTGTTGCCGATTATGTCTCTGCCGAGGACGGCACCGGGATCGTTCATATCGCGCCGGGGCACGGCGAAGAGGATTATCAGTTCGGCCATCTTGAGAACGGGCTTCCGATCCTGTCGCCGGTCGATCACCGGGGAGGATTTACCGAAGAATTTCCTCTTTTTAAAGGCGAGCATGTTTTCAAGGCGAATCCGAAGATCACGGCGCTTCTGGCTGAAAAAGGGCTTCTTCTAAAAGAGGAGGACCACGCGCACAGTTACCCGCATTGCTGGCGCTGTAAAAAACCGATCATTTTTCGCGCAACGACGCAATGGTTCATGAAGATCGACCACAAAGACCTTCGCAAGCGCATGGAGGGAGCGATCGAGAAACATATCCAGTTCATTCCGGATTGGGGCAAGAACCGGATCGGCGCTATGGTCGAGACGCGGCCGGAGTGGTGTCTTTCGCGCCAGCGCTACTGGGGCGTGCCGATCCCGGTGATCCGCTGCAAGCATTGCGCGGGCGTTCATTTCGTCAAAGAATCCAAACAAAAGATCCTCGAACTTTTCGCACGAGAGGGTGCGGACGCCTGGTTTGCTCACCCGGCCGAAACGTTTCTGCCCGCGGGAACAAAATGCCCTAAATGCAAAAAAAGCGAATTTGAAAAAGAGACCGATATTATCGATGTCTGGTTCGACTCCGGCGTCAGCCATCAGGCCGTTTTGCGGCAATATCCGGGCTTGCATTATCCGGCGGACCTTTATTTGGAGGGTTCCGACCAGCACCGCGGCTGGTTCCAAAGCGCGCTGACGACGGCGATGGCGTTGGAGAATAAAAGTTCTTTCAAAAGCGTTTTGACGCATGGTTTTGTGATGGACGGGCAGGGGAAGAAGATGTCAAAGTCCGCGGGCAATGTCGTGACGCCGCAGGATGTGATGAAAGAGTTCGGCGCCGATGTGCTGCGGCTTTGGGTCACTTCCTGCGATTACCAGTTCGATGTGCGGCTGTCGCACGAGATCTTAAAACAACTCGTGGATACCTATCGTAAGATCCGAAACACTTTCCGCTATCTTCTATCCAATCTTTATGACTTCGATCCCGCGCAACATCAAGTCGCTCACGAAAAAATGCATCCGCTTGACCGCTGGGCCATGACGAGGACCGATCATCTGGTCGGGACGGTGACCGATCTTTACGAAAAATTTGAATTTCATCAGATCTACCGCGAGGTTTATGATTTTTGCGTGACGGACCTGAGCGCCTATTATCTGGACGCGCTCAAAGACACGCTTTACACGGCCGCGCCTAATGCGTGGCTTCGGCGTTCGGCCCAGACCGCTCTTTTCGATATCCTGACGCGCCTTGTGAAGATCATGGCGCCCATCCTTCCTTTTACGGCCGACGAGGTTTGGGGGTCCTGCAAGCTCGAAGAGGGGGTCGCGACCGTTCACGCGAGCGCCTGGCCGTCCTTTCGCGACGGCAAAGCGGAAAAAGAGTTCCAGGAATGGGAGCATTTGCGCGAGGTCCGCAACACAGTGACGCTTTTCCTTGAAAAAAAGCGCGAAGCCAAAGAGATCGGCGCGGGCCTGGAAGCGAAGGTGATCCTCACTGCAGAAGATCCGAAATCGGCCGAAATATTACATAGATATGAAAAAGAACTCGCTCGCGTCTTTGTCGTGTCCCAGGTTATTTTGGCGACGCAGGCTGTGGAGGGTATGGAGGCCGCAGAAGGTTTTTCCGCGGTGTTCCAGAAGAAGTTCGGACTGAAGGCCCTGGTGACCCAAGCGGACGGGGCCAAATGCGTCCGTTGCTGGAATTATTCTTCCTCCCTTAGCGGCGACCCGGAGTACGTGTCTCTTTGTCCCAAATGTGTGGAGGCGGTCAAAGGCGCACGGCCCTAACATCGAAGGAGTTTTTATTTTCAAAAGAGACGTGTCTTTTCATATAAAGACCCCGAAGACGATCCTCAAAAAGGTGCTGGTAGGACTCGTTCTTTTTTTTCTGGGTTCTCTCGCGGCTTATCTGCTGCCCTTTCTTATTCCTTCCGCGCGTTTGCGCCACCCCTTTTTCCCCATTCTGATCATGACCGTCATCTTTGTCGTCGCCTACAAGCCCATTGAGCGATGGGTTAAAAAATTCCTCGAAAAATATTTTTTCCATAAAAAAACATTCGCCCAGATGGCCTTGATGGACCTCGCTTCGGACCTGGCCGTGAATCTTGATCTCCAGGAGATCGCGAATCTGGTCGTGAATACCTTCGGCGAAGTGTTGCATCTGAAGACCGCGGCGCTTCTAGTGCCGGACCCACTCCAAAATAATTTTGAGGTCGCCTCGGCTCATGGCTGGACCCTCGCGGCCTCCAAGAAGACCCATCTTGCGGCCGATACACCGCTTCTAAAACTCGTCCATCAGACCGGACCGCACGTGCTGGTCCGCGGACCGATCCTCCAAAGCCTTACCTGGCAGGAGGCGAACGCCTTGGCTCGGGATTTTGACGCCCTGCAGGCCGGTTGGGTCATCCCGCTTTTTGTTAAAGGGGAGCTTGTAGGACTGGTTGCGTTCGGGGCCCTGTCGCCCGACACCGTGTTCGATCAAGCGGATTTTCATTTTTTCCGGGAATTTGCCTCGGCGATCGCACCCTGCGTTCATAACGCTCTTATCGTTAAGCGCCTGAAGCAGTTCAATAACGAGCTCCAGGATTCGCAGTCCCAATGGGTCCAGAAAACCAAACTAAACGCGATCGAAAAGCTCGCCGCGGGCATCGCTCATGAGATCCATAATCCTCTGGCGATCATTTCGGGCAAAGCCCAGGTGCTTCTTATGCAGAAGGGGGCCAAACAGCTCGAACCGAACGTTCAGGAATCCTTGAACGCGATAGTGAAGCAAACGCGACGGGCTGCCGATATAACAAGGAAGCTTCTCATGTACTCGCAGGGTTCCCGCGGGCCGCAGGAGTGGGTCTCGCTGGAAAAGGTCCTCGATGAGACGCTGGCCCTGCTCGCGTACCAGGCATCGCTGGATAAGATCGAGATCATCCGCGACATCGATCCGGAACTGCCGCGTTATTACGCGAACGTGCAGGAGATCCGGGAGATCTTCCTGAACCTGCTTCTCAATGCTGTTGAAGCCGTAGGGACGGAGGGGAAGATCTCGGTCGAATTGAAATATCATCGCGACGAAGAGCTCGTGGAGATCGTTTGTTCGGACACGGGGAAGGGGATCCCGGCCGAACACCTGGACAAGGTCTTTAACCCGTTCTACACCACGCGCCACGAGGCGGTGGGGCTCGGGCTTTTCGTGACGAAGCAGGTCACGCACCGCTACGGCGGTTCGATCCGCGTGGAAAGCCAGGAAGGGGTTGGCAGCATGTTCATTTTACAACTGCCGTGCGCCGCCGCGCAGAAAGCCGGCGGGGAAAAAGAAGAAGCTTCGATTTTAAGCAATCAAAGAACAGCAAGATAAACAGGATCCGGCGTTATTTTCGCGACGCCGGGCCATTACCGGGTGAGGAACGCGTTATGATGAAAAAATTATTGATCGTTGATGATGAGGTCGAGATCTGCGAATTCCTGAAATCTTTCTTTGAAGACCGGGACTACAGGGTCGCGGTCGCCCATGACGGTGTCATGGCCTTTGAGCAGGTCGGTATTTTTAAACCCGACGTTGTGCTTCTGGACATTCAAATGCCGGGCCTCGATGGGCTGCAGGCCTTGAAGAAGATCAAAGAAAAATATCCGAAGATGAAAGTGATCATGGTGACCGCCGTTGAGACGCAGGAGAAGATCGAAGAGGCCATGCGGCTTGGCGCGGATAATTACATCACCAAGCCTTTAAGTCTCGAATATCTCGAAAAAGATGTTCAGGACAAGATCGAGCTTCTTGCCAAAGGAGTCTAGTGACGGGTCTTTCGCTGCGAACGCGGGAAAAACCCAGAAAGATGCCCCGGACACCGGGGAACGTTCTTCATGCCGACCGAAACAGACCGCTTGAACGCCAATAAGCTGGATTATCAGGAAGTGTTGCGGGATGTCGCCCGGATGATGGTCCGCCTCAAACGGCCTGACCGGCTCCTCAAGATCATCACGCGCTTCATTGACCGCCAGTTCGGCCTGACCCACACCTCGCTTTTGGTGCTTGATCCCCGGAAAAAGCGCTATGTCTTTGTGAACTCCAAAGGCTCGAAACGTCTTCCGGTCAGCCTTGTTAAATTTGATGTCGACCACCCGATGGTGCAATGGTTCTCGGGCTTCAAACAGAAGCAGCCTTTCCAGAAAGAATTTCTTTTTCTCTCCGATGTGAAAAAAATGCTCTCTCGCGCCGAATACCGGCTCGCTTCCAATTCCAAGGCGGATCAGCTGGCGGGCATCCAGAAAGCCATGCAGACCCTGAAAGCGGAATTGATCGTTCCCGGCTATTTCAAGGACACGCTTGTCGGCGTTCTGATGTTGGGGCGCCGGGTGAACGGGCGTTGTTTTACCAAGCAGGAGGTCACTTTTTTCCAGACGCTCGCGCATGATTGTTCTATGGCGGTCAAAACGGCCGAATACAACCAAAGCCTTGTGGAGCAAAACCAGGAACTTGCCCGGCGCCTTGAAGAGATCGAGCGGATGCGGAGCAAGGAGCAAAAAACCTACTATGAGATCATGCGTTCTCTCGCCGAGGAAGTTCACGCCAAAGAGCCCAACATCTTCGGCCATGTTTCAGAGGTGGAACGGCTCGGCCTTATGACGGCCCGCGAGATGGGGATCGATCTTTCGGGAAAGACCAAAGACCTTCTTTCCGCGGCGTTGATCCTTCATGATGTAGGTAAGATCGGGATTCCCGACAGCGTCCTCTCCAAACCCGGCCGGCTGACCCCCGAAGAATGGAAGATCATGAAGACCCACGTGGAAAAGGGTGCGAGGATCCTGGAACCGCTCACCGATTTTAAAAAAGTCCGCGAGATCATCCTTTCCCATCATGAACGCTTTGACGGGAGCGGTTATCCGCGGGGCCTCAAAGGAGACCAAATATCGATCGAGGCCAGGATCATCAGCGTGGTGGATAGTTTTCATGCGATCGTTTCATCGCGTTGTTACCGGGAAGGGCGGTCGCTTGATTTTGCCATCCACGAGATCCGCAATTGCGCGGGCACGCAGTTCGATCCTGTCGTGGTCGACGCGTTCTTGAGGGCTCTCAAAAAAGAACTTCAAAAAAAGGGCGAGATCCCCCGTTCTCTTCTCGAATACGCCGCCGGTTAGAGGCAGCTCTTTTTTTCCGACATATCGCTTGCGTCTCTAGGGGGGCATCAGTATAATGCCGCCTCAAGTTTATAGGTTTTGGAAGGCGAGTCTCGCCTCAATTTCAAGGAAAGCAGGGTCTTATTTATGAAAAAAGCGAAAAAATCCTCCAAAAAGAAAGCCAAAAAGCCGGCCAAAAAGTCTTCTTCACGACCGGTCAAAAACCCCAAGGCCAAGAAGCTCCCCAAAAGCGAACTTGAGATCTATAAAAAATTGCTTCTCCATTTACGCGGCAAGATCGCCGGCGATCTCCAGAAGATCGAGGGAGATACCCTGAGTAGCGAGCAACCGGTCAATACCGCGGAGCTTTCGGATGTAGCGGACCTTGCCACCGACAATTACGATCGGGAACTCAATATCGGCCTCGCGTCCAATGAGCAGCAGCTCTTGAATGATATTGATATGGCCCTCAAGAAGATCGAGGACGGGACCTACGGCATCTGCGAGATCTACGGAACCCCGATCCCCAAAAAACGCCTTCTGGCGATGCCCTATACCCGCCTTTCGGTGAGGGCGCAGGAAGAAGAGGAGAAGAACAAACGTCGTCCGTGATCTTCTTCTACGGTCTTGTCGGATCTTTAGTTCTCATTGATCAGCTCTCGAAATTTCTCGCGCTTCATTATCTTTCTCCGCAAACGTCGGTTCCCGTCATTCCCGGCATTCTGGACCTGACCCTCGTGAAAAACTCCGGGGTGGCCTTTGGGCTCTTCAGCGGTTACGCGCCCGTCCTTTTTACAGTGATCACGGTCAGCCTCATTTTTCTTTTTTTTATCGCGAACCGTTCCCATCAAGTCCCGGGCAAAAACGGTTCGGACCTGGAGCGATGGGCGCTCAGTCTGATCCTCGGCGGCGCCGTCGGCAACTGGATCGACCGGCTCCGGTTCGAAGCCGTGATCGATTTTATTGATTTCCGGATCTGGCCCGTTTTTAATATCGCCGATATCGCCATTACCGCGGGCGTTTGTCTTTATTGCATCCGCATCCTGCGGCCCGGAAAAAGATCATGAAGCCAATCCTTTTTTCATTCGGGGATATCCACCTCTATTCCTACGGGTTAAGCATTGTCATTGGGGTCCTCCTTTCCGTTTTTCTCATGAGGCGCCGCGCCCTGAAAGAAGGATTTCCCAAGCCCGATGACGTTTCGGACATGGCCTTTACGGTCTTGGTATGGGGATTTTTGGGGGCTAGGCTTTTTTATGTCGTTCAAAACTTTCCGTATTATCTCGCCCACCCGTTTAAGATCCTTGCGCTCTGGGAGGGCGGACTGATCTTCTACGGGGGCGCGATCTCGGCTTTCCTGGGTTTGATCCTGATGACCCGGAAGCGGAAATGGTCATTCTGGAAGGCCCTGGATTTCCTGACTCCTTACACAGCTTTGACGCACGCTTTCGGGAGGATCGGATGTTTTTTAAACGGGTGCTGTTACGGAAAAACGTGCGATCTTCCGTGGGCTGTTCAATTTCCCGAGCTTTCGAGCCCCGTGCATCCGGCCCAGCTCTATGAAGCTTTCTACGATCTTCTGCTTTTCGCGTTCCTTCTTGCCCGCAGGAAAAGAGCTCGTTTTGACGGCGAGATCGGCCTCCTTTACTTTCTTCTTTACGGGATCGGCCGCTACACGATCGAATTTCTGCGAGAGCCCAGTTTTTCATGGTTCGGACTGAGTTCGAATCAGTGGCTGAGTTTCGGGATCATTACCGTTGCGTTCATTCTCTTCCAGCTGCGTCGGCGGCAAAGTTCGCATCATGACTAGGAACCGTTTCACGGAGTTTGTCGTCGAAGACAGGGAAGCGGGCCAGCGCCTCGATGTATTCCTCGCCGAGAAAATGTCCAGCCAACATTCGCGGGCACAGCTTCAAAAACTCATTAAAAACGAAGGCGTGCTCGTCAACGGGCGATGCGCGGCGCCGCATTATCCGGTCAAGGCAGGCGAGAAGATCCATGTTGAAAAACTCAATACGCCCGTCGAAGAACTTCCCGCCGAACCGATCCCGCTGGATATCGTTTATGAGGACGAGGATTGTCTTGTTGTGAACAAGCCGGCCGGCATGGTCGTCCATCCCGCGCACGGGAATCCGAACCACACGCTCGTGAATGCGCTTCTTTTTCATGTCCAGAGTCTCGGGAACGCCGAGGATAAAGTCCGGCCCGGCATCGTACATCGCCTCGACAAAGACACATCCGGCCTTCTTGTGGTCGCCAAGAACGATCATGCTCACGCGAAACTCGCGCGCCAATTCAAGGAACACACGATCGACCGGGTCTATAACGCGATCGTTCGCGGCGTCGTACAGCATGACGAGGGGGTTTGCGAGGAGCCCGTGGGCCGCGCATTCCTCAACCGGAAAAAAGTGGTCGTCCGGCCCTCCGGAGGCAAGGATGCGGTCACCTTTTTCCGCGTCCTCAAGCGCTTTGAAAACGCCACGCTCGTGGAGATCCGTCCTCAAACGGGCCGTACACATCAGATCCGCGTGCATTTCGCCCATATGGGACATCCCGTGCTGGGGGATACCCTTTATGGCGTTCCGTGTCCTGGTATCAAACGACAGGCGCTTCACGCCCTGACGCTCGGCTTCGAACAGCCCCGGACCAAAAAGAAGATCCATCTGACGAGCCAGCTCCCCGAGGACATGCAGGGCCTCCTGCGCTTTCTTGAATCACACCCTTAGTTGGCTTATAATCAGGGGCTGTGAACCCCGTTAGATCTTTAAATCAAAATAACGTGGGAAACTTCCAAGGAAAGTAAGTCCATGAAATTTCCTTCCGAATTCAAAAATTCAGAAAAACAGGAGATCTAACGGGGTGAATCCTGCTCACTGGGTTTTCTTCATCGGGACCGTGGTTGTCTCCCTGGTTTTCGCGTTCTATGGGCAATGGGTGCTCTGGAAATATAAGACGCCTTCCTACCGGACGATCGTCACAGGCTGCGAGATCGCGCGCTTTGTCCTGGACCAGGCCGGGCTCCACCATATTGCCGTAACCCCTATCCGGCCTTCGGAGGAGTATGCTTCCGACGACGGCCTTTTCTTGGAGCCCAAGGTTTACGAGGGCCATGATTTTCTTTCGGTGTTGCAGGCCGCGCGCCAGGCGTATTTGAAGAGCCAGCTTTCCAACATGACTTTCTGGATACGCCTCAAAAAGCGCATGACTTTCGTGATCCGTTTCACGGTGCTGGCGGGCTGGATCCTTTTCGTCCCGGGCGTTTTCTTTCCGCCTTTTCGTTTTTTGATCAATGTGGGGCTCGGCTGTTTCAGTGTTGTGATGGCCCTTGTGATCTTCGATATGCCCTTTGAGCTCGAAGTCGAGGAAAAAACTTCCCATCTTCTTAAGCATTCGGGCCATTTCCAGCTGAATGAGTGGATCCGTTTGAAAAAACTGAACCAGGCCATTGCCCTTTGGGGGCTTTCGGCGATCGTGCGGGCTCCTTTCGACAAATGCCTATGTCTTTTCGGAAAAAAGAGGAACGAGTTATGAGCTTTAAGAATCTTGGGGAGTTCCTAAAGGCGCTCCGCGAGGCGGGAGAGCTTGCGGAGATCAAGGCGCAGGTCGATCCGGCGCTCGAGGTGACAGAAATTTATGACCGCGTCGTAAAAAAAGAAGGGCCTGCTCTTCTTTTTGCGGATGTCCGCGGCTCAACCATGCCGCTTGCGATCAATCTTTTCGGGTCTTCCAAGCGTATGGCAATGGCGCTTGGAGTTAAAGAAATTTCCGAGATCGCTGAACGCATCCGTTCTTTTCTTGATCTAAAGCCCCCGCAGGGGCTTTTTGAAAAGCTCGCGATGATCCCGAAACTTTCGGAGCTTCATGCGGTGCTTCCCAAATTCGTCAAACACGCCCCCTGTCAGGAAAAAATCATCCTCGCAGGCGAAGGGAAGATGCTAGACCGGCTTCCTGCGATCCAATGCTGGCCCAAAGACGGCGGCAAGTTCATCACATTTCCTCTGGTCATTACCAAGGACCCCGAGACGAACAAACGGAATCTCGGGCTTTACCGGATGCATCTCTATGACGACCGGACGACCGGGATGCACTGGCAGATCCATAAAGACGGCGCCGAGCATTTCCGCAAACTCCGCAAAGGCGGCAAAGGACGGCTTCCCGTCGCCTGCGTGATCGGGGCCGACCCGGCAACCATGTTTTCCGCGGCATGCCCGCTCCCGAGCGGCATGGATGAGCTGATGCTGGCGGGATTTCTGCGCAAGCATTCCGTCGAACTTGTTAAATGCAAGACGATCGATCTGGAGGTTCCGGCGGAAGCCGAGATCGTTCTGGAAGGTTATGTCGAAGAAGGGGAGATGCGCCTCGAGGGGCCTTTCGGCGATCACACAGGTTTTTATTCGCGCGCGAAGGATTTTCCCGTATTCCATGTAACCTGCATGACCCATCGTAAAGACCCGGTCTATGTGACGACTGTGGTCGGCCGCGCGCCGATGGAAGATTGTTATATGGGAAAAGCCATCGAACGGATCTTTCTGCCGATGATTCAGAAACAATTTTCCGAGATCACGGACATCCATCTTCCTTGGGAGGGCGCGTTCCATAACTGTCTTATCCTTTCGATCAAGAAAAGTTATCCGGACCAGGGAAAGAAGATCATCCACGCGATCTGGGGCCTCGGGCAGATGATGTTCTCGAAAATGATCGTCGTGCTCGATCATGATACGAACATCCAGGACGTCAAAGAAGTCGCGTGGCGCGTCTTGAATAACATGGACCCGAAGCGCGATATCGTGTTCGGAGAAGGGCCTCTTGATGAGCTGGACCATGCGGCGGCCAAGGACTTTTCGGGCTCTAAGATCGGGATCGACGCCACCCGCAAAAGCGAAGCCGAAGGCATGCAGCGTCCGTGGCCGGAAGATATCGTCATGACCGAGGAGATCAAGCGGCGGGTCGAAGAGCGCTGGCGTGAATATGGATTGGATGAAAAATATCTTCGCTAAGGCCGCGGTTTTTCTCGAAATGATCAAATTCGAGCATTCGGTATTTGCCCTGCCGTTCGCTTATCTGGGGCTTTTTTTCGGGGTCGGCGGGGTTCCGGATTTTTTTCTTTTTTTCTGGGTCACGGTCGCCATGGTGAGCTTCCGGACGATGGCGATGGCGATGAACCGTTTGCTCGACCGGGCGCTCGACGCGGAAAACCCGAGGACGCAAGGCCGCGCGCTTCCGCAAAAAAAGATCCGGGTCCGTTCCGTCTGGATCGCGACAGCTGTATCGCTTTTGGTCTTTGAAATAAGCGCTTATTTGCTTGGGCCGCTTTGTTTCGCGCTTTCGCCCGTCCCCGTATTTTTGGCCGGGGTCTATCCTTTCACCAAACGATTTACTTGGCTTTCTCATTTTGTCTTGGGGTTGATCCTCGGGATCGCCCCTTACGGCGCCTGGATCGCGGCGACGGGGAAGTTCGGCTGGGCTCCCATGTTCCTTACGATCGGTGTTATGTGCTGGGTCGCGGGTTTTGATATGATCTATGCGCTGCAGGATATCGATTTTGATATGAAAAAAGGACTTTTTTCTTTTCCGTCAAGATTCGGCATTGCCGCAACGCTTAAATTCACGCGTTTACTTCATGCCGCAAGCGTTTTTTGCTGGTTTGCGGCGGGATTTTTAGCGGGCATGGGGATCTGTTATTGGGTTGGCCTCATTGTTGTTACCGGATTTCTTATCCGGGAAAACCAGCTTGTCCGGAGTTTTGGCGTTTCGAAGATCAATGAGGCCTTTTTTCTTACGAATGCCGTCGTAAGCATCGTTTTATTCGTATCGGTTGTATTAGACAAGATTCTATAGGAGTTAATTCATGAAGCCTTATGTAGTGGCGATCACGGGAGCAAGCGGGGTGATCTATGGGGTGCGACTGGTAGAAGTGCTGGCCGAACAAAGGATCCCCGTGGAGCTTGTAGTGTCGGATACGGCGAAGATCGTCATGAAAGAGGAGTTGGGAAGCGAAGCTGATTTTAAGAAGCAAAGCGTTTCCATTCACGATCTCCACGATTTCACCGCGCCGATCGCAAGCGGGTCGTATCCGACGGCGGGGATGGTTATTATCCCTTGCAGCATGGGAACGCTCGGGGCGATCGCATCGGGTCTTAGCCAGAACCTTATTCACCGCGCCGCGGATTGTACGATCAAAGAAGGCCGCAAGCTTATTCTTGTGCCGCGTGAGACGCCGCTTTCAGCCATTCATCTCGAAAACATGCTCAAGCTTGCGCGTCTTGGCGTCAAGATCGTGCCGCCCATGCCGGCTTTTTACTCCGCTCAAGAAAAGATCTCCGACCTTGTCGATTTTGTGGTGGGTAAAGTGCTCGATCAGATGGGCGTCCCGCATGCGCTCTATCCCCGTTGGGTGGGAAAGGCGGCATGAGATCCCAAGTAAGCCTTCGCGTCGGCAGAATTTGTTATTTGAACTGCCTTCCGTTCTTTTTCCGTCTTCCGGAACTTTTTTCATCGAACGGTGCGGAGACCAGAGTGGATTTTTTTCAGTCACATCCCGCGGCTATCAACGAGGCGATGCAAAAGGGGGAGATCGATGCGGCGCCCGTTTCAGCTTTGGAATATTTCCAACGTCAAAACGATTATCTTCTGCTCTCGGAGCTCGCGATCGGGACGCGGCTTTTTGCCAGAAGCGTTCTTCTGCTTTCCCATAAAAAGATCGAAGAGCTTGACGGCGCGAAGGTCGCTCTTTCCCGGGAGAGTCTTAGTTCTGCGGGCCTGCTGAGGATCCTCCTCAAAAAAAGATACGGCCACAACAACACGTTTGAGGTAGCGGACCAGGATCCGGAGGTTATGCTCCGGAATTATCCCGCCGCGCTCGTGATCGGCGATCAGGCGCTTTTTTGCCAGCCCAAGGAATTGATCTACAAGTACGATCTCGGGGAATCTTGGTATACTTGGACCGGAAAACCGTTCGTGTTCGCTCTTTGGGCCGTGCGTAAAGATTTTGCGGCCAAACACCCCGGCCCCATTCGTTCCTTCTGCGCGCTTTTAAAAGAAACTCTTCTGGATAATTTGGCGAATCTTGAAAATATCCTCGAACATTCCTTCGGGATCACGCCCTCGGACAAGCGTTTCTGCCAAACTATCGGGTATCTTGTGAATCTTCAATACCAGCTGGACAAGACCATGAAAGAAGGCGTGGAGCATTTTTTTGAGCTCGCCCATGCCGAAGGTCTGACGCCGGCGCCTCAGCCTTTACGGTTCTTCGAATGACGGATGTTTTCCAGAAGATCCTTCAAAAACGCCTGGACGGCGGCCGTCTATCGCCCGAAGAAGGGCTGCAGCTTTACGCGTGCGATCTTATTTCATTGGGGAAAGCCGCGCAAAGATTAACACCGCGTCTTATCCCGAACGGCGTCACCTTCGTCGTGGACCGTAATATCAGCTACACAAATATTTGCACCGTCGGCTGCGATTTTTGCGCGTTCCACCGCCGGTCCGGGCATCCGGACGCTTTTGTCCTGACATTGGAGCAGATTCTCAAGAAAGTTGAGGAACTGGTCGCTCTTGGCGGGACTCAGATCCTTATCCAGGGGGGGATCCATCCGGATCTTCCATTGGATTATTATCTCGGCATGGTCCGGGCCATTCATGAAAAATACCCCCAGGTCCATATCCACTCCTTTTCAGCCGTCGAAATGGATGAACTTTCCAAGAAAAGCAAAATGCCGCTTCCGGAACTTTTCAAGTTATTCAAAGAAGCAGGTCTTAATTCACTTCCGGGGGGCGGCGCGGAGATCCTTGCGGAGCGTGTTCGCAAAAAGATCAGCCCGAGGAAAATATCATCCGATCGTTGGCTTAAGATCATGCGGACGGCGCATGAGGCGGGTCTTAAGACCACCGCGACGATGGTTTTTGGTCATATCGAAACTCTTGAAGAAAGGGTCTTGCACCTTGTCCGGTTAAGGGATCTTCAGGATCAGACGCGCGGTTTCCGGTCGTTCATTCCGTGGAGTTTTGTACCTTATGGGACGCCGAAGATGGATCACATCAATTCGGCGGGCGGAGACGATTATCTTAGAACGGTCGCCATCTCGCGCCTTATGCTCGATAATTTCCAGCATATCCAAAGCGGTTGGCTGACGGAAGGACAAAGGATGGGGCAGATCGCGCTCGCGTTCGGCTGCGACGATATGGGCGGTACGCTGATCGAAGATAAAGTCCTTGAGCCGACGGGGATCAAGGCGGATACGCGCCGCGAAGACCTTATCCGTCTCATCCGGGACGCCGGTTTTATCCCCGTTCAGCGGAATACAAATTATGAGATCGTAAAAGTCTTCGAAGAGGCCGGAAGCGCCTGCCATGGATAAAGAGAGCATTCGCAAGATCTTCGATTCGATCAGCGGCCGGTATGATCTTTTAAATCAGATCCTTAGTTTCGGCATGTCGGAATCCTGGCGCCGCCGGTCAACGGAGGTCATTTTAGGCGATAAAGATTTCTTACCGAAATCCATTCTGGATATCGGTTGCGGTACCGGGAAATTTTTAGAATGCTTTCTGCAAAGAAGGTCCTGGGAGCGCGCTGCCGGGATCGATTTTTCTCAGGCCATGCTAGAAAAAGCCCGCCGCACCGTTCGGGGGAACGTTGTTTGGCTTCAAGAGGATTTTGAAAACATGCCGTTCCTGGATTCGAGTTTCGATCTTGTGATCTCGGGATTTACGCTGCGAAGCGTCCGAAAATTTCCTGAATTCTTAAGCCGCGTTCATCATGTCCTGAATCCCGGCGGAAAAGCCGCATTCCTTGATCTCACACGGCCCCGGAGTTTATGGGCGCGGATATTATTCTTTCCGTATTTAAAATTCATTCTTCCGCTTCTCGGATGGGTTATTTCGGGGAACCGCAAGGCTTATGATTTTCTTTCCGGTTCGGTCCGAAGTTTCCAGGAACCGGAGGAAACCATTCGATTGATGCAATCCTTTGGATTTCGCGACTGTACGACGAAAAGCTTTGCTTTTGGCGCGGCTACGCTTATCATAGGCAGGAAATAAATCCCTATGACGACCCCTGAAGAAAAAATCGCACAATTAGGGCTTTTGTTGCCGCCGACGCCGAAACCCGCGGGGCTTTATCAGCCCTTTGTCGTTTCGGGGAAACTCGCTTTTTTAAGCGGCCAGATCTCGAAAGATGCGGAAGGAAAAGTTTTGGCGGGAAAGGTCGGGAAGGACCTTTCGTTCGAGCAAGGCCGGGCGGCGGCGCGTCTCGCGGCGCTTAATATTTTGAGCATCATGAAGCATTTGATCGGTTTTGAAAAGATCAACCGCATCGTTAAGATGACGGGTTTTGTCCAAACCGCTCCGGATTTTTATGAGATCCCCGCAGTAGTGAACGGCGCTTCCGAAATCCTGGGAGAAGTCCTGGGGGAGCGCGGTACGCATGCCCGTTCCGCTGTGGGAATGAGCAGTTTGCCGCTTAATGCCGCCGTCGAGATCGAAATCATCCTCGAATTAAAATAACGGAAAGTTCCCAAAGGTATGAAAAATTTCCTGAAATTCGTTTGTGTTTTCGGAGGGATTCTTCTTTTGAGCGCTTTTTTGGCGCCGATCCTCTACGATTTTTTTGAAACGTTCCATCATTATAAATTCGAGCGTATTTTTAACCGTCTGGTCATGATCGGCGCGATCGCCGCAGCCGTATTTTTTGTCCGCATCAAAAAAGAATCGCTCGTTAAATTCGGTCTGATCTGGGGGTCTTCCAGTTTCAGGCTTTTGATCCTTGGTTTTTTGACGGGGATCGGGATGTTGGGCATAGTCGCAACCATCGAGGTTCTTTCCGGCCGAGCGGCATTCAGCGTCCAGGACATGAATTGGGCGCAATGGACGGGGAAGATCGCAGCGGCCTTAGGCACCGGTCTTCTGATAGGGGTTATGGAAGAATTTTTCTTCCGGGGTTTTGTGTTTAGGTCCCTCCAGGGTTTGTTTAAGAATAAAATCCTCTTGGCTGTTCTTGTGGCGACCGTTTTTTATTCAAGCGTTCATTTTGTCGGCATGAAAAAGATCTTTGTCGGCTCGGATCCGAACTTTATTGACGGGCTCCGGTTGATCGGGGCGCCTTTTGTTTCGCTTGCGGCATGGCCGAAATTCTGGCCTCAAGCCGTCGGGCTTTTCTTTTTCGGGCTCGCCTTGAACGGAGCGGTTTGCCGGAGCGGTTCGCTTTATCCCGCGATCGGCCTGCATGCGGGATGCGTCTTTTTTATCCGCCTCGACGATCTTTTTATGGAATTCCAGGGAGGCAAATCGCTTTTTTGGGGATCCAAGATCCTTTATGACGGAGTCGCTGGATGGTTTATTCTCATCCTTGCGGGATTATTTTTATGGTTTATCTTGAAACCAGCCGCGGCGAATCGTCCGTAACAGGCATGATCTCATGACGACATTCAACAAAATCACCCGGGAGAAGGTCCTTGATTGTCTCAAACAGATCCGGGAACCCTTGGTAGGCGAGGATATTGTTTCGCTCGGGCTCGTGCGCGAGATCGAGGTCGACAAAAACCGCGTGTTCCTTCATCTGGAATCTTCGGTCGAGGACCCGCGTCTTCGGGACCAATTCCGGGAAACGATCATCCAATCGGTGTTGGCGATCGGCGCTTCGGGCTGCGACGTGCATTTTTCGGAAAAACCGAAATGTGGCGTGAACCCTTCGGCGATCCAGCCGATCCCCGGCGTCAAGCATGTGGTCGCCGTCGCAAGCGGCAAAGGCGGAGTGGGAAAATCCACCGTGGCCGTAAATTTGGCGCTGGCTCTTAAAAAGCTTGGCGCCCGCGTGGGCCTGATGGATGCTGATATCTACGGCCCCAACATTCCCATCATGCTCGGGATCCCGGCGGATAAAAAGCCGGAAACCGCCGGCCAGAGCGAGAAGATCGCTCCGATCGACGCGCATGGTATTCGGGCGATCTCGATCGGTTTTTTTGCAGATCCCGAACAGCCCGTGATCTGGCGCGGCCCGCTCCTTCATAAAACTATCGAACAATTTTTGCATCGCGTGGAGTGGGGCGAACTTGATTTTCTTGTCGTAGATTTGCCCCCCGGCACGGGTGATGTGCAGCTTTCCTTATCGCAGTGGGTGCATTTATCAGGCGCGGTCGTGGTGACCACCCCGCAGGAAGTGGCGCTTGGCGATGTGCGTAAAGCCGTGAACATGTTCCGGCAGCTGGAAGTCACTGTTCTCGGCGTGATCGAGAACATGACAGGCCCTGTTTTTGGAAAAGGCGGGGGAGAAAAAATGGCCGAAGTTTTTCAAGTCCCGTTCTTGGGGGATATTCCTCTTGAGGCGCAGATCCGGGAGTGCGGGGATTCAGGGCTCCCGGTCGTCATGGGATACCCTAAAAGCACGATCAGCGAACGGTTCATGAAGATCGCGGAAGCGATCCGCCGCGCGCTCAAATAAAGATTGAAGGAGAATAATTATGGCAAGATCAAAAAAAACGCAGGATGAGGCGCGATTCCCGAAGTTAGTGACCGAAATGCTGGCTTTATTGGGAGAAAATCCCGGCCGCGAAGGCCTTCGACGCACGCCCGAACGCGTTGTGACGTCCCTGAAGTATCTAACCCAGGGCTATAAGCTCGATCCGAAAGAGATCCTTAAAAACGCCGTCTTCAAAGAGCCTTATGATGAAATGGTGATCGTGAAGGATATTGAGCTTTTTTCGCTTTGCGAGCACCATCTTCTGCCCTTCTACGGCAAAGCCCATATCGCCTATATCCCGAACGGCAAGATCATCGGTCTTTCCAAGATCCCGCGCGTTGTCGAGGTTTTTTCAAGACGCCTCCAGGTCCAGGAACGGCTTACGACCCAGATCGCGGAGTGCCTGATGAACGCCCTCAATCCCAAAGGCGTTGCCGTGGTAATCGAAGCGCTCCATCTCTGCATGTCCATGCGCGGCGTCAGGAAAGCCGATTCCTACACGATCACAAGTTCCATGCTCGGAGCTTTCCGCAAGGACGCGCGCTCCCGCAGTGAATTTCTGAGCTTGATCCGGCTAAAAAGGGAAGAGTAATAAAAATTCCTAAAGTAAAGGATCGCGGGATTTATTTGGGGGAAGGTATTCCGAGCTTCTTTTCCAGTTCCGCGACCTTTTTCCTGAGTACGCGGACATCATCCAAAGTTTCCGCGGCGCGAAGCTGGGCGCCGAACTGTTTTCTCATTTCCTGATACGGCCGGGCGGGCTGGCCGAAATAGATCTGTTTGCCAGGAACTTTCTTATTGGAAGGGAACCCCGCGCCGGCGCCGATCATCGCCCAATCGCCGATCTCCACATGGTCGCCTAAACCGACGCTTCCGCCCATCGTGACATGAGAACCGATCTTACAGCTTCCGGAGATACCGGTTTGCGCGGAGATGACCGTGTGCGGCCCGATCACGACGTTGTGGGCGATCTGGACAAGATTATCGATCTTGCAGCCTTTGCCGATCCGCGTGGAGCCGATCGCCGCACGGTCGATCGTCGAACAGGCGCCGATCTCCACATCATCTTCGATCACGACATTCCCGATCTGCGGCAGTTTCTCATGGGCTGCGGGTGTCGCGACATAGCCGAAGCCGTCCGCCCCGATCACGGTCCCCGCATGGACGACTACATTGGTTCCAAGTTCGGAGTTCTCGTAGATCGTTACGTTCGGGTGGATCACGCAATGGGAGCCGATTTTCACGTTTTCTCCTACGAACGCGTGCGCGCGAAGAACCGATCGGTCACCGATCACGGCATGATCACAAACCGTCACGAAAGATTCGATCGTCACGTCCTTTCCGATCTTGGCCGTTTTAGCGATCGAAGCATTTGAGGCGATCGTGCCAGGGAATTTCTTGGCGGGGAAGAGCTCGCGGAGGATCTGCGCCCAAGCCCGTTTGGGATATTCGACCTGGATCAGGACCTTGGAGGATTGTTTGATTTGTTTTGGGACGATGATACAGGCGATCTCGGAAGTTTCAAGCGACCGGAAACCTTTTTCGTCCTGAACAAAAGAAATATGGCCCTTCAGCGGATTTTCAAAATTTGTGATCCCTTCGATCACAGTCGAAGCATCGCCTACCACCGTACCGCCGATCATTTTTGCGAACTCTTCAACGGTTTTACGCATAGGGATCATTTCTCGGCCGGGGTCTTTTCAGATGTGGCGGGAGCGGGCTCAGGCGCTGGCGCCTCTTCTTCGAGCCCTTCCGTGGTTTCCTCCGCCGGTTTTGGCAGGGCGAGGTAGTCTTTCAGGTTGGCCCGTTTATTGACGTCGGCGGTCCAGACCATGAAATCCGTTTTTTGCTTTTCGATGATCTTTTCTTTTTCTTTCGGGTCCGTGACCTTATCAGCGTCGACCGGAGTAAAGCTCGCGATCTTGACGCGCAAAAGTTTTTGAATGCGCATGAACTCCCGGAGCCCTTCCTCAAAATCGCGCGGCGACATATGGAGCGCGCGGGTCAGCCAGATCTTGTATTGTTCCTGCGTCGGATTCACAAGCCCCTGTTGCTTGAGGAGGTTCGCGATCTCATTACGGACGTCCTCATCCGAGATCTTGACGCCCTCGCGCTTCGCTTCACGGGCGTAGATAATATTCTGCCAGGTATAGCTGCGGAGCGCTTCCGGGTCTTCCAGAGGTTTTTCCGTCGGCATGAAAAGCTGGGTCGCGCTATAGAATTGATTGTATTCCTGAAAAGAAACGGTCTTACCGAATATTTCGCCCGCAAAACGCCCTTCTTTCTTGAGAGCGCTTACGGAGTAGCCGCCCCAGAGAATAAAAGAACCGACCACGACCCAGATGATAAGTTTGGTGTATTTTCGCAAGAACTTCAACATAGGACGGATAATGTAACATAGCGTCTTTAAAATAACAATCGAAGAAGCTGTGCGGTTGACAAGGATAGAAGGCTTTTGTATGATACCGCAAATGGGACACGAAACAACCGCACTTCAACGCATTTTTAGGCACAAGAAAGCGCTTCAAGCGCCTGTTCTTGTGCCTTTTTTATTTTTAGTAAGGTCGTGACTTATGAAGCAAAGCGAATATAAGTCACATGACCGAACTAAACCCCGCACCCAGTTGCAGCCGGGTTATCTCCCGGAATATCTGGGTGCGGGGTTAAATTCCAGCCTATCATTTACGTCTCTTTGTTCCGTAAATGATGCTGTCATTTAAGGAGGAGACCGCCATGTCGGTTTTTATCGGAAAAGATCGTAAAGCACGCAGGGCTTATGGTTTTGATGAGATCGCATTAGTGCCGGGGGATATCACCATCAATCCCGAAGAGGTTGATATTAAAATGCCTTTGGGGGATATGACGCTCCCGATCCCGTTCCTGGCTTCGGCGATGGACGGTGTCGTGGATCCCAAGTTCGCGATCGCGATGGGGAAGCTGGGCGGTCTGGCCGTCCTGAACCTCGAGGGGATCTATACCCGCTACGATGATTATGAAACGATCCTTGAGGAGATCTCCAAGGCGACGCCGGAAAAGGCGACGCAGCTTGTCCAGAAGCTTTACGTCAAGCCCATCAATGAAAAACTGATCGCTAAACGCGTACGGGAGATCAAGAAAGCAAAAGTCCTTTGCGCCGTGAGCGCGATCCCGCAGCGCGCCGAACGATTCGGAAAGATCGTCGAAGAAGCGGGCGCGGATATCTTTGTGGTGCAATCCACCGTCACCACCGTGCGTCATATCGCAAAAGCCTACCAGGTCGTTGATTTCAAGAAACTCTGCAGGAAGATGAAGATCCCTGTGATCCTCGGCAATTGTGTGACTTATAAAGTCGCGCTCGAACTCGCTGAAACGGGTTGCGCGGGGCTTCTTGTCGGCATCGGACCAGGCTCCGCCTGCACGACACGCGGCGTGCTCGGGATCGGCGTTCCGCAGGTGACCGCGATCGCGGATTGCGCCGCGGCGCGCGAGTTCTATTACAAAAAGACCGGTAAATATGTTTCTATCATTGCCGACGGCGGCATGTCCACGGGCGGGGATATCTGCAAATCCATCGCAAGCGGCGCGGACGGCGTCATGGTCGGTTCGGCGTTCGCCAGGACGAAAGAAGCCCCCGGCCGCGGATTCCATTGGGGGATGGCGACGCCGCACGCAAACTTGCCGCGCGGCACAAGAATTCACGTTGGAACCACCGGGACGCTGGAGGAGATCCTCTACGGGCCCGCGCGTCTTGACGACGGGACGCAGAACCTTGTCGGCGCGCTTCGTACTTCGATGGGAAATGTCGGTGCCAAGAATATCCGGGAGATGCAGCTGACCGAGATCGTGATCGCGCCGGCCATCAAGACGGAAGGAAAACTCTTCCAATCCGCGCAAAAGCTCGGAATGTGTAAATAAACCGCGGGACTCGTTCCTCGGGACTCGTCTCTTGTTTTAACGAGTCCCCAGTCCCAAGTCCCCGTTTTTGGAGTTTTATGGATCAAACCATCATTGTTCTTGATTTCGGGTCGCAGTACACGCAGCTGATCGCGCGGCGTGTGCGCGAAAACAAAGTTTTCTCCAAGGTCTATCCTTTCAGCGTGCCTTTTGACAAAGTCATGGCCGAAAAACCGAAAGGGATCATCTTTTCGGGTTCTCCGGCAAATGTCTACGGCAAAGGCGCTCCGATCCCCGATAAACGTTTTCTTCATTGCGGCGTTCCGATCCTCGGGATCTGCTACGGGATGCAGCTTCTTTCTCACAAGCTCGGCGGCCGCGTCCACAAATCCAAAAAACGCGAATATGGGTTCGCAAAACTTCACGTTTCCAAGCGCGAAAGCCCGCTTTTCCGCGGGATCCCGAAGACGATCACTTGCTGGATGAGCCACGGGGATAAACTCGACAGGATCCCCCAAGGGTTCGAGCGGCTGGCTTATACGGAAAACGCGCCTTTCGCGGCTATGGGCGATCCCGCGCGCGGGATCTATGCGATCCAATTCCATGCCGAGGTCGTTCATACCGAACTAGGTTCCAGGATCCTGAAGAACTTCCTGGTCGGGGTCTGCGGCTGCCGGCAGAACTGGACGCCAAAATCCTTCATCAAGGAAACCGTTAAAAAGATCCGCCAACAGGTCGGCCATGACCGCGTGGTGCTCGGGCTTTCAGGCGGCGTCGATTCCTCGGTCGCGGCCGTTTTGATCCACAAAGCCATCGGTAAGAAACTCAACTGTATTTTTGTCGATAACGGCCTGCTGCGTCTTAAAGAGGCCGATAAGGTTGAAAAAACATTCCGCGGTCATTTTAAAATGAATCTCAAAGTCGTTGATGCCGAAAAGATCTTTTTAAGCCGCTTAAAAGGCGTGATCGATCCGGAGAAAAAACGCAAGATCATCGGCAAGACCTTCATCGATGTGTTCCAAAAAGAGGCGAACCGCTTGGGCAAGGTGCCGTTCCTCGCGCAGGGGACGCTTTATCCGGACGTGATCGAATCGGTTTCTTATTTCGGCGGCCCGACCAGCACGATCAAAAGCCATCACAACGTCGGCGGGCTCCCGAAGGATATGAAATTCAAACTCGTCGAACCGCTTAAAGAGCTTTTTAAAGATGAGGTTCGCGCGGTAGGTTACGCGCTCGGGATCGACAAAGACATCGTGGGCCGGCAGCCGTTCCCGGGACCCGGCCTCGCGGTCCGTATTTTAGGCGAGGTCCGCAAGGACCGCTGCGATCTTCTACGCAAAGCCGACTGGATCGTGATCGATGAGATCAAAAAGGCGGGTTATTACGACAAGGTTTGGCAATCCTTCGCGGTCCTGCTTCCGATCCAAAGCGTCGGCGTGATGGGCGATGAGCGCACTTATGAGAACGCCGTCGCGGTGCGCGCCGTGACGTCTTTAGACGGCATGACCGCCGACTGGGCCAAATTGCCGCCGGAACTTTTGGGCCGCATCTCGAATCGCATCATCAACGAAGTGCGCGGCATCAACCGCGTCTGTTACGATATTTCCAGCAAACCCCCGGCTACCATTGAGTGGGAGTAAAACCAAAAAACGGGACTTGGGACCAGGGACTCGTTTCTCGTTCTTTTTTGGTTTTTTGTAATCATTTAACGAGTCCCGAGGTACGAGCTGCGAGTCCCGAGCATGTCACACAGCGATTTCGTCCATCTTCATTGCCATACCGAATACAGCCTTCTCGACGCCACCTGCAAGATCGATGAGCTCATGGCTCGCGCCAAAGAACTTCGTTTCCCGGCGCTTGCCATGACCGACAACGGCAACCTTTTCGGCGCCATCCAGTTCTATTCCAAAGCCATGAAAGAAGGCGTTAAGCCCATCATCGGCATGGGGGCTTATGTGGCGCCTGGCTCCCGCCTTGAAAAACAGGCTCACGGCATCAAAGAAGCGTCTTTTCATCTGACGCTTTTAGCCATGAACGAGCGAGGCTATAAGAACCTCATGAAGTTGGCGAGCATCGGATACACGGAGGGTTTTTACTATCGGCCCCGCATCGACAAAGAAGTGCTTAAAGAACATTCCGAAGGCCTGATAGGGCTTTCAGGCGGGCTTAAAGGCGAGATCCCGTATTATCTTTATCACGATGAAATGCATGACGCCCGCAAGATCGCCGAGGAATACGCCGGCATTTTCGGAAAAGACCGGTTTTTTCTTGAAATCATGGATCACGGCCTTGACCCGCAGAAAAAAGTCATCCAAGGTTCACAGAAACTCGCCAAAGATCTCAAAATCGGGATTGTTGCCACCAACGATGTTCACTACATCCACCAGAACCAGGCGATGGCGCATGACGCATTGATCTGTATCGGTACGGGTTCCAAGCTCGACGAACCGAACCGCATGCGTTACCAAGGCGACCAATATTACCTCCGGTCCGCCGAGGAAATGAAGGCCCTTTTTAAGGATATCCCCGAGGCGATCCACTCCACGATCGAGATCGCAAATCGCTGCAATCTCGAACTTGATTTCCATAAGATCTTCCTGCCGCAATTCGCGCCGCCGGAAGGGAAAACACAAGTCCAGTATCTCGAAGAGCTTTGTTTTGGTCTTCTGCGCGAGCGTTTTTCGGGATCGATCCCCGCGAATTACGAGGCGCGCCTTCGCACTGAGATCAATCTCATCAACAAAATGGGTTATATCAGCTACTTTTTGATCGTTTGGGATTTTATCCGTTTTGCCCGCGAAAAAAATATCCCTGTGGGTCCGGGCCGCGGGTCCGCCGCGGGCAGTCTCGTGGCCTATGCGCTTCATATCACCGATATCGATCCCATCAGGCACCAGCTCTATTTTGAACGCTTTCTCAATCCCGAACGCGTCAGCATGCCGGATATTGATATCGACTTTTGTTACGAACGCCGCGATGAAGTGATCGATTATGTGAAACGTAAATACGGCACCCAGAGCGTCGCGCAGATCATTACCTTTGGGACCATGGCGGCGAAAGCGGCCGTGCGCGACGTGGGACGCGTCATGGGTTTTTCATACGGGGAAGTGGATCGCATCGCGAAAATGATCCCGCTGGAGCTTAAGATCACGATCAAGCAGGCCCTGGAACGCGAGCCCGCGTTAAAAGAAATGGTTAATTCGGATGCCAGGGTCGCGCAGCTGATCGGAACCTCTCAGGCGCTTGAAGGGCTTTCACGCCACGCCTCGATCCATGCGGCCGGCGTTGTGATCTCGGATGTTCCGCTCACGGAACATGTCCCGCTTTATAAGACCGAAGACCAGATCTGTACCCAGTACACCATGAAAGACCTCGAAAAGATCGGCCTTCTTAAAATGGATTTTCTCGGCCTTAAAACGCTTACCGTGATCGATGAAACGGTCAAGATCGTCCAGAAAATGCGCGCCGTCAAAGTGGATATCGTAAACCTTCCGGAGGATGATCCCGAGACCTATGAAATGCTTGCCAAGGGCGACGCGCTCGGGGTGTTCCAGCTTGAAAGTTCGGGGATGCGCGACCTTCTTAAAAAAATGAGGCCGAGCCGTTTCGAACATCTTGTGGCCTTGCTCGCGCTTTACCGCCCGGGTCCGCTTGGGAGCGGCATGGTGGATGATTTCATCAAACGGATGCGCGATCCCAAACTCATCAAGTACGATCATCCGGCGCTTGAACCAAGCCTGAAAGAAACTTATGGCGTCATCCTTTATCAGGAGCAAGTGATGCGGATCGTGAGCGATCTCGCGGGATTTACGCTTGCGCAAGCCGATTCGCTTCGCCGCGCGATCGGAAAAAAGATCCCGGAGGTCATGGCCAAGGAGAAAAAAGCCTTTGTAGACGGCGCCATGAAGCGCGGCGTCAAAGAAAAGGTCGCCGAGAAGATCTGGGAACTTATCGATTACTTTTCCGGCTACGGTTTCAACAAATCCCATTCGACGGCTTACGCCGCGGTTTCTTATCAAACGGCTTATCTTAAGGCGCATTATCCGGTGGAGTTCATGACAGCGCTTCTTACCTCGGAAATGAACAACACGGATAAGGTCGTGCAATACATCGAAGCCGCCAAAAAGATGGGGATCGATGTCCTTCCGCCCGCGGTCAACGAAAGTTTTTCGGATTTTACCTGCGTCGGTAATCACATCCGCTTCGGACTCGCGGCGATCAAAAATGTCGGTTCGACCGCGATCGAATCGATCATCGGTTCGAGGATGAAAGACGGGCCCTTCCGCTCGCTCTTTGATTTTGTCCAGCGCGTGGACCTTCGCACCTGCAACCATAAAGTCCTGGAAAGTTTGATCAAATGCGGGGCCTTCGATGAATGGAAGCTCCACCGCTCCCAGCTGATGGCCATGCTTGATACGGTTGTTGATATGGGTTCGAACCTCCAAAAAGACCGCAGCCGCGGCCAGCTTTCCTTTTTTGAAAGCGGCGCCGGCCCCGAAGCGTTTCATGATCAGCAAGCCGCGGTGCCAGATATTCCGGAATGGCCGGAAAACCAAAAACTTGCTTATGAGCGCGAATTGATCGGTTTTTATGTTTCTTCCCATCCTCTTTCCAAATACAGCAAGATCCTCAAGAATTACGCGACGGCTTCCACGGCCAATCTTTCGGAATTCAATCATCAGGCGGAGGTCACGATCGGCGGGATCATCGATACGATGAAAGAGATCCTGACGAAAAAAGGGGATAAGATGGCCTTCATCAGCTTGCAGGACCTGAACGGCTCCTGTGAAACGGTTATTTTTCCAAGTGTTTTTAAGGCCGCGGGGGACTTGCTTCAAAAAGACGCGCTTATTTTTGTGCGCGGGAAAGTCGATGCCCGCGACGACGTCGCAAAGATCCTCGCCGATGAGATCGTGCCCCTTGAAGAAGTTCCGAAGCGTTTTACGCGTCTCATCGCCGTCAATATCAAGACAGCGGGCCTAAGCCCCGATGTTTTACAGGAAGTGCGGAAAATCCTCGTGAAGCATAAGGGAAGCACGCCTGTTTATCTTACCCTCCAGGACCCCAAAGGACGCATGACCGTTCTTGATTCCGGCGATAAGCTGAAAGTTTCGACCTCGGATGTTCTTTTTGAAGAACTCGAGCGTCTTTTAGGCGAAAATTGCGTTAAGATCCGCTCTTGAAGCGGATTATTTTCGTTAACCCCTGTCCGCGCCTGAAGTTACAACTTAAATCGCTTGACAGGGACCAGCGGATTTGCTATTTTCTCGCATCTTCAAACAGGACAAGCAGTTGGGTGAAAACCCCCTTGCTTCTTCGATAAAGGAGGTGGGAATTTGACTAAAAAAGATATCGTGATGAAGGTCTCGAATGAAACGAATCTCACCCAGATCGATGTCAAGAAGATCGTCCAGAAAACCCTCGATGTTATTTCTGAAAGCCTTCAACGCGGTGA
>ENA-UOWG01000662-UOWG01000662.1-activated-sludge-metagenome-genome-assembly--contig:-NODE-662-length-42536-cov-7.583602_pt1 | contig 42536 bp, 41 predicted proteins | sample MGYA00238147_ERZ761563 | MGnify/ENA primary metagenome ERZ761563 (study PRJEB28884, sample SAMN05720216) | anaerobic digester metagenome | isolation source: active sludge of municipal...
ATCGCTTGAGATATCGGAAAAGACCTTCGGTAAGGACCACAACCAAGTGGCGACGACCCTCAACAACCTGGCGGTCGTCTATAATTATACCGGCCGTGTGGCGGAAGCCGGACAGCTTCTCGCAAGATCGCTTGCGATCAGGGAAAAGGCCTTCGGCCCCGACCACCCCGATGTTGCTCAATCTCTGTTCAATCTGGCTTGCGTCCAATGGGTTGCCGGGCGAAGCAATGATGCCCATAGATCGTTTGTCCGCGCTTCCGTGGTCAACGAAAAGGTAAAGGATGGTGTCTTCCTTATCCTTCAGGAGAAACAGAAGCTTGCGTTTGTGAGGCAGAATACAAATCTGATAGATGGGTTTCTTTTCCATACTGTGTCATGCATGACTGCCGATCCCTCGGCCGTCGGGGATGCCTTCAACGCATGGATCAGGTGGAAAGGTTCCGTCCTCGAAGCGCAGGGCAGGTATATTGATGCCCTCGCCACGTGCGGCGATCCTGTGGCAGTGGATAAGCTCAGGAAACTTACCGAAATGAAGAGGCAGATAGCCAGGCTGCAGTTGTCGGGGCCCGGAAGAGCACCTGCCGGTGATTACATCGAAAAGATCGCCGTGCTCCAAAAAGATGCAGACGCCCTGGAGGCCGAACTCATGACCCTGAGCAGGGATTTTTCGCGCGAGAAAAAAACGTCGAAAGCCGATATGATGGTGCTTTCATCATCCATGCCCAAAAACAGCGTATACCTTGATTACGCCAGGATAAGGCACTGGGATTTCACGAAAAGTTCATGGAGCAAGCCGCGCTATCTCCTTTTTGTTCTCACAACGGGAGAAAAACCGCAGGTAAAGCTCGTTGATGTCGGGGATGCCGACAACATCGATGCCCATGTCGGTTCTTTTTTAAAGGAGCTGAACCGTGCCAAAACCGAAGGGGCCCTCCCGGACGAGAGAAAGCTCAGAAAAGAGGCATCGGTCCTTTACGGCCTTCTCATCAAACCGGTCGAACCCTTGCTGAAAGGAAGGAAACATCTCCTCATCAGTCCAGACGGAGATCTGAACCTTATCCCCTTCGAGGCCATGACGATACCGGCGGGAAGTTATCTAATCGAAAAGTACATGGTAAGCTATGTTGGCGCCGGAAGGGACATGGTGAAATTCACACCATATTCCTTAAAAGGCGGAGCATCGCTTGTCATGGCCGATCCGGATTACGACCTGGGGCAGAAGGGCCTGGAACAGGCAAAGGAAGCCATGGGAGTAAAGCCCGCCCGGGCGAGGGGAACCGTCTCTCGTGACATGCAGGGTATGCATTTCGACCGGCTCCCCGATACGAAGGAAGAAGCGAACGCCATTGAAAAGATCCTGAAGGGCAGGATGGGTCAGGAAGTGGCGAACTATCAGAACGCCCGTGCCCTTGAGGACGTTCTCTTCAATGCGAGGTCCCACAGGATCATTCATCTGGCCACGCATGGATATTTTCTGAAGCCCGAAGAGATAAGGTCGAACAAGGTCGGCCCGGCGATTGAGGAGACAAGGGAACTGGCCGGTCTTTCCATCGAGAACCCCATGCTCCGCTCGGGCATTGTCCTCGCAGGGGCGAACACCTCTATTAAGGAGGGGACCGATGAAGGGATGGTGACGGCGGAGAAAGTGCTCGGGCTCAACCTCAGAGGGACCGATCTCGTTGTCCTCTCCGCCTGTGAGACCGGTGTCGGCGACGTCAAGGGCGGCGAAGGTGTTTTCGGGCTCAAGCGGGCCTTTACGCTCTCAGGGGCAAAAACCCTCGTGATGAGCCTGTGGAGCGTGCCTTCAAAGGAGACGGTGGACCTTATGACGTCTTTTTACAAACTCCTTTCGGATGGCAGGACGGGTTCTGAGGCAATGAGGCAGGCGAAGCTTGCCCTTATGAAGAAAAAGCGCAACCCATTCTTCTGGGGCGCATTTACCGTGACGGGGACGCCATAGCCGGGCAAGGAAGCCCCTCTTCCTTTTTTAACGTTTCACAAACTTGCCATTATACATGGGGCTCACGTCGCCCCCTCCACGAACGAAGTCCGCGGAGCCTCCCCCTCTCGCTTGCCGTGCAAGCTGCAGTGACGAAGGCAAAGGGGATCCGAGATCTCCCCCAACCCCTCTTTGGAAAAGAGAGGCCGGGAGGGATTTGTTCCATGAACGATAAACTTCTCATAAACTCTTAAACTGTTTTTGCGCTCTGGCCTTGTTTTTATTCGATCTTGATAAATGCCCTTGGGGTCAGTATCTGCAAATGGAATGGCAGGCTGTCTATATCGAGAAGGTCTTTATCCCCGGTGATCAATATATCAGCAGCAGCCTCATCGCAGCACTCGAGGATCATATTGTCTTTGGGGTCCCGGCAGATATCAATTGTTTTTTCGGGAAAGACGATCTTGGCTTCGGATACAAAGGCCGCTATCCCCGCGATCAATGCCTTGAACTGTTCCCTGCCTATCTTGTTTTTGCGAGGAGCTCTTTAGGTACATCGCGATATTCATCGAGCAATTGAGGTGAAACAAAGATCTCTGAATCTTCAAAAGCTTTTGCCAGCACCTTTTTTGGCAAACCGCCGAAGGCGAAGGCGGAAACTACCACCCCGGTGTCAACGACGATCCTAAGCTTTTTTTTCGTAAGCTTTTCTCCTTACCGCTTTTACAGCTTTATCAACGTCTTTGATCGTAAGGGGGGTTTTTTTAAATGCCTCTCCGGCAATTTTGAAGGCCGCATCCAACCTGTCTTTGGGTGAGAGTGCCGCCAGGATGTAATCTCCAGGGTCGATCTTTTTGGCTGTGTTTTTCATACCTGCCACCTTGTTGTTGTTGCCTGGTTCGTAAATCCACCGCAAACACTGATTATGCCTAATAGTATCAGATGGTTAAATTAGAGTCAAATCGTATCATTGCCCCTGCTGTTCAAGGCGGTGTAAAGACAGTTTGAAAGTTTCACAGTTTGAATGTTTGAAAGCGGCAAGGCAGGCAGTTAGTTGTTTTTGTTAATGAGGTTCACGATGACCTTGATCATTACATCCTTTTCCTCCGTTCTGCTCTCCGCGATCATCAGCGTCAGGGCAACAAGCGCGTTGTCTCCTATGCGTTTTGCGCCCCCGCTGCGGTAAAGGATCCCATTGGCATCAAGGAACCAGAGGAAAAGGGAGGCCGCGATCCGTTTATTGCCATCGATGAAAGAGTGGTCCTTGACCACAAAGTACAGAAGATGCGCGGCTTTTTCTTCGACGCTCGGATAGAGGTCCTTGCCTTCGAAGGTCTGATATATGCTGCCGAGGGACCCTTTTAATGAGCCATCCTTTTCCCGGCCGAAAACAGAGCTTCCCGCAATGCCGGGTGATTGAGAGAGACGGTCTATAGCGGCCCTCGCAGCTTCATACGTTATCATGAAACCGGCTCGTCCCGTGGTGTCACTGATGACAAGACGCCCGTGGTCATAGTCATCAAGGAGCCGCAGAGCCAATGAATAGTCCGCCACCACCCTGAGGAGGCCTTCAGCCTCCGGTCCTGCCAGTTGCCGCTCTTCCGCTATTCTGCCCAGAAGGTCAACGGTCTGCTGCAGTTCCTTTAAACGCCGGTTTTCTTCCCTGAGCCGCTTCTCATTGACGGAATACCCTTTGAGAATGTGGTCGCGAAGCACATTTGTGGCCCATATGCGGAATTGTGTCCCCCGCTTTGAATTGACCCGGTAACCCACGGAAATGATCATATCCAGGTTATAAAATGTGGTCTGGTAAGTCTTTCCATCTTCGGCAGTATGTGCAAATTTTACACATACTGAATCACGGAGAAGTTCGTGGGTTTTTAAAACATTGTTTATGTGTTTTGTGATAACACTGCGTTCTGTTTCAAAAAGAGAACTCATTTGTTTCTGGGTAAGCCATACGGTGCCTTCCCTCAGATTAACGTCCAGCGTCATCCGGCCGTCCTGTGTCCTGTAAAGCACTATCTTGTCAGTAAGATCGTCCTTCATTAGAACCCCCCCTTATCATTTTGTTGTTTATTGGGTATTACTTTTGAAGGACGAAAAAAGAGCGCTTCAAGCGGTCTTTTAGGGTTTGTCCGGTTTCTCTGGTTTCTTCAGTTTGTTTGGTTTATAAAGAGCCCCTCTTTTTTTTAACGCTTCATAAACATTCAAACGCTCCATAAACTCTCAAACTGTCTTTTTGGGTTTGTTCAGTTTGTACGGTTTGTTCTGTTTCTATGGTTTATAAAGAGCCCCTCCTTCTTTAGAATCCCGTTCATTCGAGCTTTTTTAACTCAGTGGTTCTCAAAAGAGATCTCATTTGTACTATAGCGATGCGGTTGAGCTTTTCAAGCCTGCCTCGTTTTTAAACCTCTCGAATTCGACAGGGTTAAATCCGGGGTTGTTGATCTGTTCCCATATGCCGAGGAATTCGATTGTATTGCGGTTTCTGAGCCAATTGTAAAGTATGGTTTCACTACCGAACTTTCTGACCATATCAGTTAGAGAGATATAGTCGGTATCATACGTTTTGATGACAGTAATTTCGTTACCCTGTACGTTGATGATCCGGTGTTTCATGGGCATCTGCTCCTTTTTGTATTTTCAATGGTATTACTTTTGAAGGACGAAAAAAGAGCGCTTCAAGCGGTCTTTTAGGGTTTGTCCGGTTTCTCTGGTTTCTCCCTTTCAAGCCGTTCAAGCATTCAAGCCCTTCAAGCCATTTTTTATCTCACACCCGTTCTTGAAAACAGTTTCAACCGTTTCAACCGTTTCAACGGTTCCAGCAGTTAAAGGCCTCAAATCTTTTTTTGGATTTTCCTGTTGAAACGGCTTAAGCGGCTCGAACAGTTGAAACTGTTCTTTACCTCACGCCCGCTCTCCCTTTGGGTTCGCTGGAGGCAACGGAGCCTGGGGAGGAAGCCTTAAAAACATGCGGACAGATCTTAGAGAAGACCAAGATCAGTCCGCAGTCCGATCGCCCTGGAACGGGCGATAATAAAACGATCGTGGATAACACTTCTGCCGTGTATCCGTCAGTCATTATGTGCCAGCAAAGGTTTCTTTACCATCCCGCTTGCGGGATCTGGAATGCGCCGCATGGATGTTATTCTCCATCCATGCGGCGCACAATCTTCCTCCTTATGCTCCCCTGCCTCCAGAGAGGAACGTTAGTGACGAACGGGCGTGAGACAGAAAGACAGCTTGAACCGCTTGAATGGAAAAATTCTACTCTCTTTATTTGTTAGAACCGTATAAACCGAACAAACCGTTTTCCCTGTGCCACCCTGTTGTCACCCCCGCCTGTTACAATGGGTATGCGAAGAGGTTATCAAGCGTCATTGCGAGGGGGAAACCATGGGCAAGGCAAATGAAACGGAGAGCGACTTCCCGGAATTCCTGTCTCACCTGGAGTTCCTGGGCTACGAGATCGAAGCCGGTGGGCAGGACATGGAAAAAGGCGTCGCGGCGAGGCATCGCCACAGGGCGGACCTGTGGGTGTGCAGGCGGTTCATGGGGATAAGCCTCACGGTCACATTCGGCATGGGCCAGAATTCGATCACCTACCTGTCCGATTATCTACAGCTCATGAACAGGCTCAACAAGAGATCGAGGGTCGGCCTGTTCTACACCGACGCGGACGACGGGAAGCCGAACGTGCATATGTACGCCCTGTACACGGCCAGGTACGAAAAGAGATCGTTCGGCGTTTTCATGGACATATTCCACAGTGACATCGAAGAGATGAGAAACACATCCGATTTCGACTTTTTCACCGAGGACGGGCTGATCAATGTTGCGGAAAAACAATAAAAACAGGCGATAGGTGATGGGTGATAGGTCATGGAAAAGACAGTTCCAGGTTCCATGTTCAAGGTTCCAGGGAGAAGACAAGACATTGTCTCATGCCCGCTCTCCCTTCGGGTTCGCTGGAGCAAAGGAGCCTGTGGAGGAAACCTTAAAAGAATTGCGGCCGGATCTTAACATCTGGTCATAGGTGATAGGTTATGGGTTATGGGAAAACAGTCCTTCCCATGACCTATCACCCCGGACCCATTACCTGTCTTTTCCTGTCCGCAGTCCGATCGCCTTGAAAGGCGATAATAAAGATTTTTTTCCATCCCGCCTGCGGGATCTGGACTGCGGCGTATGGATGTTATTCTCCATCCATGCGACGCACATCTTCCTCCTTATGCTCCATTGCCTCCAGTGAGGAGTGAAGTGACGAACGGGCGTGAGATAAAAAACAGGTTTATACGGTTTCTCTAGTTTCTTTGGTTATTAGAACCATACAAACCGTACAAACCCAAAAAAACAGTTTGAGAGTTTATGAAACGTTTGAAAGTTTGTGAAGCGTTAAAAAAGAAGGAGCTCTTTATAAACCGAATAAACCAGATAAACCAAACAAACCAGATAAACCGTACAAACTGTACAAACCGTACAAACCAAAAAAGAGGGTGATATGACAAAACCGATACAAGTTCGTTTCTGGGGCACCAGGGGTTCCACACCGGCCCCGATAGGCGCCGGCACAATACGGGAAAAGATCATCCGGGCCATCGGGCAGGCGAGGGGCCGGGCCTTTGAGACCGATGAGGAGATCGCACAGTTCGTGGAGGGCCTGCCCATGTCGGTTGGCGGGTACTACGGCGGCAACACGCCCTGCGTGGAGATAAAAGGGGGAGAGGAATATGTGATCTGCGACGCCGGGACGGGTATAAGGGACTTCGGTCACAGCCTGGCCCCCGGCGCGGAGGGTTCCACGTTCCACATATTCATGTCCCATTTCCACTGGGGCCATATCCAGGGGTTCCCCTTCTTCGCGCCCGCGTATGCCCCTGGCAACCTCATCAGGATATACGGCTTTCACGGCGGCATGGAGAGGGCCTTCGAACACCAGCAGGCCTGCGCCCATTTCCCTGTTCCCCTGCAGTCGATGGGGGCGAAGGTCCAGTTCGTCCGGCTCAAGCCGGGACGCGACTACCACATCGGCGGGTTCACGGTCAGGGGGATCGAACAGAGGCATCCCGGGGTTTCCTATGGGTACCGGTTCGAGAGGGACGGCAAGGCCATAGTCTACTCGACGGACGCGGAGCACAAAACGAGCTATGAAAGCGCTGCCCGCGAAGATTCATATCCCTTCATCGATTTCTTCAGGGACGCGGACCTGCTCATCTTTGACGCGCCCTACGACTGGAGCGAGGCTGTGCTCGCGAAGGACGACCACGGCCATTCGGACTACACGGCGGCGGTGGAGCTTAGCGTTAGGGCGAACGTGAAGCGCCTGTGCATGTTCCACAGCGAACCAACCCACACCGACGAGAGGCTCGATATGCTCCTCGACGACGCGAGGAACTACCTGAAGATACGCACAAACCACACAGGCCACCCCCTAAAGATAGACCTTGCGTACGACGGGCTTGTGGTGGAGGTGTGAAGACGGTTTGAAAGTTTATGAGACGTTTGACAGTTTATGAAGCGTTAAAAAAAGAAGGAGCTTTTTGCAAACCAGACAAACAGAACAAACCGTACAAACTGAACAAACCCAAAAAAACAGTTTGACAGTTTATGAAGCGTTTAAAAGAGATAAGGAGAAGAAAAAGATTTGTTCACAGGCCTGCTCTCATTGGAATACGGTTTCCTTTGTTTCTTTGGTTAGTTAGGTCATTGCAACCAAACAAACCATACAAACCAGATAAACCGTATAAACCTATTTTCCTTTGAAATATCAGGGAGAAAGGGGTAAAAGGTAGTTAGTATTGGGGTAATAAAGATAGTTTGAAAGTTTGAGAGTTTATGATGCGTTCCAGGGTTAAGAAATATTTTTCCTTAGAATGTTCTTAACGTCGAACATGGAACCTTGAACTTGGAACTGTCTTTTATCCTTGGAACAGTTTTAAGAAGCGCTCACCAGTGATTTCAGCATAGGTATTGCATCTAGAGCCTTCACGCGGGGAAGGGGGTTTCCCGATGAAGCAGATTGGCACTACGATCATCTGTCCGCACTGTAAGAAAGAGATCCCACTCGATGAGGCACTTACTCATCAGATAAGGGAAACACTCCAGAAAGAACTCAATGAAGAAATTACCAAGCGTGAGGTAGAATTTGGCGAGAGGCTCGCCGCACTCACAAAAGACAAAGAGGAATTCAAGAAGCTCAAAGAAAAGCAGGAAAAGGATTTCGAAGCCGAGAAGGAAAAGCTCCGCACCCGTTACGATGAGGACTTGAAAAAGGCCCTTGAGAAGGCAGGGGAAGCGGCAAAGAAGAAGGCTGAAGAAGCCCTCGCGGTGGAACTCAAGAGTCTCCGGGAGGAAGTGGAAGAAAAGGGCAGGGTGCTCAAGGAATTCCAGACCAAGGAATTCGAGCTTCGCAAGGAAAAGCGCAAACTCGAGGAAGAAAAAGAGAATATGGGCCTCGAGATCGAGCGGAAGCTCGATTCCGAAAGGCAGAAGATAAGGGAAGAGACGTCAAAACGTTTCGTCGAGCAGCAAACCCTCAAGGACCGCGAGAAGGACATGCTCATCGATTCGCTTAAAAAGAAGGCGGAAGAGTTGCAGCAAAAACTCGAGCAGGGCTCTCAGGAGCGCCAGGGTGAGACCCTCGAGCTTGTCCTTGAAGACCTCCTGCGCGCTAAATTCCCGCAGGATACCATAGAACCTGTCCCGAAGGGGATGAAGGGTGCTGACCTCATCCAGAAAGTCTGCTCTTCCAACGGCCAGATTTGCGGTACTATCATATGGGAGTCGAAACGGACAAAGGCTTGGAGCGACGGGTGGATCGACAAGCTCAAGGAGGATCAGAGAGAGGCCAAGGCCGATATCGCTGTCATCATATCCACGGTACTCCCGAAGGACATCAGTGATGACGTAGACAACGTGAAAGGTGTGTGGGTGACGAACTTTCCCCTCGCAGTCGGGCTAGCTATGGCCCTCAGGTCTGGTGTCATAGAAATAGCGATGGCGAAGCAGGGCATGGTGGGAAAGAGCGAGAAGATGGAGATGCTCTACGGATATCTCTCCGGCTCCGAGTTTCGCCAGCAGATCGAAGGCATTGTGGAGGCCTTTGCCTCCCTGAAAAAAGACCTCGACCATGAGCGCAACGCCATGGAAAAGATTTGGGCCAAGAGAGAAAAGCAGATAGAACGTGTGATCAAAAGCACGGGCAGGATGTACGGCAGCCTCCAGTATGAGTCTAGGGGTCAAATCTTTATTATTGACAAACCCTGCCGCCTGCTGGTAGTTTTTGCTCAATGGCACGGCCCTTGAGGATACAGTATGAGAATGCGGTCTACCACGTCACCTGCAGGGGGAACGCACAGCAGGACATCTTCGCTGACGACCATGACCGGGCACGTTTCATCTCCCTCCTGCAGCGTTCATCGGAGATATACCAGGTGAGCGTGGCGGCCTTCGTCCTCATGAGGAACCACTTCCACCTGCTCGTAAGAACGCCGAGGGCAAACCTCCAGGAGTTCATGCGCCATTTCAATATCTCCTATACATCGGCATTCAACAGGAGACACGGAAGAACGGGCCACCTCTACCAGGGGCGTTACAAGTCCTTCCTTGTGGATGCCGACAGCTACCTACTTGAGGTCTCGCGGTACATACACCTCAATCCTGTCCGGGTAATGCGGGAAACATCACCCGAAGAGCGGAAACGATACATAAGGGAATACCGGTGGAGCAGTTATCCCGATTATATCGGCGGAAAGGACCGGTATCCGTTCCTCGCCGCGGGGGACGTACTCGATGTATTCCATCCCGACAGGCGCAGGGCGCAGCGCTCCTACCGTTCCTTCGTGGAGAAGGCGCTCACAGCTTCGCTGCCCAGTCCCCTCGAGCAGGGTAAGGGGCACGGCATTGTGGGAGAGAAAGGTTTCCTTGAGAAGGTGGTCTCGTCACTGATGTCCTCAAAGGGCAACCACCACCGGGAGGTGCCACAGGCGCGCCGTCTGACGGGACAGACACAGCCCGAGAGGATCATTCATGTTGTTTCGTCGTTCTACGGGATGACCGAAGAAGAGATCCTCAACAAAAAGAATCGCGGGGAGTCCCGCCATGTGCTCATCGAACTGCTCTACCGTTGCGGCGGGATGAACGGCCGGGAGATCGGCCGGATGATCGGTATAGATTACAGTACCGTCAGCGTAGCCAGAAAGAGGTTGTCTGAGAAGATGGGACATGATAGAAAGATGAAGCAGCACTTCCGTGAACTGGAGGACAGGCTGCGAATTCAAGAATAAAGATCTGACCCCCTGTCACCCTTCCGTGAACTGGAGGACAGGCTGCGAATTCAAGAATAAAGATCTGACCCCCTGTCACCGAACCTCTTTTTTCATGCACTCTTTCAAAGAGTTGAATAAAACTAATAATTGTCAATCAATGACTACTTAAATATAATAAATTCTAGTTACCTCATAAAAAAGGGGGTTTTCCCGCGCTAACCATGTTAACCATGTTAACCATGTTAACCATGATTGCACGAATAGCTTTATTTCTGTTTTTATTAATTTTGATTGATACTTTTTTATAATCAGCCGTTACAGAGCAGCGCGTTGCCTTGGTAATAGGCAACAGCGTGTATGATACTGGGCCTCTTAAAAATCCAGTCAATGATGCTGCGGCCATAGCAACCATGCTAAAAAAGCTTGTTTTTTCCGTAACCCTCAGGCAAAATGCCAAACTGCAAGAGATGGACGAGTCTATTCGGGAATTCGGAAAACGATTAAAAAAGACCCGTGGAGTGGGCCTGTTTTATTATGCCGGCCATGGTGTACAGATAGGCGGGGTGAATTATCTTTTACCAGTCAATGCCCGCATCGAAAAGGAATCGGATGTACGTTTTCAGTCCATCAATGCAGATACTGTGCTTGCCGAGATGGAAAATGCCGAGAACGGATTAAATATAGTCATCCTCGATGCTTGCCGGGATAATCCTTTTTCCAGAAGTTTCCGTAATGTTACGCGGGGATTAGCAATAATCAGCAATGCACCCTCAGGCACATTCATTTCTTATTCAACGGGGGCAAACCAAGTGGCGAGGGACGGGGACGGGGAAAACAGTCCTTACACCCAGGCGCTACTTGAGTATATGGATAAGCCGGGGCTAACATTGAATAACGTCTTTATGAATGTGCGCAGCAAGGTAAAAAAGGAAACCGGCCAGATACCCTGGGAATTGTCCTCTCTGGAAGGAGATTTTTATTTTGTTCCAGGATCGGAATCAAAAAAAACAATCGGAACAAATGCGCCCACGAAGACTTCGATGATGTTGGAGAATCTCAAGGCCGAGAATAGGAAGTTGGAAGAGGAACAACGTCGTCTTGAGGAAGAGAAAGCGCTATTCGCGAAAAAAAAGGCATTAGAAGAAAAACGCAAAAAAATTGAAATAGAAAAGGAATATTTGAAATCATTGCAAGAAGCGGAACGTAAAGCAGCAGAAAACAGAAAACAGGCAAAAAAAACCCAAGCATCGGATACGTTGAAAAACCAAGAGGTTCCGGTAGTAACCGAAACCCGTCGGGATGAGCGTTTTATTGGTTACACCAACGGGACAGTGCTTGATACATGGACGAATCTGATGTGGGCAGCGAAAGACAATGGGTCGGACATTAACTGGTATGATGCTAAAAAATATTGTGAGAGCTATCGCGGTGGAGGTTATATCGATTGGCGGATGCCGACCATAGACGAACTACGTGCGCTGTATTACAAGAGTGCTTTACGACCCACCAAACAATGTGAAAGATATCAGAGTATTTACCTTACTAGTCTCATTGATCTCAGTTGTGGCTGGGTATGGGCCTCTACGGCTAACGATGGGGTCATGGCCAACTTCTTTATTTATCATACTGGCCATTTTGGTCGGTATTATATTTCTAATACTCAATTCTTTCGGGCTCTCCCGGTGCGTGTTAATGCTAAATAAGCAATACAATCGCTGAAGACGTTTATCGCCATAATCATTGGGGTCAGGTCTTGTATTTGATCATTTTTACTTCTGCTCGCCGGGAGATCGAAAAACAGTTTGAAAGTTTATGGGGCGTTTGAATGTTTGTGAAACGTTACGAAGATAGTTTGACAGTTTGTGAGGCGTTTGAAAGTTTGTGAAGCGGTAAAAAAAGAAAGAGGAGCTTCTTTCCTTGCAAACCGTACAAACTAGATAAACTTAAGAAACCTTTTTCACCGCGGATGGACGCGGATGTTCGCAGATGGGGATGTCTTTTTGACAGGATATGGGATATGGCGGCATATCCTGTCAAACTCCAGCGCACTTTCAGTGCGTGAGAAAGATCTTGATTTTGGCATATGGGAACAGTCATCGTCACAGACTTCGGAGGTCCCGTCTGCTCAACGCTTTTCCTGGATACCGGCCTTCGCCGGTATGACGGTAATAATCAAATGCAGCGAAAAACATACTTTATCAACAGGCTGTGAAACGTTCAAACTTTGAAACCTTGAAACTGTCTTTATATCTGCCCCGAAGGGGCATGGAGGGTGGACTCCATTGCTGTTCTATCCCAATGGAGGACACAGATATATCCATCCGAAGTTATCTGCGTTCATCTGCGTTCATCTGCGGTGAAATAAAAACAGTTTGAAAGTTTGTGAAGCGTTAAAGAAGAAGGAGCCCCTTTCCTTACAAACCGAATAAACCGTATAAACCAAAAAAACACTGGGGGGTAGGCTTCACATTCAGTAATAAAGACCCCGTTCATTGATCGTGTGCCTGGAATATTTAGGCTGCCTTGACATGCAGACGATATGTGATATCTATAACTTATGGTTCTTAAGGAACATAATAAACTATCAGGAGGTTGTCATGAGTGTTTACGTTGTTAACGAAGTTGTAGGCACCAGCGAGAAATCCTGGGAAGATGCGGCCAGGGTGGCCATCGAAACCGCCTCAAAGACTATCAGTGACCTCCGTATTGGTGAAGTGGTGAAACAGGATGTGACGGTGGAAAACGGGAAAGTTGCACTCTTTCGAGTGAGACTCAATTATTCATTCAAGTACATGCCGGGTAAATAGCCTCGCCTGAAGAAGTTCTGTGCTGGATCTGAAGGGACGCAGCTGACCTCGAGATCCCTGAGAAGCAATCCCCTTTTTCAGGAGTATCTCGTCACTGCGTCCTTTGGCCTTGGTTTCGATAGCAATGAGGATGCTCGGCGAGAAAAGGATATCATCGTAAGGCCTGACGGCGCCGCGTCAGTGCCGTGCCTTTTCCTGGTCTCTGCGAGTCTGGTCAGTATGGCCTGCTTGATCCTGAGCTGCCTGCAAGAGCTTCCAAGCGATATCCCCGGATATCCGCGTTTAAAAAAACCACCAGATACCGCCCTGCGCCCGCAAAAGAATGATGAACAAGACCAACCATTTACGTTGGTATGGTAGTATAAATATGATATAAGAAAAGGTTATCTAAATAAATAATAGTATGAATATAATCTATGATAATAAGAATAAATGATTATATCGTTTAGGAGCGAGAGGGACGGGCTTAAATATTTCAGTTCACTCCTATTTCCGCTTATGGCGGTTGTGATGAGGATATTGGGGGGGGGATGCGTGGTGCCGATCGCAGCACCGTCAGCACCGTCAGCGTAGCCAGAAAGAGATTGTCGGAGAAGATGGGACATGATAAAAATAGGACAATATCGTAATTTGAAGAACGCATAAAAAGCTCTTCCAGCGCAAATGGTTCAGCAGTGAAGATAAGGGGGCAGGTCATGAAAAGAACCGTTTTATTGTTGGTATGTGTTGTTTTTTTGTTTTTAGCATGGGTCCAACAGGTAGAAGGGGAAGAAAAAAGCGGATTGTTCCCTGTTGTTAAGAATGACAAGTGGGGTTTTATCGACAAAACGGGCAAGTTATTAATAAACCCACGGTTTGATGGGGCGGGGCCTTTTTCTGAAGGGCTGGCGGCGGTGGCGGTCGGGAAAAAACATGGTTTCATCGACAAAACGGGCAGTCTTGCAATAAGCCCCAGGTTTGATAATGCGATGATATTCTCTGAAGGGCTGGCCGCGGTAGGGATCGGCGACAAGTGGGGTTTTGTCGACAAAACGGGCAAGTTTGCAACAGGCCAGGAGTTTGATCGCGTTTGGTCCTTCTCTGAAGGGCTTGCCGCAGTGGCGACCGGCGGCAAGTGGGGTTTCATTGACAAAACCGGGAAGTTTGCAATAGGTCCGAAGTTCGATTTTGCCGGACCTTTCTCTGAAGGGCTGGCTGCGGTAGGGATCGGGAACAGATACGGCCTTATCGACAAAACCGGAAAGTATATCTGGCACCCGGTCAATTAAAGATCGCTGGGAATATGGGGTCAAGGTTAGCGTTAAGGATGGAGGAGGATATATGATCACACGTGATCTTGGGAGATCGGGGCCATCGGGTTGTCGGAGGCTTCGGCCGGCACAACCAGGCTCGCCAACCTGGAGACCAATCTGGGGGCGCTTGACTGCCGGCTTGCCGATGAAGACCGAAGCGTGCTCAATGATCTGGCCGACAAGGTTTTGGGGGACCGATACTCCCCCGGAGAGATGGCGGGGGTCAACCGGTGAATCTGTGGGACCGGGAGATAATAAAACAGTTTGACAGTTTGTGAAACGTTTGAAAGTTTATGAAGCGTTAAAAAGAGGAAGGAGTCCCTTTCCTTATAAACCATACAAACCAAAGAAACCGTACAAACCCAAAGAAACAGTTTGAAAGTTTATGGGGCGTTTGGGTTTCAGTTCAACTATTAGATATAATATGTTATATAGTAATACAGGAGGCGCGAAATGGGAAAGAACATATCAGTGTATTTGCCTGATGAGCAGATAAACTTCATCAATGCTCAAAAAGAAGGCGCGAGCCAGGTCATACAGAAGGCGATAAGCCTCGTCATGAAAGCCGGCAAGGACAGGTCGGGATACGACGATGTGATCAAGGCCGCCGGTGAGATAAGGAAGGGCAAAGGCCTGGCTGATGCCGTAAAGTCCTGGCACACCGACAGGGACCTGGACCGATGGTAGGCCTTGATACGGGTTACTTTGTAGGGATGATGCTGGGCGACAAGGGCATCATCGAACACTGGGAGGGTTTGAGAACCGGCGAGGTAATTCCTCTTGTGTCCGTGCTAACTCTTGGAGAGATACTGTATCTGGCCATAAGGTCGGGAAAACCCCGGCAGGGAAGAAATATGATCGAAGGTATAGAAAAAACCTCTATGATCATAGACGTGAACAGACAGATCGTAGAAAGGGCGGCGTCGTTCAAGGGCGGGCACGGCATACCCTATGTTGATTCGATCATCATCGCTTCCTTTCTTGAGAATGATTGCAAAGAGATACACACGAAAGACAGAAGGCATTTTGGTGAGGTAAAGAACAAGGGGGTAAAGATCACCGTCTGGTGACCAGATGCTGTCTGTTATCGGCCGATGCACCCTGCATCAACGCTGCTCGAGGCAATCCCTGCTGTATGCCGGACCGGAGATAACATATCTTTCATTTATCCGGTCATATACCCTGTTGAATCCGAGACCCCTGCCTTTCCAGGACACACCCCCCTGCTTTGTGTTCTGTCTCAGGACGGCTTCTTTGGGGGCTGTGACATTGAAGGTAACGGAGAGGATGTGGAATTCTTCGGTAACGGTCTTTTGAGAAGGCGTCAAAGAGTACATGGAACCGTTCGGGCCCTTGATCTGGATCGCGCTTTTGTTGCCGAGCAGCTTCTCAAGGGTAAGCTTTCCCACTTCAAATTTGTTGTTTGCGTAAGATGCCCCTACAATAGTTCCTTCACCGTTCCTGTTCCACTCGATGCGCAAGCCGGGCGGGGGCGTGAACAATATCCGTTCGTTTTCTTTTACCGCAAAGTCGGGTTCAGACAGGACCCATACCGGGAAGCTCATGGAAAAAGAGTCCACTGAACGGCCCGAATAGTGTACCGAATAGCCCACGGATTCAAGTTCCTCTTTTTTCAGCCCGGGCTCTTCTTCCCTGGCCAACTTTGCCAGGTCGGCGTCGACCAGGATTTCGAACGTAAGGGATGCCGATTCTCCAGGCGCAATATAATAAAATTGCGTCCTGCATTTATCACCCCAGTGTGATTTGCCTGTTGCGGATATGCCCTGTTCGCCGCTGTTTGTTCCCGGGCCTTGCGCTTGTTCCTTTACTGCCTGTGGTTTGGATGTTTCCTCTCCGCTCTTGTTTGAACATCCGTAAACCATTGATACCAGAAATACAATGCTTATCATAATAGCCAGCAGGAGTTTCGCATTCTTTTCCACTGTATCTCCTTTGCTTCATTGAATGAATTTGCCGGTGATCCCGCTGTGGCCGACCCGGGGCCGCGGTTGCATTCCCGGATCTTTATCAGACTGCAAAGGGGCATCATTGATGGTTTTTTTGCCTGCAGGCACCGGACCTTTTTGCAATATAACATAATTATCGATCTCAACAAAGATTGATTAAGATCCGTAGGGCCAGGCTTTCAATAATACATTTCTCTTTGCGTGATCCCTCCATGGCCCGTCCCCTTCGCATAGAGCATCCCGTGCCCGCTCATGGGTGACCCCGTACGATAAAAAGGGCCATGATCCTCGTTTTATCTTGCATGGGTGCGATTCCGTTTGATATCCTGATATTTATCGAGTGGAGACACTTTGCACGACGGTAAGAAGGGGCGTGAAGAGGGCGGAGGATAAAAAGTGATTATTCAAGTCCTGACCCCATATGCCGGGAAGATCGCTGGAACAGAAACTAAAGCGAAAAAGGAAGGCTGATTATGAGAAGATCATTGGTGATAATGGGGGCGATACTGGTAATGGCTGTTTTTACGGTCATTGTCGATACTCAATGTGCCATGGCCGGTGAAACCGGAAGGGATGGCCGTTTTATCGCATATGATAACGGAACGGTTTTAGACACGAAGACCAATCTTATGTGGGCGGCAAAAGACAATGGAAGAGATATTAGCTTCTCCGATGCCAGGTCATATTGCCAGAATTATCGAGGCGGCGGATACACAGACTGGCGGATGCCGACACTGGACGAGCTTGCCGGCCTGTATGACAGGAGCAAGACGTATAAGTCTGAATGCGGAGAGGAGCACTTAACAAAATTGATCCGTATTTCATGTGATCTGGTACTGGCGTCCGAAACACGCGGTTCTGAGGCCGCCGGTTTCGAATTCTTCGGCGGCAAACGGATGTGGCTCAATCAGTCAACCAACCTTTTCCAAAGGGCCCTTCCGGTGCGTTTAGCAAAGTAGAAAGACAGGGACGGAAACCCGCCGGGTATGATCGTTTTTCATCATGCGGTGCGATCGGGACTGGAACGGCTGGAGGATGGCAATGTCATGATGTTTTATGATAGATTTCCTGCAGGCGGATATATTGTACTGACGGAGGCGGTATGTCATCGAAAAAAGGGAGCGAGGGAAAAAAGGTCAGCCACGAACAGCGGATGATCGAGGTCAAATTGAGTTTTTGGACGAACGATATTGCGACCGTAGAAGGGAATATCGTACCCGGGCACGCAAAATCGAGCGGCCTGATGAGCGTGGAACCCAACGAGGCGCACGGGATCGTACCCGCAAGCCCCATGCCGTTCCATTCGCTCATGGATATAGCCTCCGTCCTGGAAAAGGTTTTGATAGAGAATGGCATAGTCCTTCACCACAGCAGAAAGATGCAAAAATATTTTCATCAGGAGTAAAGAATGCACCCGCGGGGCATGAAGAAAGGAGAAGCGTTATGAAGTGCGCAGCAGGCAATGTTCGGACAGGAGGCGAACGCGGCCGTATGCGCGGCGCGAGGTACTTTGCGGGCCTGATTGTATTTGCTGCGGCCGTCGTTCTTATCGCTTCCGCCGCGCAGGCTGATCAGGGCTGGCCTCGTGTTGTTCTTTCCACGGACGGCACGCCGATATCCTACGAAGTGTACGGGTCCGGGGAGCCGGCCCTTGTTTTCGTTCATGGATGGAGCTGCGACGGGCGATACTGGCGCAAGCAGGTACCGCATTTCTCTAAAAAATACCGTGTTGTCATTCTTGATCTCGCGGGACACGGCCATTCCGGCGCAACGCGCTCGCAGTATACCATGGCGTCGTTCGGGGAGGATGTGCGGGCCGTGACGGAGGCGGTGGGCGCAAGGAGCGTTATCCTTATCGGGCACTCCATGGGCGGGCCCGTCATCGCCGAGGCGGCGCGTATTATGCCCGGCCGCGTCAAAGGCCTGATCGGTGTCGATACGTTCGTGAACATCGAGTACCCGATGACACGCGAGGGTGCTGCGGAGATGGCGGCGCCCCTGGAGGATGATTTCCCGAAGGGAAGCAGGAAGTTTGTGTCGGGGATGATCTCGCCCCGCACCGACCCGCTGCTTCGCGAATGGATTCTTGCCGATATGTCGGCGGCGCCTCCCGCCGTTGCCCTGAGCGCGATGAAGGAGATGATGTCCCAGTACGTGACCGGGGAGGCTGCAAGGACCTTCGACGAGGTCCGCGTCCCCGTTCTGAGCGTCAACGGAGACCTTTGGCCTATTAACTACGAGGCAAACCGCCGGCACATGCTTTCCTTTGATGCCATTGTCCTGAAGGACGCGGACCACTTCCTGATGATGGGCCGCCCCGGGGAATTCAACAACGCGCTGGAAAAAGCGGTGCTGATGCTCATGGAAAAAGGGGCCGGAAAACAGTAGATCCCCGGCTGTGGTTCCGGGCCATTGTTTTTCTTATCGTTACTGTTTTTTATAAGGAAAAAATATTCACTTTTCCCTCCATCTTGACAAGCAAAAAATGTTGATTATATTTTTCTCGAAACGCGTTGGTTGTACCTGAAGAGCTCTGAAAATAGTTGACGAAGTCGCTTGCCCGGGATTTTACGACACTGTTCTCAGGGCTCTTTGATTGCCAACGGGTTTTAAACGAATCGAGAAAGGAGGAACCAGCCATGTTATTACTGCGAAGACCGTATCATTGGCCCACATCGGGATGGGGGTATCCGTTTGAAGAGCTTGAGCGGGTGAAAAGGCAGATGGACCTGATGAACACCGCTCTTTTCAGGGCCCCTTCGGGTGAGACCGCAGCCGGTGTGTTCCCCATGATGAATGTCACCGAGGACAGGGACAGTTACTACGTGCGCGCAGAACTTCCCGGCATGAAGGCCGATGACCTTGCCATCTCTGTGACGGGCAATTCCATCTCCATATCAGGAGAAAGGAAGCTTGCCGTTGAAGACGCGAAGGCACAGTATCATCGGAGAGAGAGGGAAGGCGGGACCTTCAACCGGATCGTGAGCCTGCCCACGCAGATAGACACGGGAAAGGTTGAGGCGCACTGCACCGATGGGGTCCTCACGGTTGCCCTTCCCAAGGCGGAAGCGGCAAAACCCAGGCGCATTGCCGTGAAGTGATCCTGAGCAGAAAGGAGGAACGTAACATGACAGAGACGGAAAGCAAAGCCCTTCAGGCAAAAGATAAAACGGAAGCGGGCGCTCCGGCGGAGCAGACAAGGCCCGGGCCCGTGTTCGCGCCGGCGGTCGACATCTTTGAGACGGACAAGGAGATCACCCTGCTTGCCGATATGCCCGGCGTAAAAAGCGGCGACCTGATCATCGATCTGCACGAAAATGTTCTCACGCTCGACGGCGGCGTGATATCTCCCGAGGGCGCCGATGAAGCGGATGTGCTCAGGGAATACCGCACGGGAAAATATTACCGGCAGTTCACGCTGTCAGAGATTGTTGACCAGGCGAAGATCAAGGCTGAACTTCAGGATGGCGTCCTGCGGTTAAAGCTCCCGAAGGTGAAAGCGGCGGCGCCGCGGAGGATAACGGTCCAAAGTCGGTAAGGCCGATGTGCCGGGGACGGGGTGCTTCGGGTGTACGCTCTTCCCGAGGATGCCGTTCCCGGCACGTCTCCCGCGAAGGATGGATCCCGGCAAGGTCTTTATCTCGAGCAGACCTTTTTTGCCACCTTGCGGAAGTGCTGTCCGTAGATCATGAGGGTGATGGCCTCGGCAAAGGACCTTCGGTAGAACAGCAGGGCCTTGACGAAAAGCCTCCAGTAGTACCACTGGGTCTTGCCGTTGCCCAGGATCCCGATGTACATGATGGACCTCAGCAGGGCCTTCACCTGGTACCCGGAGATCTTTTGCTTCCCGTAAGGGTTGTGATACCGCAGGAACTGGGAGATCCTCTGGTAGTAGGATTTGGGGCTGTATATGGTCTTAATGATGTGGTGATACCCATCGATCAGCTTCATCCTGTCCATCCTGGAAATGAAGTTGATGCTTCCATCCGTGTTGTCGCCGGACGCGGTCAATTCGAGGCGGTTCGCCTCTTTAAGCCTGTGCCACAGTTTCGTGTTCGGCAGGGCGTTCAGGAGCCCGACCATGGCCGTCACCACCCCGCTTTCCTGGATGAACTTTATCTGCCTCGCGAAGATGCTCTCATCGTCACTGTCAAACCCTACAATGTAGCCCCCCATGACCTCAAGGCCTGACGCCTGGAGTTTCCTGATGGTGGCAGTCAGGTCGCGCTTGCGGTTCTGGTCTTTTGAGCATTCCTGCAGACTCTCCTCGCTCGGTGTTTCCAGCCCGATGAACACCTGTTTGAACCCGGCTTCGACCATGAGGCGGATGAGCGTTTCGTCGTCGGCGATGTTGATCGAGGCCTCGGTGAAGAAAAGAAAGGGGTGATCGTGGGCCTTCATCCATTCGATCACGCGCGGCAGCATCTTCTTCACGGCAACACGGTTGCCGATGAAGTTGTCGTCCACGACAAAGACGCTGCCCCGCCAGCCCCTGTCATAGATCACCTGCAATTCCTGTATAAATTGTTCTGTGTCCTTCAGTCTCGGTATGCGGCCGTACATGGCCGTGATGTCACAGAAGTCGCAATTGTAAGGGCACCCACGTGAATACTGGACCATGAGAGAAGCGTAGTCCTTAATTTCTATCAAGTCCCAGCGGGGAGCGGGCGTCACCGATAATGGCGGGAAGCAGGCCGATCGATACACCTTCCCGGCCTCACCCCGGGCCAGGTCTTTCAGGAAGTCCGGCAGCGTCAGTTCCGCCTCGTTCAGGACGAGGTGGTCGACGAGCGGCAAGTATTCCTCCGGTGAGCCATTGAAGAGAGGGCCTCCGGCCACGACCTTTTTTCCCAGACGGCGGCATTCCCTGAGGATTGCGGCAACGGATTCCTTCTGCACGAGCATGGCGCTGATGAAAACATAGTCCGCCCACCGGAGATCGTCGTCTTCCAGGCCGTGAATGTTCAGGTCCACCAGGCGGATGTCCCATTCTTTGGGAAGAATTGCTCCAACGGTCAACAATCCCAGGGGAGGGAAGGCGGCCTTCTTGGAGACGAACTTCAAGGCGTACTTAAAGCTCCAGAAGGTCAAGGGGTATTCGGGATAGACAAGAAGCGCTTTCATCACATTCTCATTGTCCAGGTTCCAGGCACTTTGTTAAAATTGTTCAGTCCCTGCGGGTCCTTATTTATCGTATCCTTTTACCGGCACTCGTCTGCCGGGACTATATTGTATCAATTATGGGCAGGATATTGCAAACCCGAAAGGAACCTGGAACGAGATTTCAGGTTTTGATCTGTGGTAGGATTGGGCGGCAAAGAAAACAGGCAACAGCGGAGGAGATTGGATGGGAATTGACGGCGGCGGGCTTACCCCGCATGGTGTTTTAAAGCGATACTTCGGATATGACAGTTTCCGCGCTCATCAAGAGGAGGTCATAAACAGTCTTCTTGCAGGCAGGGACGCTTTTGTGCTGATGCACACGGGGAGCGGGAAATCCCTTTGCTACCAGGTTCCCGCCATAATTTCCCCCGGTACGTGTGTCGTGGTGTCTCCTTTGATCGCGTTGATGCAGGACCAGGTGGACGCGGTCCGGGAGCTGGGGATCAGGGCAGGTTTTCTCAATTCCACGCTGTATGCCGGGGAAGCTTATAACGTTGAACAGGCGGCGATGAATGGCGAACTGGACCTGCTGTATGTCGCGCCGGAGCGGCTTGTGACGGCGGAATTTCTCCGGTTCCTGGGCAAGACGAAGATTTGCCTCTTCGCAATTGACGAGGCACACTGCGTATCCCAATGGGGGCACGATTTCCGGCCAGAATACCTGAAGCTCGGCATACTCGCGGACATGTTCCCCGACGTTCCGCGCATAGCCCTCACAGCGACCGCCGACGAGATCACGAGGCGGGACATCATTGAAAAGCTGCGCCTGGAGAACGCCCGGCATTTCGTCTCCGGGTTCGATCGGCCCAATATCAGGTACAGGGTCGAGCTCAAGCAGAACGAAAAGGCCCAGCTGCTGGATTTTATCCGGAACGAACACCCCGGTGAATCCGGCATCGTTTACTGCATGACAAGGAAAAAGACCGATGAGATAGCAGGTTTCCTGAAAGAGAAGGGCTTGACCGCTTTTCCATATCACGCAGGTCTCGACAAGGGCACCAGGTTGAGGCATCAAAAGGAGTTCCTCCGGGGCGAAGAGGTCATCATGGTTGCCACGATAGCGTTCGGCATGGGCATCAACAAACCGGACATACGTTTCGTGGCGCACCTCAATCTCCCCAAAACGCTGGAGAATTATTACCAGGAGACGGGGCGCGCCGGACGTGACGGCGAAGACTCCGAGGCGTGGATGATATACGGCCTGTCGGATGTCGCCCAGCTGCAGCAAATGATAGACGATTCGCAGGGTGATGACCAGTTCAAGAGGATACAATACAAGAAGATGGAGGCCATGCTCGGTTATTGCGAAAGCGCGCACTGCAGGAGGCAGCAGCTGCTCGGTTATTTCGGGGAAGAACCCGCCGGACCGTGCGGAAATTGTGATCTGTGCATCGACGGGGTGGAAACGGTCGACGGCAGTGCCATTGCCCGGAAGGCGTTGTCGTGTGTGCATGGAACGGGACAGATGTTCGGGACGAACTACTTGATAGATGTGCTCACGGGCAAATACACGGAGAGGATCGGCCGTTTTGGTCACGACAGGATCCCGGCCTATGCTGCAGGGAAAGAACTTTCGGCGCTTGAATGGAAATCGGTGTTCAGACAGCTGGTCGCCGCCAGGCTTCTGAAGGTCGACATGGAAAGGAAAGGGGGGCTGCGCCTGACCTCCAGGTGCAAACCGGTCCTGTCAGGCGAACAGGAATTCCTGTTGCGTAAAGACCCGGTTGTCGCGGACAAACCGGGTGAAAGGCGAAAGAAAAAGAAAGGACGGTTGAGCGCCGCAGGTAATAAAACTGCCGTTCGGGGTGAATGTCATAGCGGGTTGTTGGAACGATTGAAGTCATTGAGGCTTGAACTTGCCCAAAAAAATTCTTTCCCCGCCTACGTGATCTTTCACAACAGCACACTGATAGAGTTCGCCACAACCCTCCCCGATTCCCTTGAGGAAATGGAGAACGTTCACGGGGTGGGGCGAAAAAAGCTTGAACGTTACGGAGAGGCCTTTTTGGACGTTATAAAAAAGTACAAGAGAGAACTTACCGGCATTGAGGGTGAATAAGCGGCCGGTCATTAAAGGATAGAGGCCCGGCACCGGCCGAGCTTATGTGTTGACCATTCCATGCGGTCGGATGTAATATCAGGTTGTAAGAGCAGCAACAAACCACTTTCCAGGAGGTCACATGACTACTGCCGTTGAGTATCTGAAGGCAAATCCCGTTTTTCATATCGCCACCGTTGACGGCACGAAGGCCCGCGTCCGCCCCTTCGGTTTCAGTATGAAGAGGAACGGCGCGCTCTATTTCTGCACGAACACAACGAAGGAAGTATACAAGCAGATGTCACGGAACCCCGAGATCGAGATCTCCGATATGGGGAGCGACGGGACGTGGATGAGGGTGCGGGGGCGGATCGCCTTTGACGATACCAGGGAGGCCAAGGCCCAGGCGTTCACCGAGTCCGAGAACCTTCTCAAGATCTACCCGAAGGGAGCGGACGACGAGACGTTTGTGACGTTTTACTTCACCGAGGCCGTGGCGACCCTGTTCTCCTTTACGGCGCCGCCGAAGGAGATGCCCCTGGTCTGAGAACGGCTGCGCGGACTTAAAAAGGGTCTGCGGGCAGGAGATGTACCGTGAAAAAGGAGGGTTCAATGGAAGCTCCCGGGAGGGCCCTTTCACAGCGGTTCGAAGACGCCCTTGCCTATGCCTCGCGACTGCATGCAAAACAGGTGCGTAAGGGAAGCAACGTTCCTTATACGGCCCATCTTCTCGGCGCGGCCTCTCTTGTTATCGAGGGCCACGGAGACGAGGACCAGGTGATCGCCGCGCTTCTTCATGACGCCGTGGAAGACCAGGGCGGACTTGCCATGCTGGAGGAGATAAAAGGCAGGTTCGGGCAGCGCGTTGCCGCGATCGTCGAGGCGTGTACGGACTCTCATACCATGCCGAAGCCTCCGTGGCGGGAGAGGAAAGAGTCCTATATCGCACGCATTCCGGAAAAACCCGACGAGGCCATCCTCGTCATGACGGCCGACAAGCTCCACAATGCCCGGGCCATTGCCCGCGATTACCGCCAGGTGGGAGAGGTGCTCTGGGATAGGTTCGCCGGCGGCCGTGAGGGGACCATCTGGTACTACAACGAGCTGGTGAAGGCGCTGAAAAACCGTGAGACACCCCTGTACGGCGAATTTGAACGCACCGTCCGCGAGCTCAACGAACTGACAGGCAATAATAAAGAACGTAAAGCGTAAGGCGTGAATGAGGCCGTGAATGAGGCCGTAAGGCGTCAGATAGGTATGATCTGTTACCTATGTATCCGTTTGTACACGCCTTACTCCTTACGCTTTACGTTCTTTTATTTTTTGCCGAAAAGCTTTGCGTGTTCTATCTTGATGCATTGGTCCATGAAAAAGGGGATGTTTCCGGACGCGGTCAGTTTTTCCGCTTCTTCGTTCACGATGCCGAGCTGCAGCCATATCGCCTTCGGTGAGAGTGCCACGGCCTCCCTGACGACGGGCAGAAGGTTTTCGGCCTTCATGAAGATGTCCACGATGTCGATCTTTTCCGGGATGTCGGTAAGCGACGGATAGGATCTTTGCCCAAGTATATCACTGTGATTCGGATTGACGGGAATTATCCGGTAGCCCTGTCCGATAAGGTAGCTCGCAACGACGTTGCTGGCTTTCCCCTGGTCCGGCGACAGGCCGACGACGGCAATAATTTTTGATTCTTCGAGTATGCGCTTTTTGAGATCTTCGTCTTCTTTCATATGCCTATTTGAGGTCTTCGAGAACCTTCGTGATGTTGGCCACTCCCTGATGGAACTCTTTTTTATCGCCCTTTAATGTGACGCAGGTCGGCGTGGCGGTGATCTTGTCTTCCCGGAGGTATCCCTGGAGAATGGAAAAAACGGGCTTGGCATCAAAAGGCTTCACTTTAAAACCTTTTTTCGCGAGGAAATCCTCCAGCCTGTCCTTGTCCGTGATGTTCAGCTGAGCTGCCTCAAACAGCGCGCCGCGAGCCTTAAGGGCACGACCGATCTCTTTTTTATCGTTCAGGATGTAAAGAAAGTAGCGTGCGTACATGGCGGAATTCTGGTGCAAGGGCACATCCACAAAGGTGATCGTTATTATGTTCCTTTTTACCAGATCCGCGAGGCGGTATTCGATGTTCGGTTCAAGGGCCTTGCAGGCGCCGCAGAAATAATCGGAGTAAAGTTTTGCCTGAACGGCGCCTTTACCGAAGGACAGCAGGAACATGTCCGTCGGCGCCATACCGGTCGTTGTCCCTGAAGGCTTTGCTGCGGGCGGGAAAAGGGTAAGTATGGCAAGAATGGTTATGATCAGCAGGGTCTTTTTCATGATTGATAGAATATTATCCAACACCCGGGGCCTTGTAAAGTGAAAAAATAATTCTTTGCAGCGCTCTCAGGGACCCCGGCGGCGGCCTTTACGATTGACACCATGGCGAGGTTCAATTATATTCTTTTTCATGGTCGACAGCGATACATGGGGTTACGACCCGCAGATCCGTTATATGCGCGGTGTATTTGCAGCGGTAGAAAAGACCCAGAGAGAATTTCTCGCAGCTGCCGGCATCTCTTCAACGGATGAAAGGCTTCGCCGCTTTCGGGAAACGGCCCTGAAATATTTCGAGCATTCCTGGGCGTACGTGATGCAGAGAGGTCTCGCTGGTGATGAGAGCTCCGCCGTGGCCATATACATTCTCTGTCTCGCCAGGGCGATGTCCGCACGGGGTATCAATATACCGCAGGGGAGCTTGCCGACGGACCAGAAACTGATAAAGCTGGTTGAAGAGGCGCTTAAATGATCCGCCTCAGGCTCTTTGGCAGATGCAGGATCTATCACGACCCGGTGGCGCCAGTGCTCAGGGCCCCGGCGCAGGTCGGGTGGGACGCATGGTTTCGTTCCATTGATCTTGTCACTCCCCAGAAACTTAAAGGGGAAGAGCTGTTAAGGAGGACAAGGGGTTGGTGGACGGTTGAGCCGAATGATGTCGCGGAGGTGGTCAAGGCTTTCGGGCGCCTTGTCGTCGGGGACGGCGGCGAACTGATGGTGGAGTTTGAGTCGCAGAGGCATGCCGATGACCTGGCCGCGGCACTGAAGGAAAAATTCGGCGACCAGGTGCAGCTGTCGCCTTGAGAAAGGCTGGATACGATGAAACGTTTTTTTGCAATTGCGGTTGTCTGCTTGATGTTTGTCCCGGGTGTGTGCCCTGCCGGTGAAGACACTCTTACACAGATATCGACGATCGATGCCCTCATGACCGGTGTGTACGACGGCGAGACGACCCTGGGGGAGCTTAGGGAAAAAGGAGATTTCGGCCTTGGTACCTTCAATGCCCTCGACGGTGAGATGGTATTGCTCGACGGTGTTTTTTACCAGGTGAAATCAACGGGCGCTGTTGTCAGGCCCGCCCTTTCCTTGAAAACACCTTTTGCTGCAGTCACATTTTTCAAGGCAGACAGGACGTTTCCCCTGAAACCCGGGCTCACATTCCGGGAATTCATCGGCATAACGGACGGGTCGCTGCCGACGCGGAATATTTTCTATGCCTTTAAGGTCACCGGGACCTTCCGTGCGGTGAAGACGAGAAGTGTCCCTGCCCAGGCAAAACCATACAGGCCCCTGTCGGAGGTGGTCAAAAAGCAGCCGGTCTTCGAATACTCCAATGTCCGGGGGACCATTGTCGGCTTCAAATGCCCGTCTTTCGTCAAGGGCGTCAATGTTCCCGGCTATCACCTGCATTTTCTCTCCGCCGACTTTAGCCGGGGAGGTCATATTCTCGATTTTGTGGTCGATTCCGCGAAGGTCGAGATTGACGACACCCGGGAATTCTCCCTGATCCTTCCCGGCGACAGTGTTTTTGATAAAGCCGACCTCGAACCGGATCGGGAGAAGGAGCTCAATGCCGTAGAAAAGTAAAAAGACCCATCACTCACATCTGTCCAAATAAGCTTTTGTCTTTGGCCTGCCCCTGTTCATTGTTTGTAATGTTATCGAGTTAGCAAATTATAAAAGCAACCCTAACCTGTCGATTTTTGATTGAACAATTATATCAGCATTGATAATATCCATAAAACTAACTATTTATGTGTTTCGGCGACTATATATGGAAAACCCCTTGAGGATAGACGCAACTTACAGGAGAACGTGATATGGAAACCCAAGGAACATTCAGGATTGTAAATAGGAAAGTCGTTATCTTCTTACGCGACAGGGTATGCGAAACGCCGGAAGAACTGATGTCGAGCGAATTATTCCATGAGGTGGTCGCACGTTTTGTCAATGACCTGAAGCGCAGGCAATCTCCCCTGCTGCAGATCTTCGGCAAGCAAGACCATGAGATCGAACATACCGATATTCGGGAGCTCATTCAAGTATTCCAGGTCCTTGAAAAAATGATACTTGAGACTGTTCCCAAGTTGATAGAAGGAGGGGAACGGTTCATTGCCAATCCTTCGCTGCTGCAGGCATTTGTGGAAAGCCTTTACAATTATTGGAGAGAATTCGAACGGTTTATCGTCTGTGATTCGACGGGAGACCGTTTAGACCAACGCCCATACCGGACCTTTAGCTCGACAATTGAATCTTTGACGCATTTGGTGCGACAAACCTATCGGGATATTGAAGAGAACATCACCGGTCAACACCCCAATACTTACCGACAGGTACGGGCAGGCGCGGAAGTGGCGGTAATTGCCCTGCCAAAAGATATAGTGCTGCCTGGAGGAAGTTACCAGAAACTGCGGAACATTCCCGTGATCAGGCAAATTATGCTGTATCCGCCGTTATTGCTCAATCCCCCAATGAATAAGCGGACAGGCAAGTTTGAACGGGTTTTTCAAAACCCCCTGGAGCAAATCGAGGTGATGCCTCACGAGTGGCTTTGCTATCCTGCAAAGGTTGGCCCGCTCCTGATCCTTGTTTACATACACGAGAAATTCTATGAGCTCGGTTTGTCATTGTGCAATCTGTTTGAATTGGCTGATGACGGATTTCTAAATCATCCAGTTGATGCGGTCTATGTGTTTGGGGTACCCGGAACGTCGCTTGATTCTCTTGCGCCCATGCCAACCATATTCTATGACGATATAGAGCATGACATGATCGCGGCAGCTTGTCCAAATAACGATTTGTTTGGTTATTTCGGGTATCTCAAAAAAATGGTTTTGACACTCCATAACATTAAGATGATGAAGCTGGGGAAAATGCCCTATCATGGCGCAATGGTCAGGATAATGACAAAAGGTGATCGCTCCCTTACGCTGTTGATCATAGGCGATACGGGAACCGGAAAATCCGAGACGCTCGAAGCGTTCAGGATCATTGGCGAAGATCAGATCGAAGAGATCACAATTATTGCCGATGATATGGGATCATTGGATATCGATCAGGAGGGGAAAGTGGTCGGCTATGGTACGGAAATCGGCGCGTTCGTTAGATTGGACGATTTGCAGCCGGGCTATGCGTTCGGCCAGCTTGATCGCTCGATCATTATGAGCCCCAACCAGGTGAATGCCCGGATCGTGCTGCCGGTGACCACCTATGAAAATGTGACAAAAGGTTATTCCGTAGATATGGTGTTGTACGCAAATAATTATGAGGAAATCGATGAGGAGCATCCTATTATCGAACGGCTGGCAACCCCTGAAACGGCACTGCACACATTCCGTGAAGGAACGGCAATGAGCAAGGGTACGACAACGTCCACAGGCCTGGTACATACGTATTTCGTGAACGTTTTCGGGGCTGTTCAATATAAGGTCGTACACGAGGAGATAGCGAAAAAATTTTTTGAGGCCTTTTTTAAGAAGGATATCTTTGTCGGACAACTGCGAACGAGACTTGGAATTGCGGGGTGGGAACAAAAAGGTCCAGAAGAGGCCGCGCGCGCACTATTGCTTATGATCTCTCAGGAAGAGAAATAAGCGCGCCGCCCTTGCCGATAACGAATTTTTCCGAATAAGCCGTTGACAGGTGTTGCCATGGAAAGTGCTATAGATTCTTGACACTATCTCTTTTTGTAGCCGCATGTTATAATTGGGAGCCGATTATTGTTATAAATGACTTCTTAAAACCGCTTGATAATATCAAATAAGGTTTGAATACTCCAATTATCATCAAAAACTATGCACTTTGCTTGCCAATAGAGGTGTACAATAGGCCGGTTAATTAGATTCTTTCTCAAGAGAACCAATTTAAAGGCTCTGCTATGGATTGTTTATGATCTTTCCAGCTTTCTCTAAAAACCTATATAAATCCGTTCCTTTTATGTCTTCTATTGTCAAATTCCCTTAGATGCTGTCCGTCTCCTCTACTATACAGGCCGTGCCGGCCATACCTGGTTGCTATAATCGATTGCAGCCGGCAGGTCTCTTAAGTTCTGCTTATATGTTTTCCATATCTGTTTTGCCTCGGTCGTCATGGATTCCCACCTCTCAGCATTGCAGTAAACCGTATCGGTTTCGTTCAATAAACCGTTCCGCCTGGGCCTGATCTCGCCGTTCAGCCAGCTTTCCCGGTCCAGGATGAACTGTGTTCCCGACCAGACATGGTAAACCGATGGCCGTGGATCATAATCCGTGTCCGTCGGTTCCGGAGAAATACCCAGGTCGTTTATGGCGTACTTCGTGCCGTCCTTCTTCCACCAGGTCGACCTGCGATAATCCGCGACAAGAATCCATGTCCCGCCTTGAAATATTGCCGCCTGGTTGTTTCCGATGGCAGGTGGCTTTAACCGGGCAGAGAATGGAGGCTGCAAAAAAGATCCAGGTTCAAGGGGATCAGGGTTTGCATTGCTCTCCCCGGTATATTCTTTGGTTTTAGGATCATAATGGTATATCTTCATGGGATCCTCCATATCCTCTAATATTTGATGCAAAACATGACATTGATATTTATGGGCCTGGTTTCATTGCCGCCGTATGAGCCGGTGCTCGCACTCCCGCTCGGGACATTGTAGGCCACACCGCCCGAGGTGAGTCCCACCGAGGTATAACTGTACACGGTATGCACATGGGCCTGAACCTCATATCCTTGTTTTGATCCGACAACATCCCCGTCGGTTCCGTCGCCCCTGTTGGTGCGCGATGTCCTGTCAGGATCCGTTGTCTGCCCGTGTGCCCATCCGCGCAGGAACCTGCCCCGTAGATCGGGAATCAAGAAATGATTATGGAATGTATTTGTCCCGGACCCGTTGTCAGATATGGCAACAGCTGCCCCACCTTTGGAAGCCGATAACTGGAAGGTGTTCGTCGTCGCGTTGACCACGTAATATTTCGTGTTGGCCGAGATACCCGTGGGCAAGGCCCCGCCGCTGTTTTTTACCTCCAGGACGTTGTCGTTACTCAGACCGTGAGCGGCGGCAGTGAATGTCTCTGTCGTATTGTCGGCAGTGAAGGTCGTTCCGGCGTTCAGGCCGTAGTCGTTTGCGATGACGTCATAGAGCGTCTCATATGTCGTCATCGAGATCGCCGACCCGTCGCATTCGAGATAACCCACCGGGGCCGTTGAACCCATGAACGCAATAACGGCACCCGGGGGCGCCCCGGATGCTGACGACATATTGTAAAAGGTCGAGCCGTTGTCGCTGTACTGCCATTTTGATACCGTGTTGCTGTAGCGGATCTCCGGCTTTGAGGTCGAACTGTTGTTGGCAATCAACCTGATGTCCGAAGCGGTACCATCGCCGATACGCAAGGCGTTGACATCGATCCTGGCCTGGACCGTCCAGGCGGGAGAACCTTCCGTTCCCGTATTCTTGAGGACCTCGAAGTTGCCGCCATCGGAGCGGATTCCCCACTCTTCCCCTGATGCCCCGGAGTCCTTGAGGCGAAGCAGGAGCGCATCTCCCTTGAGCTTCTGTGATGCGGTAAAATCGTTCTGGACAGAAAGCGACGCCAGGCCAAGGTAGATCTCGGAGAGCTTACCGACAACGATCCAGCCGCTGTTCGCCGCGTTGCGGATCTTGAGCTGGTCGTTGCCGGTATCGGCCCACAACTGAAATGCATACGTCGTCGATGGCGCGGTAGCTCCTGATGATAGCGACGCGAGGGCCTGAAGCGAGGCGTTGACGGCGGCACGGAACGTAACGCCGGTGTTGGCATCGGCCGTGGTGATCTCAAAATCATGCTGGGCCGCTTTTGCGATGAACGGATTGAACAGCACCGCCGCCATGAGCAGCCAGGTCAAGTAACATTTGAACCTTTTCATAAATACCTCCTTTTAGTATCCCTTTGATTCCCAGTCGATGACGCGCGAAACTGTGCTTCCCGCGTTTTTTATATAGATAGTGAATCCTGTTGTGCTTACGCTGCTGAGCTCATAATAGTCCCCGTCCAGTGCTGACTGGATGGTGATCCGCACGAGCGGTTTCGCAATATAGGACCGGGCGAAAGCGACGCTGAGTCCTCCCACCGGGACCGTGACATCCTGGCCCCGTTCTGACCGGTCCGGCATGTCGACGATAAAATGGATCTTTGAGATCTCAACATACTGCGTGGGCTTGTTGGTGTACACATGGACCCTCATTTTGAACTTTCTTGCCGTGTAGTCCCCGATCATGAAATTCTGCCAGTCTCCCCAGTCAACACCATTCTGCGACAGCGCGATCTGCGTCTGGATGCCCACCCCGGAAAGGTCCCCGTCAAGGTCGCTGACCGCGTCGATATCCTGAATGCTGTCGAACAGGTGCTGCGTGTCCACACCGACGAACTCCACGATGGCGCTGCACCGGGCGGTCTGGATGCTGCCGAGGTCGACCTCCGGCGTCTCGTAATAGCCGTCGGGCCAGAACGCCTGGTCAAGAGAGTCTATGTTTTGAACGGCATCCAGGTCAGCGATGCCGTCGAAAGAACCCTGCGATTCGAGGACGAGCTTTCCGGCCGAAACGGCCATGTGGGTCTTCGTGCCGGCGAAGGCAGGCTCCTCGACAAGCTCGGCCTGGACATTCCATGCGAGGATCGTTGGGATGTCGGTTATGACGGATATGGCGGAGGCGCTTTCATTGCCGCTCGTATCCACCGCCTTGAGCAGATACTTGCCGGACTTTGCCGCGGGCAGTGTGATCGACGTGCTGTAGATCTTTGCCACGTCCATGGCCCCCGTCCATGCCCCGCTCGCTGAGGGATGGTATCGCAGCAGGTAATAATCTATATCGACATCGGATATCGCGGTCCAGTCGAGGCGCAGACCGCCGATCGCCGGGGACGCCCAGATATCTGCCACGTTCGACGGCGGAGCGGTCTTACCGAGCGGCACGATCTCGGCCTGCGGGGCTGCGGGGATGGTCATCTTCCCGCCCGCGGTATTGACCGTCACGACAGCAATCTTGTAGCTTGACAGGGCGATACAGGGCAGTAAGTAAGATGTGCCCCAGGTGGAACTGGCGAACTGCCAGCCTGAGCTGTCCCGGTTGTAGTAGATCTCCGCGTGGTCGTACATGTTGTTCGACGGACGAGAAAACGATATCTCGATCATCTCGTCGATGGTGCCGTCCACCCTCTTCGTGAGCCGGTCCCTGACGGACAGGTTGAGGACCGGAGGCAATACGTCGATCGCCGAATAGTCAGGCGTCGGTAGCACGGGTTGCTGGGAGTCCAGGTTCCACAGCGATGCATTGTATTCAAGACAGGTGAGCTTGAACCGGTGGTCCATGTCGGGCTGGACGGACAGGATTCTGAATGGCTTCGTCACCTTGCCGATCTCGCCATATGAATAATTGTCGTATTTCTCGGGGATGTGGCCGGTCTCGAAGGGCGAGGACACGACCACCACACCCCCGGAGACGGACTGGACCTGGCGGTAGATGCGCTCGTCGCTTTTTAGCCAGATTATGATCCCGTAGGTCTTTCCCGCCTCCATGGCGACGTCCCTGTCGAGGATGACCGTATCGTTCCCCGAGATGCCGGCGACGCGCCCCGAGAAACCCCACTGGGGAACATCGTGGCTGATATTGACGACCTGCCCGATCCGGCACTCGATCGCAGAGACGGGCAGGCTCACCGATACGGTGTTCGTGAGCAGTTCGTTCGCCTTGAGCCGCATCGTCCCGTCCCTCCAGGCCTGGGACGTCCTGATCACCCCGAACATGTCCATGTTCAGCGACGCCTTGTTGGTGACAAGGTTCGGATTTATCACCTGCAGGGGTTCCCTGGCAAAGTCGTTGTCCTTGTTGAGGATCTCGACGGTGAGTTCCGTGGGTCTCTCCTCGATCGACGACCAGTGCTCTTGGAAAGAGTCTTTCAGTATGCTTCCCATGCCGACCAGGAAACCGCTCTCCGGAGACGCCTCGGGCTTGTTGATCGCGAGGGTTATCCTGGTCCCCGAGTAATAAGGTGCCGCCCGGCCGATGCGGTAAACCTTCAGCAGCGAGTCCCACACCGTTGAAGCATGATCGAAGACGCCGTCGAAAAGGCACAGCTCTTCCGTTTCCCCGGAACCATCGGGGACAAAGGTCGCATTGTACCCGGCGAGCTCGAGGTGAGCGTCGGTGTCCACCCTGTCGGGCATCAGGCCGTCATAGCGGACGGGGCTGCCGTTGTTATCGAGCACGGGCCTCGTGAGGATATCGTATCCTATCCATGCCGGACGGCGGGAATAGGCGGTCTGCCAGGCCGATCCGTCCAGCGTCGCCCTGATCAGGGCACCGTCGCAGTAGCAACTGAACCTGATCGTTCCGGAGATCTGCCCGGTGGCAAGGGCCTTGATGCCTACCAGGACCATCCGCGGGTATTCGAAATCATCCGTGTAGATCTCCTGGACCGATGTAAGGTAACAATCGTCGCCGTACCGGGAAGATGTCCTGTCGGGGGTCATGTTCGTCACCCGGATGTCATACTTGCCGGGATCGAGGTTATTCACCCTGAAGGTCCTCCTGATCACCGTGCTCTGCGCCCCAGTGACGGTCACGTAGTTCACGGTCGTATACACGGTCCGGGAGTATTCCTGGGAGATCCAGTGCCAGAGAAGCTCGTATAGACAATCCCCAACCGGTACGATGCCCGCCGATTCTCCCTCGTAATGATCCGCAGGGTTTGTGCTGCCTGTGGAATATTCGTACCATGTCGGCCCCGCTTCACCATCGAACCAGCGGCCCAGGCTCCACCTCCCCCCGAAATACGTCTCCTTTGTTGCTATCACCTGCTGGGTTATGGGCACCCATGTGGCGGTCCCCTGCTTTTTGATCTCAACGCCGAGGTTGATGCTTATCGCATCGAGGCCGCCCAGGTCGTTCGCATACCAGAGGCCCGACGGGAAGGATATGACGACCTCCAGCCCGTTGAAATCGTCATCGACGGTCGTGTAGGTGACCGGCGATCCGTAGGCGACCTTTACCGGGGAGATGGCGTATTCCTTTTTCGTGTCGTTGAAATTCGGTATCGGCGTCTGGTCGAGATGCCCCAAGCGCGTGTGGATCTCGACGCCGGCGAAGTTCTCGACGGGCTGGTCGTTGATCTTGAAGTTGTAAAGCCTTGATACCGGCCCGACGCCGAGGCAGATGAGGACATTGAGGTACTGGGTGTCGTTGATGTTGTCGATGTGCCAGTTGACGACGTTGCCGTAGAGCTTGTTGAGGCCGTACGGCCGGGGGATCGCGGTACCCTGCTGTTGCGTCGTCGCCGGCGACCAGGAATAGGACTGCGAGGTGTCGTAGCCGGTCATATCCTGCGTGGCCACGTCGGGCGCCTTGACCATCGAGGAGACGATGACCCCGCCGATGATGGAAACGGCAGCGGCGCCGGCGATCGCTCCGATCCCTCCCGCTTCAAATGCCGCACCGAGCGCCGGGGCCAGGGTCCCGCTGCTGACGACCGTCGCTATGATAGCGAAGATGACGCCGATGACCATGGGAATGATATCATCGTCTCCGACGTACGGGACGGCGATCACCTGGTCCCCCGGGGACAGCCATATCGCCAGCAGGTCCTCTTTCCTGACGGGGACCCCGTTCACAACAAACGCGAAGGGCACGATCTCCGGAAGCTGCGAGCGACGGACATCCTCAAGGGACGCCTCCCACATCCACCGGCCGGGCTCAAGTTCGATCACCCTCGGTTGTGTATACCGGAAAGGACTCCTGAATTCCTTGATCGTCACCGGATCCAACGGTAGAACCCCCTGACGCGAGGCTTCCAGAAGAGATCACTGAGCCTGGATATGATGACGTTGTGCCTGCGGCGGATATGGATAAACCTGCGGCAGTCCTCGAGAACCGTGCCGACGTGGGTCTCGTAGCCGGGTATCAGGGAAAACCCCGCCAGGCAGTATGGCTCCGGCCTGCCAAGCTCGAGGATACGGTCCTTGTTCCCGGTGATAAGCCCGTTCAGGCATGTCACGTCGAGGTCATCGCCATAGGCAAAATCGGGCAGCTTAACCCCCAGCCTGCGGGCCACCTCCATGGCCAGGCCCCAGCAGTCGTAACCGTCCGGGCCGCGGCCAAGCGGCCTGAAGGGTTTGCCGATGAGGTCCCTTACATCGAGGATATCAGACAATCCTCACCCCCGAGTTCGCAAGGCCGATGAAGGCCCCGAAGCGCCGTGAATTGCCCTTGAGCCTGCAGTCCGCAAGGGTGTGCTTGCAACTTGCCGTGCCGGCGCTGTACTGCAGGCCCGCCGACCAGGACCCGGCGCTGCCGCCTGGCACCTGGCGGTTCTTGCGCCTCCAGACCTGCATCCAGTTCTTGCCGGTGAGCGGCCGGTTATCGGGTGTCGACACATGGGTGACATAGCAGATATAGTCGTTGCCGTCGTCGCCCTTCACCGCCGCCGCGGTGGGATCGTTGTAATAGCATTCGTGCCACCGGAACTTGTGTGCGCAGTAGTTTGCCAGGTACCGGTAAAGCGGGAAGAGGTCCCGGAACAGGTTCCTGCCGCCGCAGCGCCAGGTGATCCAGGTGTAATCGGAGAACGCCTCCAGGACCTTGAGCTCCGTCTCGAGATCGACGTAGTTCTCCGCAAGATAGGCAGCGTTGACGATCCTCATGAGGATGAGCGAGTCCGTCATGCCTTTGGTTTCCTGGAGCGTCTTTTCGAGCACCCTCGACGTGTTGTTGACCTTTATGTTCCACGAGGGGACCGCTCCCTCCGAATTTATCTCCGGCAGCTCGATCTGGAAGGGAAAGCGAGTATAGATCCGTCCCTGGAAGGTGATGTTCTCGTTGTTGTGCACGAAATAGAAGGTGGCGCCCGCCGGCGTTGTCACATCGAGCAGGAAAAGCCATGGATAGATCGAGGAGATCTCGTTCTTCGCGTACTTGAGGACGCTGGGAAGGGACATCTATGCCTCCTCGAAATCAAATTCTGCAGACCAGAGACCGGGTGCGCCCTTATAGGGTTTGAACTCGATCGGGGCGGCAAGGCGGCCATCGACGGAAACCCCCGTGAAGGGATTTGTCCAGGTGATCATCCCCGCGCCGACGTGGACCTCGTTCTCGAGGGATTCGAGGGACGCCTTTTCTGCGGCGGACAGCGGTTCGTATTTGAGGTGAAACTTCTTTGGCGGTGTTCTGGTGAAGCGCACCCCCGTGACCGTGTAGCCGCCGTCGGTCTTCAGCCGGATCGTGGGGTCGTCGACCTTGGATTCCCTCCAGTCCGTGATCGTCGGGTTTACGCCCAGTGTGGGAAAGCTCGCCATTTATGCCCCCTTTACCCCGAAGGCCCCTCTGATTGCCGGGTCCGTGCCGGCAAGCTCGAGCATGATGGTGCGGATCTGCTGGCGCTTGTCTGTCTTCGGTGCAAGTTCCCTGGCATTGAAGGGTATGCCGGTCTTATTGTCGATATTGACGACCACGTTCGGCTGGCCGCCTTCGGCGACCCTGGCCACCCGGTTCAGCCAGCTGTTCTGCTCCTCGGTGATGTAACGCTCGCCCACCTTGTTGATCACCAGGCGCTCATTGTCGTTGAGGCCGCCGCCGTGGAAGGTGGGGATGAACTTCCTGACGATGCCGCCGGCGTGTTTTTTATCGAAGTACCCCGCATCGACGTCCCCGGAGGCGGTGCCTATGTTCCCGCCGGAAGAGAACAGGGATGAGAGCGCCTTTGTGAAAAAACCGCTCGTCTGCTGTCCCAGCGCATTGGAGAGAGCGCGCTGGACCGACGTCAAAAAGGCTTTGACATGGTCCCAGAGGGTCCCCATCTTTCCCTGGAAGATGTCAAAGAAGAGATCTGAAAAGGCGGTCTGCATGGACGTTGCAGTCTCTCTGGCGATGTCGACGGCCTGTTGAAAGATCGACTTCATCTCCCAGAGATAATCCCGCAGGCCCTTGCCGAGGCCGCTCGTGAAGATCCCCTCCTGTTCCTCCAGTGTGATGTTGAGATCGACGAGCTTTGATCTCACGTCGTCTATCTTGTCCGCCCAGGTGATCTTCGCCATGGGGTCGGTCTCGCTCTCCCAGCGCTGCTGATAGGTGCCAAGGAGGCTCTCGTAGACCGATATCCGCTGCCGGGCGATGTCGGTCTTTGAACCATAACGCTCCTTTTCCATCATATCGAGCTGGGAGAGGTATCGCCGGCTCTCCGCCTCCATGACCGTGTTGATATAGTCAAGTTCGACCTTCTTCTTCCTGTCTGCGGCGGCGGCGGTGACCTGGACCATCTTCTCGGCGATCTCCTCCTGGGTGAAGCCGGCCTTCTTAAGTTTTTCTTCGGAGTCCTTTATGAACTTGTCTTCAGCTGCCAGGCGTTTTTGCAGCTCCGGGGCGGTCCGGTCCGTGATCTGCCGCTCGATATCGGCCCAGGCCTTGAGCTTCTTCTCCGCGTCGGCGTCCCGGGCCGCCTTTTCCATAACCTTGCGCCACTCTTCCACCTTCGCGGTGTCAAAGGTCTTCTTGTGCTCCTTTGCATACTTTTTTGCCTGGGCCACGAGATCGTCGTACTTGTTCTTGATGTCCTCGAGCTTGCGGGCAAGTTCATCGTAGGGATAGAGCGCCTTCTGCATATCCGTTTCGAGATCCCGCATCTTCGACGCCCAGCTTTCCATTGCATTCTCGGCACCTTTGCCGCCACCCTTTTTGGCAGGGACCTCCCCGGGCTTGTATGTGGGCTTTCTCAGGCCGTAGTGTGCCCGCTGCAGGGCGGCGTCTCGTTCCTCCTCGGCCTTGTCCTGGCGGGCGATGGCGACCCTGTCCCGTGCGTTCTGCTTTGCCGTATCCCTCGCGGAAACAGAGTCGGCGATGCTCCCCGGGAGGTTTGCCGCCTTGCCCGCGGCATCGATCCCTTTCGTCGCCATATCGCCCGCTGCGGTAGCGAGATTCTTTGCGTACTGTTTGACGCCCTGGAAGTCCTTCGTTGCGATCGATACCATGATGCCGGCCGCGTTGTAGAGGACGCGGTAGAAATCCCAGGCCATGCCGATCAGCCTGCCCAGGATCTCGGACACGGGCCGCATGGCGGCATAGATGTTTCCCCATCCGTCGACGGCCATGACGATGAGCTGGACGAACACCTTTACCGCGGGGCCGAACTCCTTCAGGATGTTCCACAGGTCGCCGGCGAGGGCCTTGATGTCACTTATCGCGACGAGAACGCCGTACTGGAGGTCGTCGGACATCTGCGCGATCGCACCGCTGTCCTTCATGGATGACAGCGACTTGTCCCACTCCTTGAGCGAATTGACGATCTCGAAGATGACCGTCGTGAACGCGCCGCCTCCGATCTCGCCGAACTTGAGCTTCAGCTCCTCGGTGTAGCGTTCCATGGACTTGAGCTGCTTGCCGGCCGTGCCCATCGCCGCCTCGTAGGACCCCTGGATCTTGATCCCCTCGGCGAGGACGGCGTTCATGGCAATCTGCTGCTTTTCGGCCTGGGTGAGCTGCTCCATGTTCTTGCCCATGGTCGCCCCGGCCTTCTTGTACTCGTTCTCGAAATTGACGGTTATACCTATGGTCCTGAGGATCTCCGGCTGGAGCGTCACGATGCCGTGGACCATGCGTTCGAGGGCCTCCGACGAGTTGATGTTGCCGATCACCGCAGCGTCCTGGGCGACGCGCGCGAGCTGTCCTGATTTCGAGAGGTCAAGCTGTGCCTGGACCAGGCGGATGACCGTCTGCTGCGATGCCTCCGTGGTGATCCCCATCGCCTTCACCTGGGCGACGTATGCGTTCATCTCCGCCGCGGTGAGGTTGACGTTCTTCCCCATCACGCCGAGGACGGCGGAAAGCGTCTCCACGCGACTCTGGAGCATAACCGAATCCCTGGCGATATCGAGGAGCTTCCAGGCGGCAACGATCCCCATGATCTGGGTCCTGATCCTGCCGAACTGGTCGTGTATGCCTTCCAGGTGGGGCTTTGCCCCTGAAAAGGATTCTCCCAGGGTGCGGCCTGACTGCTGCGCCTCGTTCCGGAGGGTTTTTACCTGGGCGTTGAGGTCGTTGAATACCTTCGAGGCCCTGTCTATCCCCTCGATGATGATCTGCATCCTGTTATCGGCCATGCTCAATCCTCATGCCTCGAACTGTTCTTTTCACAGTTCTCGCAGGCCCATTCAAGGAATTCCCCCCACTCGAACCTGCACCTTTGCTTCTGCTCGGTGCTGCATGGTTTGTCCTCCGCGACAAGGGCACCGATCACCGCTTCCCGGAAGAGCTGCCAGCGCGACCTTTCCCTGATGTAGGGGATGCATTCCCTCGGGGTGTATCCCCAGAGGATCCTGTCCCTTCTGGTGATGTCTCCCCCCGAGAGGATAACGACGGTCCTCTCGATCCAGTCATCACCCCCATGATCGCCGCCATCGTTCCCGTTAGCCTCTCTAAGACTGAAGCTATCGGGTTCAAGGACAAAAAATTGTCCACGACCTCCATGGCCGTCTGGAGGTCCATGTGCTCCCTGAACCTGTCTGCGATGGCAGGAAGGTCCTTGTCCTTTATCTTCACCCCCCGCGGGGTCAGGATCACGGCGACAGCCTCGGGAAGCCTGTCGTCGAGGAGGGCGACGATGTCGCCGGTGGTGGTGCTTTCGGTTATCTCGATCCCGTTGACCAGTCCCATTATCTGCCCGATCTGGCCCAGGACCAGCGGCCTCTGCGTGTAAGTTTCCCCGTCTATGACATAGGTGAATTCTTTTTTGTTCATCAGATCTCCTTATCTCTTACTGGGCGTAGCCGCTTACCTTGTTGGCCACCTCTACCCGGACGGACCCGTATGTATCGTCCTGGAGCACGATGAGGTCCCCCGCCTCGGCGAGGACCTTGCCGTTCACGGATATGTCGGCCTTGAGGACGTTGCAACGCGGGAAGACGACGTCGACATAATAGTTCTTGCCCGTCTCGAACTCGGCGCCGGTCGCCTTCATCCTGACGCCCAGGTACTCGTTGTCCTTGATCTTCTGCTGCATGATGAAATCCCTGAATTGCCGGTTGAGCCTGAGCGTCTGGACGCGCCCCTGGCGGATCGCATAGTTCGCATAGCTCCCGGTCCCACCGGGCCTGAACTCGATGGACATGCTGTTGTTGACGACGTGCTCGATGGACTCGATCTCGGACGACATCGCGTGCCCTTCCAGAAACGCGGTCCCGTTCCACTTGCCACCGACGGTGACAACGAGGTCCGTCACCCTCAGCGGCGGTTCTGTGATGCGGGCCGGGAACGTGCACCAGGCCGGCTCCGTCGGGACGTAGAGGATCTCGTAACTGGTCGATGTCGCCACTCCGCCCGGTGCGGTTATGGTGATGACGGCCGGGGTCGCCGAGGAGACGGCGCTGAAGGCCACGTCCTTCCATTCGCCCGTTGTCGGGACCAGGACGCGGATCGAATGGATGTTGTCGAGCCTTGCGGCCGCATCGGCCCCATGGACACCGTTCGCGGCGAGGGTAAGGGACGCTGCGTTGTAGGCGGCCGAAAGGGTCTCCTTGTGCATGTTGTCCGTGAACCTGCCGGTGCCCTTCACGTTCAGCGCCAGCTTCGCCCAGGAGTCCTTTGCGAACGCCGCGGTGAGCTGATCGATGTGCATCGAGGCATAGCGGCGCTTCATGATCGTCTGGCCGAATCTCTGGCCCAGGGTGAATGAAGGCAGGAACATGTTTGCCGTCGGCGCGATGACGTGCCTGTAGCCCGTTCCCCATGCGGATCCGGCTGCCGGGCTGCCCAGGGCAAAGGCGTAACCGAAGCCGAAGTGCTGTGCCTGGGCCTTCTCGAAATCGAGCGACCCTTCCGAAAGCGCCCCGAGGTCGTAGACCGTGTCGGGCTCTTCCTTGCCGGTGAGCTCGTCACGGTTGTCCTCGCGCCTCGGCGCAAGGCTGATGACGTTCCCCTTGGCCACGAGCATGGATGTGTCGATCGTCTGCTCCGTGTTCAGGGCAGTCTCTTTCAGGCCGGCAGAGACGGCCAGCAGGTTGTAGTCTGCAAGGTAGTTACGCATCGCTCACCTCCGGTTTTGTTTTTGCCCTGTCGGGCTCGGCCGGTTTTTCTTCCCTGATCTTTTCGAACCGTGCGGCCTCGGCGGAAGGGATCTCCGCGTAGGTCTCCCCGGAGACGTACCTGCGTCCCGCGAAGGGGCCGTCGACGACCTCGAAGTTCTCAACGTTCTGTTTCAATCTATACGCCATGGCGTCCTCCTTTAATCCCGTGAAAAGGTTGTTCTCAGGTCCAGCGCGTAGACGCTGAACTCCTGCGTTATCAGTATTGCCTCTATGGAGATCGGCTTCAGCGGACCTGTGTCCTTGAACCCGAGATCATTGTCGATGAGCGTGTCTTTCAGGGCCTCCAGTATCGCGTACATGCCCGTGCGCCTCTTGTCCCGTCCCCGGAGATCCTTTGCGATGGCGACGATCGTGAAGACCGGCTCGTCGTCGTATGAGCGGTTCGCGGTCTCGCTGAACTGGGAGCCGCCGTAGAGCACGAAGACGGCGGGGAGCATGATCGTCAGCCGCCTCAGCTCCTCGACGAGAGAATCCATCTCCCCGTGGTAGGTGCTGATGTTCTTGACCGTGGTGGACAGCGCCGATGCCCTGAGCTCTGCAAGGATCCTGTCCTCTATCTCTTCGATGGTGTGCATACTAAAAGCCCTTCAGCCTGTCCCGGCCGAAAACGCGGTCGCACAGCGGCCTGTTGCTCTCCGATGCCCCTTCGGACTTCTCCGCCGGC